>Ga0181520_10011225_pt1 | contig 11819 bp, 3 predicted proteins | sample PEATcosm2014_Bin_29_FD_132451 | JGI IMG/M metagenome (GOLD analysis project Ga0181520, IMG submission 132451) | Peatland microbial communities from MTU Mesocosm Facility, Houghton, MI, USA - PEATcosm2014_Bin02_30_metaG | ecosystem: Environmental > Terrestrial > Soil > Wetlands > Peat | place...
ATTCCTCGCCACGCCGGGTTACCTGGCTTCAACGCTGCTGGAAAATGCCGAAGATGGTTCCACGGCGCGGTGGTCGAAAAGCGGCACGGGCGCTGCCATTACTAATGTTGCCGCCTCCACTGTTTCCCCTCTTGAGCCTCCTTCGGGCACTGGAAACATCCTGGATTTTCACTCCGGCTCCGGCGCCGGGGTGTTTGCATACACGGGCAGCGGCTTCCCCGATACCACGGACAATCAACTAAGCTTTGAGCACCTGGAAGGACCGGCGACGAGTTTTGTTTTTGCCGTTGGCATCACCACGGCAAAAGGCCTGGTGACCAGCTTTCAAGTCACCAGTGACGCGGCCGGTCCCGCAACGTTAGCTGGCACCGTCATCACAATTCCCATCGGTCCGGGTGCGGGCGTGTGGCGCACCACGCTCGTGAATCCTGAATCTTCAATCTCGAGCCTCGCCGGCGACACGCTTGCCAGCATCACCGGCTTCCAGATCACGCTCAGTACGCCGAGTAGCGATCTCTACTTTGATAATTTCAGCGCCGGAGCCCTGCAGCCCGCGAATTCCCTGAGCTTCAGCTATGACACTTACAACGGCCAGGTGGACCAGGCATACATTCGCGCCGGCTCAATGGCCTGGGTGGTTTATGCCTACTGCGTTTACATGCGGCTTTCACAAGACTTCAGCCCGGTCTTTGCGCTGCAGGGAATGATTAACTTCCTGCTTACGCTGCAAAGCACCGCGGCTGACCTTACGCAAGGGCTGTTTTACGAAGGGTATGGACGCTACCAGGATCCGGGTTACCAATTCATTCCGGGAATTGTTCCCACCGTTTCAACCGAGCATCAAATCGACTTGTGGTTTGCCTTTCAGCGAGCCGCCAGCGTGCTGCCCGTGGCCGCAACCTCTTTGACCAAGGTGCAGCAAATCAATTCCGCGCAGGCCAATTCACTGCTTGCCACCGCGAGCGCTGCTTACGCCGGCGCCGCCAGCATCGATGCCAGCCTGCTTGCGAACCTCTATATTCCAGCTTCCGGCAACACGCCTGGCCGCTTCGCCCAGGGCGCGACGGGCAACACCCTTGACACCAGCCTGGCCCTCGACGCATCCGGCCATTGGGCGGCAATCTGGGCCCACGCCACCGCGCGCGACGATATTGCTCTGCAGTGCGTGGAGTTCGTATATACGAGGTTTTTGGAAGCAAACCAGACGATCACCCTTTCCAACCAGGCGAATTCCTACAATCAAACGTATCAGGTCACCACACCGTTCAGCGGCATGAAGCCCTATAGTGATTCAACGGGTGGATATTCCGGTTCGCCCGCGACGGTATGGCAGGAAGGCACCTGGGGCATGATCCTGATGCTCCTCGATCTCTCGTCAATTCCCGGTCTTGCTGATTTCTTCGCGGGCATTGGCACCACGACCGATGCAGTGCTCACAACGTTGATCAGCAGCCAAGCCACAATTCTGCAGGCTACGGGCAATGGGTCGTTGCTGGCTTATTCGCAGGCGGCGCGTGCCCTGCCTTATGAATTTGAGGTGTGGCCCGCCCTCGCCCCGACCGCATGGATGTGGCTGGTGGCCACAAATCCCAGCCTGCTGCTTTCCGTCGCCGGCCTGCCGCAGTTGCTGCCCTATATGTATGTTCCCGCGGGAGCGGAACAGTCCATTGACGACAAGAACGGTTCCAGCTCAGTTGGCCAAATGGAGCTTCGCTGCATCGATCCCGGCGGCTTGCTCCACACCCTGGCGGCGCAAGAAGAATTGATTGGACAGATCGTGACGTTCAGCATGGGCTTCCCCGGCAGTTCGCTGGGCGACTTCGTTCCACTGCACGTGCTGCAGATTTCCGAGATCGGATTCGATGCTGATGGCCGCGTCATCCTAAAGGCGGAGGACTTGAAACGCTTCGCCCAGGGCGCTTTCCTTTGGGCCAATGGCGGGCCGGAAGAGTTCTTGCCCGGTCAAAAGAATGTATGGCAGCTCAGCGGCGCGCAGTGGCTGGCCAACAGCTATCCGGTCTCCAATGACAACCCGCGCTGGGTCAGTGGCAATCCGCTCGACATCTTTCTGGCGGCCATGCAGAACGAATTGGGCGTGGGCCAGGATCTGGCACTCAGCGCGGTGGTGGAAGCAGGCGGTACGGGCGAGCTGGTGGCAGCCGTCAATCCCTTTTGGGCCAAGTACCTTCCCGGATTCGGAATTTCAAATCCGCAGCCTGGAATCCCGCCTGTTTCCGGCGACCCCGCCACGCTGATTAACCCTAACCCCTATCTTGATGTGGCCGGCATTACGGCGCTTCGCGATGCCATGTTCTCGGGAGACTGGTTCGAATTCAAGATCACCTCGCCGCAGCAGGCCCGCAGTTGGCTGGAGGATCAGATCCTGAAGCCTCTGGGTCTGGTCATGGTCGTCACGGCGTCCGGCCAGCTCACGCTTAAAGCGATGAAGAACCCGGCGAACCAGACGCCAGTGCAGGGGTTCACCCAGCGCAGCATCGTGGGTGTTCCGGAAGTCCGGCTCGCCCCCGTCATCAACGCCCTGGCTTATCGACTTGACGCGGACGACGCGGACACCAACACCAGCGCCCGCACTTACAACACCACCGTCACCATGCTTCAGCAGGCCAGCTATAACCTCTTCCGCTATCTCTATAACCACCAGGTGGAAGCGGCGGGACTTCGCACCGGCCGCGGCGGTACGTTGCGGGCCTTCCTGCTGGGCGACCAGCTCTTTAGGCGCTACGGCTTTGCCACGCCGGTTTATCAAATTGTGGCGCAGCTTGGGGCACTTCAGCCCGAACTGAAAGACTGGGTCTCACTCACTCATCCGCTGGTTCCGGACTATATCGGCGGTGGACGCGGCGTCACCAATATCCCGTGCGAAATCATTGGCCGTTCGCCCGATTACGCCAATGGGCAAGTGCGCTTTACCCTGATGGATATGCGCCGCGCCAGCACCACGACGCCATATTCAATCGTCCCCTCGGCGTCCATGGTTCTGCCACCGTACTCACAGGCCACGCCGGACGAGCAAGAGGAATATTTCTTCATTTCTCCGTCCCTGAATGGAGTGTGCACGGAGGCGCTTTCGACAATCTTTTGAAAATGGGTGCTGGGTGCTAGGGACTAGGGACTGGGGAAAACCCCAGCCCCCAGAACCCAGAGCCTAGCCCCGGAAGGTACCCAATGTCCCAAATGTTGATGTCATCAATCCCCGGTTTCTTCGATCTGGCCGACGGCACAATTGCCGGTGGGCAGCCCTTGACGGATTACGCCCTGGCAAAGATTTCGCACAATGCCAAGTTCGGGGCAGTACGCTGCGAGGTCATTTACATGGGCTTTTACGGACCCGGCGACACTGTTTCGCCTCCCGTCTCTCCCGTGGATGGCTACAGCTACAGCTATGCAGAATGTCTGTTCATGCCAATTCTCTATTCCTCCCGGACACCCGCGGCGGGCTACGTTCCGGGACAGGCAGCACCCCCCGCGCTTGCCAATAGCGATCCCGGGCAGGGCAGCCTGGTTGTTTGCCCTTATCAACTTGATGTGAATGACGCAAATGGCAAGGTCGTAGTCCAAACCTACTGGTCAACGAGCGGCGCGGAAGATCAAGGCACAGTCAAGGTTATGGCAATTTGCCAGCGGCTAAGTGTGAATCTGCCGGCCGGCGTGAGCGGAGATTAGGGTGGATCGAGTGATCCGATGAACAGAATGCTCACCCGATTGTTGAATTAGCTGATTAATTGAGGTGCTCGAATGGCCATTGTAAGAACGGTGCTCTCGCGAAAAGGCTTTGTCCAGCCACAGCATGGGATTACCCAATACGAAGCGGACATGGACGCCAACATGGCCATGCTCGACGCCAATGTTGCCTTCCTTAGCGACCTGGCTTCCGTGGTGGACACACTGGCAGGCGATCTGGGTTTAACCGGCCTGGTTAGCGGCTTTCAACTCGCCACATCCAACTCACTTTACCCCAGCGTCACCAGCGGAATCCTTTACGCGAATGGGTCGCGCTTCGCCCCTACCTCGCCCACTTTGGACGCGGCACCCCCGAATACGCAGTCTTATCTGTTCTATCAACAGGAAAGTTGGCCCAGCAGCTACTATTACCGGCCCGTTCTTGCCTCGCTTAATCGTGGCGACGCATTGATTGGGGTTGTCGTTACCAATGAGACCCAGGTTACGAATGTGACCCAGGCAACAAGCTTGTTTGGCCAGATCCCTGTGACGCCCACCGGACCCGGCAATTTTACTGTGCCGCATCTATTAGGGCGCGTTCCCGTGGGCGCAAACGTCCGCATGACCAGTCCTGGTGCCATCTGGTGGCAGTCGCCCACTGATATGGATGATGTAAACCTCTATCTTGTCGCCTCAGACGCCGGGGTGACCGCGAAGGTGCAAATATGGTGAACATGACAGGTGTTAAGTTACAGGTTACGGGTTGCAGAAACACAAAATGGGCATGGGTTTTGGTCTTGCTGTCTCCTATCACCTGTTCCCTGTCCCCTGTTCTCGCCCAGCAGCCTCAGGCGCAGGCAGGCCAGGCTATCTTCCCCGTCAATGCAAAATACGTGCAAGGGTTTGGACCTGGCTACTGGCCAACCGCCGGATCAAACCTGACCTTGAATCTGGCCCCTGGAACGGCGGTTTGCAGCAATACCGTTCAGACCTATGCGGGAGGTACACTTTCCCTGGCGCCCAGTGCAACCAATTATGTGTATCTCGACCCTGCGCATAATTGCGCGCCGGCGTCAAACACTACGGGCTTCGCCACTGCAACCATCCCGATCGCGAGGGTCGTCACCACCAGCACGGCAATTTCCTCGGTCGCCGACGTGCGGACCCTGTTTGTTTCGAATGGGGTGACTTCGCCGGGAACCGTGACCAGTGTGGGGATGGCCGGTGATGGCATCATTTTCAATCCCACGGTTGCCGGCTCTCCTGTTACGGCAAGTGGAACGCTCGCGCCGCAACTCCTCACCCAGACACCCAACACGGTTTTGGCAGGGCCGGGATCGGGACCATCAGCCACGCCCACATTCCGCTCACTGGCACCAGCGGACATGCCCGCGACGATTTCCAGTAGCACCACTGGCAATGCGGCCACCGCTTCGGCCCTGGCGGCAACCCCCACTCAGTGCACGGGTACTGGCCTGTCCCAGGGCATCACTTCGAACGGAAATGCCAATTGTATTGGCAGTCAGCCAGCTAACACTTTCTATGCGGCGCCTGGCGGCGCAAGCGGGAACCCTTCCTTCCGGCCGATGGTGGCAACGGATCTCCCTGCTTCCATATCAAGCAACACCTCCGGCAACGCCGCCACGGCCACTGCCTTGGCTTCTGGCCCCACGCAATGCGGCAGTAGCAACTGGGCCACAGGAGTTTCTACCAACGGAAATGCCAACTGCCTGCAACCTGGGTTCAGCAACCTTGCAGGTTCCGTGGCTATTGGCCAGACTCCCCTCACCACGGGCGGGGATCTTCTCTTTGTTAATTCGACGCCAGCCCTTGCCCGCTTGCCCATCGGCGGAACAAACCAGTTTCTCGGGATTAGCGGTGGACTGCCTGTTTGGATTCAACCGACTTTCAGCAACCTCAGTGGAAACGCGACAGTTTCACAGGGCGGCACCGGACAGACCACTGCCGCCGCCGCATTTAACGCACTTTCTCCTCTAACCACCGAGGGCGATCTGCATTACTACCATTCTTCTTCCAATACGCGGTTGGCAGTCGGCGGGGCAAATACTTTTCTGACCTCGAACGGCACCGATCCCTCCTGGGGGTCTTTGACTGGAGCAGGGTTTGGCAATCAGACCGCGAACAATGTTCTGGTGGCGCCCAACGGCTCGAATGGGAATCCTTCTTTCCGAACCTTGGTTGCCGGAGACTTGCCCGCTTCGATTACCAGCAATACATCAGGCAATGCTGGCACGGCCACAGCCCTGGCAACCGCGCCGGGGCAGTGCGCGGGCTCGGCATTTGCCACCGGTATCGCTACCAGCGGAAACGCCAATTGCATCGGCAGTCAAACCGCCAACACCTTTTATGCCGCGCCAAGTGGCAGTTCGGGGGCCCCTGCGTTCCGTGCTCTCCTCAGCTCTGACCTGCCCACGATTGCCATTGCGGGAGGCGGTACTGGACAGACCACGGCGACGGCCGCATTCAATGCTCTTTCGCCACTTACGACAGAAGGCGACTTGCATTATTACCACACCAACTCGAATACGCGTTTGGGTATTGGAGGCAACGGGCAATGCCTGACCTCCAATGGTGCTGACCCGGTGTGGGGTTCATGCGGCAGCAGCGCCGTTTGGAGTTCACTGGCTAATCCGACAGCCAATCTCACTCTTTCCATGTCCAACTACACGACGACGTTCAACCATACTTCGGGCGCCAATTGGACCTGGGCAAACACCACGGCAGCAACCTCCGGCACTTCGCAGTCGAGTCCAATTCAGAATCTTGCAGGCACGTATTGGACAGGTGCGGCTTCCGCAACTGATAGCTGGTCGTTTCAGGACGTTATTGCCAGTGGAACAAATGGGAACTCGACTCTGACCTTGGCCCATGCCGGCTCATCCGGGACGGCGACACTGAATGTTCCAAATTTAACGGATACTGCGACTACTCAGTATGGCGTGATGTACGGCGGGGGATCGTCAGCTACCGTAAAATCGACCGCGGCAGGTGCAAGTGGAATCCCATTGTTGGGCCAGGGTTCAGGGTCTGCTCCGGCATTCGGCACACTAGGAATAGCCGGAGGCGGCACCGGACAGACCACTGCTAGCGCGGGGTTCAACTCCCTTTCACCTCTAACCACGGAGGGCGATCTTCTTTACTACCATACTTCCGCAAACGCTCGCCTGGCCCGGGGTAGCAACGACCAATGCTTGACCTCAAACGGCACAGATCCGGTCTGGGGTTCGTGCAGCACGGGGAGCGGGACGGTTACCAGTGTCGGAATGTCGATGCCTTCAATGTTCTCGGTATCAGGTTCACCGGTGACCGGATCGGGCACGCTGACAGCGACGCTGGCCAATCAAAACGCCAACCTCATTATGGCCGGTCCCACTTCTGGCAATGCCGCAGTACCAACATTTCGTGCCCTGGTGGGGACCGACCTACCTGTTCCCACCGCCAGTACATTGGGTGGTGTTGAATCCGTGGCTTGCACAAGCGGGCAGTTCATGAACCAGATTACCACCGGAGGAGTTCCCGGGTGCGCTGCTCCCAGTGCAAGCGGGAATCCCTCAGGCCTGGGCAATGGAGCCACAGTAATTGATGCCACTTTGCAATCGGGCGCAGACTTTGGCGTTCAGATGAGCAACGCACTTGCTCAGGCATCCGCTGCGGGTGGTGGGACGGTTGATGGGCGGGGGTTCGTCTGCCCCACTAATTGTCATATTGGAACCGCTAATCTTGCTATAGGGGATGGTGTTCATCCTGTTACGGTCTATCTTCCCGTGGGAACCATAACCCGCGATCCCATCGGCGGCACGGGTCCATCGGCGCAAATCCTCTACAACTCCAACGTCACTGTCTATGGATACGGTACGACCATCTCGGGTGCGACCGATACCGCAGCGGTGCAGCAAGCATATAGCAGCAGTGGTGTCAGCAATCACATCTCTATGGGTTTACCGTCAGTGATACCGGGCCTGTGGCTCCCGACTCAGTAGCTTTGCAGTTAGGTGGCCCCAATAGCGGCATACCTCTGGTCGCGCCTCCATCGACGTTACTCCCCACAACGATTGCGAGTTTGGGAGGGGGCTATTTCTTCCCCGGTGCCTTGGCTCATGTAGCCATCTATCCCAAGGCATTATCTGCCTCAAGGATAGCGGCTCACTATGCGGCAGCAAGCACGGTGACAGGGTATGAGTCAGCCGTGGAAGCGGATTCCCCTTCATCCTACTACCCCTTAAATGAGGCTTCCGGGACCACCACAAACGACCTCGTGGGAAGCCGTAACGGAACCTATACAGGGGGAGTCACGCTGAATACCCAAGCGTGGGTGGCCGCGGGGAGCAAGGCGGCAAGTTTTGACGGCACAAGCGGATTCGTGCAACTTCCAAGCTACAACTGGTTTAATGGGGGAGATTACACCATCGAATTCTGGGGATACCGAACGGGGGACATGGGCTTCAACGGAATATTCTCCAGCAGCAACGGTAGCAACGGCTTGTCGGTCACTGATAGCCCCAGCAACGGCAACTTCTATGTCTACCGAATCACCAACGGAGCGAACGTACCTCCCTATCTCGCACCGAACGCAGGTTACGACCTTCCGCTTAACACTTGGGCCTACGTGGCCATCACGTATACGGGTGGAAACATCACTTTCTACGTCAATGCGGCGCAATCGCGCGCTGGAACCGATACCGACCAGAGCACCTTTCAAGACCTCCAGACGAGCGGTGCAGACATCGGGATCAAGATTGACGGTCAGCACGGATGCTGGTGCTACAACCAACTGAACAATGTAAGTGCAGCGGGGGCGAGCGTTGGGGCGAAGATCACCAACAGCAGCGGGTACGCCTTCGGCGTCAACTCCGACCAGTGGAATGGCGGCAGGATTAGCGGCCCCATCGGCCTGTGGGACTCGGGGACCGATAAGGTCAGCTACAGTTATCTGGACTTCGAGAATAACCAAAGTTCCACAGGAGCGATTCTCTATACCGGCCCGGACGGAAACAATGCTGGACTGGGCTATGTAGTGGGGGATACGGTGAGGCCGGCGGGCGGCGACTCCACTGCGGTTTTCACGGTGACAGGTATAGGAACCGGAGGTTACGTCGCGGCGCTGACGGTGACCACCCCAGGCACAACCTACAGCAACGCGCAGAGCGTTGCCACCACAACCCTTACGGGCATCGGATCAGGATTGAGGGTTGACCTGATTGTCTCGGCTGCGAACCTGCTTCTCAGCAATGGTGGCAGCATGATTTTGAATCCTTACGAGGAGAACAGCGCTCCCGATTACATATGCAGTTCGGGAAATTTCATCTCCGGAGCCTTCGCGGGTGCTAGCGGGGCAAGCTACAGCGCGACCAAATGCACCGGGCCTTCGAGTCAATATGGAGGACCAGCCAGTAACTTCTTTTGGGGTCCGGGGCTGCTTTCTGACAGCATCGGGCTTTCCAACGGTGGGTACATCACAGCTGGTGGCACTTACGACTCGAACATCGACGTGGCCTTCAGGCCATCAGCAAGCTTTAACGTGAATTTGTTCCCGTATGATGGGCCAGCATTTGGTGGAAGGACTTCCCAAATTTACGGGATGTGGGGGCACGCCGACTGGAACGTGGGCGTCAGTAGGCCTCATGCGGGAACGCTTGCGACAGGCAGAAGCACTTTCAGTCAGATTGCTAATCCCGGCGCGCCAACTCTGACGGCTTACGGCGGGACAGGTACAACTTCCTCGCCTTATGGCCTTGTGTGCAACGATGGTAATGGCGGCACTACGCTGCCCGCCGCACCTGTCACCACGGTAAGTGGACCTTCCGTGCTGGGCGCTTTGTATATTCTTACAGTCAGCAATGGGGGCAGCGGTTACGTCTCGGGTGATGTGGGAACCCATTTCACGGTCATCCAGGGAAGCAATACCAGCGGTCAAGGTACGATAACCTCCGTTAGCGGCGGTGCAGTCACAGGAGTTTCCATCTATGTCGCCGGAAGCCAGTATGCGACATCCCCTTATCCCGGTAGTGGCGGGACCAATATCTTTGCCACTTCTGGAGGTTCCGGTACGGGTTTAACCGTCGCGGCCACGGCGACCTCGATCACCATAACAAACCCATTGACCGATGGATGTCGATCCTGGACGGTGCTGAAGGGGGATACGTTACATGCCGTTCCTGGCGGCCAAAGTACCAACTCCTCGGCCAACCTTATTGACTTTGGCGATGCCACGGTTGGTTATACCCCGTCATCGCGGAATACCACAGCGGACACCTTGTTCGCAGGGGTGCTGCAGACCGCGAACAACACGCTCGACGATGGTTACGGGAATTTGACCGCTGCGAATAAGTCGACGGCCCAACAGTTCTGCATCAGCTCGAATTGTATATCCTCGCTTTGGTCAAACCCTATGACCACACCAGGGGACATTTTGTTTGAAGGCGCGAGCGGAGTGGCCATGCGACTTGCGGGGAACACGTCGAGCACGCCGATGTATCTAAAATCCATTGGTCTTTCCGGAGTCGCAACTGCACCCACATTGGCGCAAATTCAGTTCAGCGATATTGCCGGAACTCTGGGCGTCGCCGCCGGTGGCACCGGCCAAACGAGCTTCTCTGCCGGCTTGCTCAGATCCAACGGCACGGTATTGAGTTCATCAGAGCTATCTGGCGATTGCACAACCTCCGGGGCCAACGCCGTTGCCTGTACAATGACCAATGGGGTTTCCTTTGCATCCTCGGCAACTACCGACACCACCAACGCTGCCAACATTACTTCCGGCATCTTCACATCTGCGCGTGAGCCCAGCACCACGGTCAATTCGATCAGCAACGACACCAACGTGACAGGTACGATCGCTGCGCAGAATCTGACGCTGGGTTGGACGGGCCAGTTGAGCATCGTGCGCGGCGGCACCGGACAAACCACCGCATCGGCAGCCTTCAACTCGCTTTCACCTCTGAGCACCGAGGGGGATCTGAACTATTTCCATTCTTCTTCCAACACGCGCCTGGCGATCGGCGGGGCGAACACCTTCCTGACTTCGAACGGAACAGATCCTTCCTGGAGTTCATTAACCGGAGCGGGATTTGGCAGCCAAGCCGCCAATACAATGTTGGCAGGGCCGAGCGGAGCAAGCGGAAATCCTGCTTTCCGCTCCTTGGTCGCAGCGGATATTCCCAGTTCCATTACCAGCAATACTTCTGGCAACGCCAGCACGGCCACAGCGTTGGCGGCCGTTCCCACGCAATGCTCGGGAAACAACTTCGCCACCGGGGTTGCAGCGTCGGGCAATGCAAATTGTTCGCAGCCCACCTTCGCCAATCTCTCCGGTTTGCTTGCGCTCAGCCAAACGCCGCTGACAACGACGGGCGATTTGCTTTATGTAAACTCCACTCCGGGCTTGGCGAGGCTCCCTATCGGCATCGCCAATCAGTTTCTGGGAATCAGCGGTGGTTCCCCTGGCTGGATACAGCCGTCATTCGGCACTCTGAGTGGTTCCGTATCCATTGCTCAACTGCCAACCGTTCCCGTAGCAAACGGTGGTACTGGACAGACCACCGCATCTGCCGGGTTCAACGCTCTTTCGCCGCTTAGTACGGAAGGCGACCTACTTTACTACCATTCCTCCGCCAACACCCGATTGGCAGTTGGTTCCAATGGCCAGTGCCTGACCTCCAACGGAACAGATCCCGCCTGGGCTTCATGCAGCGGCACTGGCGGTACCTCTGCCTGGAATTCTTTGACGGCTCCGACCACGAACCTGTCGATTTCCATGGGGTCTTACACATCAGCCTTCAATGCCACCACGGCGGTCAACAATTACTTTACTTGGGCCAACACTACTGCGGCGACCTCCTCTGCCGCCCAGTCTTCTCCGCTCCTTGGTTTATGTGGCCAAGGTTGGGAAGGATCAACGCCGGCCAATACTTCCGATTGCTGGCAAATGCAGAACTCCATTGGTAACGGGTCTAATCCCGCTGTGACACTCGCGCTAACAAACACGGGTTCCTCCTCAGGAAGCGTCCAGGTGCAGGTGCCCAACCTGAACGCTACTTCATCGGTTTCGACAGGGACGCCACCGTCATGCACGGTAGGGTCGGCCGGGGCTCTATGTTTGGGTGAGGGTACGGCGGCGA
>Ga0181520_10011226_pt1 | contig 11818 bp, 13 predicted proteins | sample PEATcosm2014_Bin_29_FD_132451 | JGI IMG/M metagenome (GOLD analysis project Ga0181520, IMG submission 132451) | Peatland microbial communities from MTU Mesocosm Facility, Houghton, MI, USA - PEATcosm2014_Bin02_30_metaG | ecosystem: Environmental > Terrestrial > Soil > Wetlands > Peat | place...
AGTTCCTTGAAAATCGCGGCGAGGTCTTCCTCGCTCACGCCGGGGTCGGCGGCGCGCGCGGTGAAATCCACGGCATATTTCCGCGAGACTTCCGTGAACTGCGCGGAAATGACGGCGGAGCGGCGGCGGCAGGCATCGGACATTTCGTGATCCATGTTCGCGAGCGTCGTCACCAGCGTCTGCAAATTCTGCCGGACAAATTCAATCGTCACCGGCTGCAAGCCCAGCTCCAGCGCATGGCGCGTGAACAGGCTGAAGATTTCGTCCAGTCCGTGCTTGTCCACCGGCTGCAACATGGTTTCCACGCGCTCCATCGCCTTGCGCCCGCTTTTCTCAAACCATTTTGCGAACGCGGCTTCATCGCCGTTGGCGGCGGCGTAACCGGATTCCAGCAGCGCCAGCGCGTCATCCGCTTTTGCCGCGAGTCCGGCAATGCAGACTGACAGCGCGCCGTAAGCCTGCAACTCCGGGCCATCGGTGGCGAGCCGCTGCCATAACGCCAGCGCCAGCAGCCGCACCAGACTGTGCAGATTGTCAATCAAATCGAATTCCCCGTCGCCGATGCGCTTGACGGTCATCAGCGGCGGCGTGAGGATTTGCACGCACTCCACCAGCAGGCGCAGTTGCAGCAGGCTGCGCAGGATGGCTTTCTCCCTGGCAACTTCGTATTTGAAAACCTGCGCGCGCCAGTCGCTGTTGCGCATCAATTGATACAGCCGCCGCGTGTGCGCCTCAATGCTGTTGCGCAGCCGCAACCCGTCGTCGGCGGTGAACAGCGACTGCGCCTGGTAATAATTCAGCAGGTAATCGGTCGTCATGCCGTCCAGCTCGGCCAGTTCCTCGCTTTTGAACGACGCCGTGCGGCCGGTTTTTGGATTGCGGAAGAGCGTGGTGAGAATCGAGCCGGGCAGGAATGTCTCGCGCACGGGCACGACGGGCCGCACTTCCTTGAGCCGCGGCAGGCTGGCCGGCGCGCGCGTGACATCCTCCAGCACGCGGGCGTAGCGGAGTAATTCCTCCAACTGCTCGCGCAGTCTGGCCTCTTCCGATTCAGGCTGCCGGTTCGTTTCCATCGCGGATGGTTTTGAGAACAGCCAAGTTGCCATCGGCGCGATTCACATGGCAAGCTTCAATTCGAGCGGCCCCAAAATGAACCCGCCGTTCCAGCCGGTTGGTTTTCGCGGGAGGGACGGCGTGTCGCCGTCCCCGGACAATCAGAATGGGACGCCGACACGGCGTCCCTCCCGGTAAATAATTTCTTGGTCTTCGTGGTGACTTGGTGGTTCAATTTCCAGAACAGCTTATGGCCACGCTTGTTTTTGACATCGAAACCTCCGCGCTGCCGCTCGAACAATTCGACGGGGCGCAGCAGGAATACCTCTTCCGCGAGGCCGAAAAACTCGCTGATGAAACCGCCAAAACCGCCAAGCGCGGGGAAATCACCAAGTTCATGAGCCTGTGGCCGTTCACGTCGCAGGTCGTCTGCATCGCCATGCTCAACGCAGAGACCCAGCGCGGCCAATCGCTTTTCGTCGCGGAGGATTTCGAGGATGTTGAGGAGGAAAATGCGCCCGTAAAGTTTGTTCCCTGCGCGGACGAGACGGAGCTGCTCGCGCAGTTCTGGGACGTGGCGAAGAAATACGATTCCGTCGTCACATTCAACGGGCGCGGCTTCGACGTGCCGTTCATTTACCTGCGCTCGGCGCTGCTCAACGTGCCGATCCCGAAGAAGAACTGGCTCGGCTACCGTTACGCGACCGAGCCGCACTGCGACCTCGCGGAGCAATTCACCTTTTACAGCGTGAGCGGGCGCGACGGCGCGGCGCGGCGATTCAACCTGGATTTTTACTGCAAGGCGTTCGGCATCGAATCGCCCAAGAGCGCGGGCGTGACCGGCAGCGACGTGACGGCAATGCTGGCCGAAAAGAAATTCCGCGAGATAGCCGAATACTGCCTGCGCGACGTTCGCGCCACCGTGGAGCTTTACAAAATCTGGAAGGAAAGGCTGGCGGGGATAAAATGAATTGTCTGTGACTGATTTAAATCAAATGAACAACACAATTTCCAGCAATATTCGCCCGCATTGGAACTACTTTCTTGCACTTGAGAAGGACTTGGAAGGCGTGTCCCGTTACATTGAGTTTTGCAAGGACAACCTCAATACCTATTCGATTGAGCTGGCACATTTGCTTTTATCATCCGCGTCGGAAATTGACACGATTGCAAAGTGTGTTTGCAGCATACTTGACCCTAAAGCGAAACCGAAAAACATTGACCAGTATCGGAAAATCATCAGGACAGCAGAGGAAAATGAGCCGGGTTCCACTTTTCATCCCAAAGCGGCAGTGTTACCTGAAAACCTTAAACACAGAATGAGCGACCTAAAAGTTCTCTTGCCACGCTACAACATGGCCTTGATGCCGTGGAAGTCATGGGCAGAGGATAAAAATCCCGATTGGTGGCAATCCTACAATAATGTGAAGCATGAAAGGAGCAACCATTTTAACGAGGCGACATTGAGAAATGCGCTATACTCAGTTGCTGGCCTGCTTTCCATAAATTACTTCTATTGCCGACTGGAATTAACAAGAGATAAGCCTCAATACAGGTATCAATATCGAGGTAAAAACATTACGAGATATATGGAACCTACTTCAACGCTTCTGCGGTTTGAACCTGATTTTTATTATGACCCAATTGCATCACTTGGGAGCTATATCGGTAGTGTGTCCGAAGACGTGCATAGAATCTCAAGGGAAATGGATGAGAAGGATTGAAAATGGCAATCCTCATTTGCTTCGCCCTGAAAGAAGAAGCCGCGCCGTTTCGGAGCGGCTTGCGCCGCGGCCACCATGTTTCCATTCTCCTCACCGGCATCGGCCGCCAGAACGCCGAAAAATCCCTGCGCGAATTTCTGGCTGGTTGGGGAGCGCACGCCTCCGGCGTGCAGTTTCCGGCGTCGCGCCGGAAACCTTCGGGCGCGACGCCCGAACGTGCAGGCGGGACGCCCGCGCTACCGTGGAGCTTTACAAAATCTGGAAGGAAAGGCTGGCGGGGATAAAATAAACAAAGGCAAACTGGATTATGAATAAAATCATCTGTTTAATTTTCATTGGCCTAACCGTCAATTCTGTTTTTGGACAAGCTCAATTAGGCCCACATAAATGGACGGCAACCGTCAAAGTCGTTGGGGAAAACGGCGCGCCCGTAACCGGAGCAAATGTGTCTGTTCAATACAGCATTCTGCCGCCACCGCCCGATCCAAACCAGAAATCTTACGGCGAAATTAAAGGAGTGACGGACACGAATGGGATATTTAGCGCGTCCCATACGGACAGATCGTGGGGCTTGGCAATTATAGCCGAAGAATCTGGTTATTATACCGCGCACATTGGCCACGAACTTTATGTGCCGGGACAAATGGATGAGAAGACCGTAAACGCAAGTCGACATTTCGAACAGATATTGCTTCTCAAAAAAATCGGCAAGCCGATTCCGATGTATGCCAAACGACTCAATACTCATGTGCCGGATTTGGACAAGCCGGTGGGTTTTGATTTAGAAGCAGGTGATTGGGTTGCACCCTATGGTATAGGCGCGAACGCCGACATTCTATTCACCGGACACTTTGACAAACGCGTTGACGGCGAATCAGATTTTACTCTAACCGTGAACTTTCCAAGAGTCGGTGACGGTATTCAGGAATTTAAGGTTCCGGAAGCTAACAAAGGCAGCGAGTTGCGCTCGCCGCATGAAGCGCCGACAAACGGTTATCAATCCCAATGGGTCCAAACCGACAATCGAAAGCCAGGCAAACCCGTCGAAACCAATCGAGACCCGAACCGGAATTACCTTTTCCGCGTGAGAACCGAGCTAGATGACAAAGGCAATGTGAAGAGCGCACTTTATGGAAAAATCTACGGCGACTTCATGGAGTTCAGCTATTATCTGAATCCGACACCCAATGACCTGAACGTGGAATTCGATCCGAAACAGAATCTGTCGAAAGATTTGAAGATGCTTGAAGGAGTCAATGCGCCGTGAGCGATTCACTTGCAAGGAATTGAATGGCTCAATCATCAATCATTGTTTGCTTCGCCCTGAAAGAAGAAGCCGCGCCGTTTCGAAAAATCGCACGCGCCGCAGCCCCTGAAAATAGCCCAGCGCTTTAGCGCTGGGGTTGATGCCGCAAAATTAGGAAAAGTCCCGGCAGGGACGAAAGGAATCAGCACATACCACGGCTTCTTTCGTCCCTGCCGGGACTTGGAAAATATTTTCGGGGCAATTAACCCAGCCTTAAAAGGCTGGGCAATTTTCAACGAATTCATTATTTTGCAACCAACATGCACTCGTTCAACTCATGCCTGACGCATTGCGTATTCTCCACCAAGGATCGTCGTCCGCTTCTTGCCGCCGCCATCCGCGACCGGCTTTGGCCGTATCCCGGCGGCATCGCCCGTGAGAACGACATGAAGGCGCTTGCCATCGGCGGCGTGGCCGATCATGTGCATTTGCTTTTAAGTTTGCCGACGACGTTGTCCGTCTCCAAAGCCATGCAATTGCTAAAGGGCAATTCCTCAAAATGGCTGCGGGAGACGTTTCCTGAATTGCGCCAGCAAGGTTTTGCCTGGCAGGAAGGGTTCGGTGCGTTCAGCATCGGCGTGTCGGGTGTGGAAGACACAGTTCGTTACATCCAGACACAGGCGGAACATCATCGGAAGAAAAGTTTTCGCGAGGAATTTGAGGTGTTTCTCAAAAAGCACGGATATGATTACAAGCCGGAGATGTTGGATTAAGATTCTGTCGTCCCTGACGGGACTTTTTATTTTTGTTAAACGATTTACCCAGCCATAAATGGCCGGGCTATTTTCAAGAACAACACAGTTTTGAGATATATTAAAAATGTCCACGCTTGTTTGCTTTGCACTGAAAGAAGAAGCCGCGCCGTTTCGGAGCGGCTTGCGCCGCGGCCACCATGTTTCCATTCTCCTCACCGGCATTGGACGCCAGAACGCCGGAAAATCCCTGCGCGAATTTCTGGCTGGTTGGGGGGCGCACGCCTCCGGCGTGCAGTTTCCGGCGTCGCGCCGGAAACCTTCGGGCGCGACGCCCGAACGAGCAGGCGGGACGCCCGCGCTCCCCGAACTTGTGCTCACCTGCGGTTTCGCCGGCGGACTGAATCCCGATTTGAAACTCGGCGACGTGGTTTTTGAACTCTCAACTCGGAGGGACGAGTTCCACGAGTCCCCAATCAAATCCCTCGATTCTTTTTCAGTTTGGGACTCGTGGAACTCGTCCCTCCGAGACAAATTACTCGCCGCTGGTGCAAAGCCCGCAAAAATCTTCTGCGCCGACCGCATTGCAACGACCGTTTCCGAAAAGAAAAAGTTGCGCGACGAAACGGGCGCGGACGCGGTGGAAATGGAATCCGCGGCGATTCACGCCGTCTGCGCGGAGAAGCACATTCCCTGCGCCACCGTCCGCGTGATTTCGGACACGTCCGGCGAGGATTTGCCGCTGGATTTCAACGCGCTGGCCAGGCCGGACAAGAACCTGGATTTCGGCAAGCTGGCCTGGGCCATCGCCAAATCGCCGGGAAAAATCGGCGCATTGATGGAGTTGCGGAGGAAAACCAGGTTTGCCGCGGAACGGCTGGCGGAGGTTTTGGAGAAAACTATTTTTCCGTAACCGAGGTGGCCGAGGCGCTTGGCAGTGATCTGGGCGCTGCGGATTTGGTCTTGGTTTGCTCGCTCCATGCCACCAGCGCAGCGCCAATCACGATGATGGCCACGCCTGTCCAGCGCAGCGCGCTGACTTCCTCGTGCCGGACCATCCGGGCCGCCAGTGCGGTGATGACAAAACCGAGCGAGGTCAGCGGCCAGATAAGGCTCACGTCTCTTTGCGAGAGCAGATACAACAGCACGCCGAAGAACATCGCCTCGAACAGCACGCCCAAGAGGATGTTCCGGTTGCACACGCCGCGTCCGATAATGCGCATGATCTCGCTGGTTGAAATTGTTTTCACCTCGCCGATTTCGTGCAGGCCCTGGCTCAAAAAAACCACGCCAACCGCTTCGAGCACAAGGCCGATCAAAAGTATGGCAATCAATTTGGTCATATCACAAATCCTGGTAACGAATCAGTTCGATGCCGGGTTTATTTGCCAGCTCCTTCACGCGCGGACTGACGAGGGCATCGAATTCATGTCTAAATTCGTCGAGCGATGGATGCGAGTAAAGCTCGGAATCGCCGGGCGGCAGTTCCGGCAGCAGCTTCAAAATGTATTCCTCGTCCACGCGGGCGTTTTGGAGCAGGCCAAAGGTGATTTGCGCGTGGCGAATGCCGCGCCGGCGCAGCGGTTCGCGGGCGCGGCTGGAAAGCCATGAGTAAATCGCCGCGTGCGACACGCGGTAAAACCAGTGTCCGCTTGCCATGCGCCGGCTGCGCGCCAGGCAATCGCGCGTCAACCGCATCCGCTGGATTCCGAGTTTTTCCGCGTCTTCCATCAGGATGTTGAAAATGACCGGATGCAAATGCAGATGCAAATGGCCGTTGACGTGATCCAGCGTCAAGCCGGTGGCGTGGAATTTCCCAAACTGGGCATGGATCTCGGCGCGCAATTGTTCGCGCAGGCTGCGCTTGAAAAAATAACTCATGCCCGCGCCGACGGGCGAATTGCTGAATTCCCCACGCGAGTTGACGAGGCCGGGAATTTTGTCCGCTGGCAGCGCGGAACGTCCCATCAGCAGGGTGAGGTGCAGGCCGACGCCAAGCTTGGGACTTTCCCTGGCGAGCTTAACCGCCTCGGCGAGGCCGGGTTCGTTCACCATCAGGCTTGCGGCGGTCAAAATGCCGTCGCGATGGGCGCGGATGACGGCTTCGTTGATGGAATGAGAACGGCCAAAGTCGTCCGCGTTCACAATCAGGCGGCGGACGGCGTCAGGGTGTTCCATAATCCGGAGCCGTTGAACCGAGGGAAAAACGCACCCAGGAGCGGAGAACCAGCGCGAGCTTGCCCGGCTTGCTCAACTTCAGCGGGCGCGGGCCAAAGACGTCGAATTTTCCGCGCTCCATTTTCCGCAGCAGCCGCCAATAGACCGACGCCATCATTTCGGCGGCGGCCATTGATTTGCGGTCTTCGGCGGGAAGGGTTTCCTGCGCGAGCCGATAAAAGTTTTTTGCCCGCGCCGCGACGCTGCCGGCGAGCGCGCAATAATTTTCCGGGCATTTGAACTTTAAGATTTCGGATTCCGTGACGTTGAATTTCTTGAGTTCATTTTGCGGCAGGTAAATCCGGCCGCGTTCGGCGTCGGTTTTCACGTCGCGCAAAATGTTCGTCAGTTGCAGCGCCTTGCCGAGATAAACGGCGTAATCGCGGCACGCCGGATTTTTATAGCCAAAAATCTCGATGCTCAAGAGGCCGACGGCGGACGCGACGCGGTAACAATATTTTTCCAGCGCCTCAAAATCTTCGTAGCGCCTGATGTCCAGATCCATTTCGCAGCCCTTGAGCAAATCGTCGAACAGCTCGAAGCGCAGGCGGAACTGCCGGATGACGGGCTGAAGCTCGATGTTGACGGGAAACTGCGGCGGTTGATTTTCGCAGGCGCGCTTCACGTCGGCGCGCCATCCGGCGAGCCGCTCGCGGCGTTTCTCCGCCGGAACCGTTTCGTCATCCGCCACGTCGTCCACTTCGCGGCAGAAGGCGTAAAGCGCGGACATGGCGTCGCGTCTGGCGCGCGGCAGAAGGATGAAGGCGAGCGCGAGATTGGACGCGCTTTTGCGTGTGATGGCGCGGCTGTGTTGCATCAGGGCGAAGGCGAAGGCGGCGGGGGCGGGGGCGGTTCGTCAGCCTCGCGAAGGGGCGGCAGGCCGCCGGTTTGGGCGAGCGTGGGATTGAGGGAGCGATGTTCGCGGTGGCGTCCGTGCCGGCGCTGCCGGATGAGTTCCTTGATTTCGCCGGCGTTTTTTTGAAGTTGTTCGCGAATGCCCTTTCGATGGTGATGATGGCGGTATTTGCGAATGCGGTTCTTCCTCTTGCGAACCGCATACGCCCAGTAAAAAACAACCAGCACCACCAGCAAAATAACGCCGATCACGATCAAAAAGTCCACCAAGCCCGCCGCCATATGGACGGGGGTTGTGAGGAGTGTGTCTATGTCATCCATGGTGTGATCATGCTTCGTTCGCCGCGCTTTCGCCGACCTGCATGTCCAGCCGCTGCATCCGGTAGCGGAGCGAATGGCGCGTGAGTTTGAGCCGTTCGGCGGCGTGCGTCAGGTTGAAATCGCATTGTTCCAGCGCATCGGCAATCAATTCCCGCTCGGTCCGCGTCAGCGCATCATCGAGCGATTCATCCGCCGGCGTCCGGGCCGGCGCGCTTTTGGCCAGCCGCGCCCCGATTTGAAAATCCGGCAGGCTGGACGGCTGGATTTCACGCGCGGTCTCCAAAATCAGGGCGCGCTCCATGGCGTTGCGCAATTCGCGGACGTTGCCGGGCCAGCGGTGCAGCAGCAATTTCTGCCGGGCGGCGGGCGCGAGGCCGTCCACGTTTTTGTTCATCGCGGCGCGGAACATTTTTAGAAAATGCTCCGCCAGCAGCAGCGCGTCGCCGCCGCGGTCGCGCAACGGCGGGAGTTGGATTTGCACGACGTTCAGCCGGTGGAACAAATCCTCGCGGAACTGGCCGCCGGCGATGGCCTGCGCGAGGTCGCGGTTCGTCGCGGCGATGAGGCGGACGTTGACGCGCAGCTCCTGCGTGCCGCCGACGCGCGTGAACGTGCCGTCTTCGAGGAAGCGGAGCAGCTTGGCCTGAAGCGGCCTGCTCATGTCGGCGATTTCGTCGAGGAAAATCGTGCCGCCGTCGGCCTCCTCGACGCGCCCGGATTTTTGCCTGATCGCGCCGGTGAACGCGCCCTTTTCGTGGCCGAACAATTCGCTTTCGAGCAGCGTTTCGGGAATGGCGGCGCAGTTGATGCGGGTGTAATTCGCCCCGCGCCGCCGGCTCAAATGGTGCAGCGCGCCGGCGACCAGCTCCTTGCCCGTGCCGCTTTCGCCAAGAATCAAAACGCGCGCGCCGGTTTGCGCGACAGTCTGGATCAGTTTTCGCAGTTCCCGCATTGCCGGCGATTCGCCCACAATCTGGTCGAGCGTGACAATTTCGCCGGCGCGCGAGCGGAGCGCGGCGTTTTCCCGCAGGAGCCGGTGGCGCTCGGCGCACCGCGCCACGGCGTGAAGCAATTCCTCCGGCGCAAACGGCTTGGCGACATAGTCAATCGCGCCGGACTTGATGGCTTCGACGGCGAGCCTGGGCGTCGCGTAGGCGGTGATCATGAGCACGGGCAGCTCCGGCCACTGGTTTCGCGCGCGGGCCAGAAAATCGTAGCCGCTCATCCCGCCGAGGCGCGCGTCGGTGATGACCATGAAAAATTCCTCGCGCGCGAGCAGCTCCAGCGCCTCCTCGGCGGATTCAACGGCGCGCGCGGCATAGCCCTCGTCATTCAGCACCGTCTGCAACGACAGGCGCATGTTCTTCTCGTCGTCCACGACGAGCACGGGCGGCATCGGCGCACTCATGTTTTGGATAATTTCATCAGCGCTTTGGCGGGGAAGGATAGGGTGAAAGCCGCGCCTTGGCCAGACTTGGATTCGAGGCGCACCGTGCCGCCGTAAAGCTCGACGTTGTGTTTGACGATGGAGAGGCCGAGGCCGGTGCCTTTTTCCTTGGTCGTGTAGTAGGCTTCAAAGATCCGCTCGGATTTGTCCGGCGGAACGCCCGGGCCGTCGTCGCGCACGCAGATTTCGACGGCATGATCCGGACGGCATCGGGCGGTGACAAGCACGTTGCCCTTCTGTCCGATGGCCTCACGCGCGTTGAGCAGGAGATTCACCAAAATTTCCGACAGATGGCCGCGCTGCATCAACAGCGGCGGAAAATGCGCCGCGTATTCGCGCCGGATTTTGATCTGGGTCGGCACGGCTGGCGGAAACACCTGCGCGATGGCCCGATCCAGCTCGGCGACGACATCCAGTTTCTCGACCCGGCCCTCGCTCAATTGCGCATAGCCTGTGATTTGTATGATGACGCGGTCGGCGCGCGCGATCTCCTCCTGGATGATTTCGATTTGTTGCGCCGCCGCCTCGGTTTTGCCGGTCCGCAACGAGCGTTGCAGCGAGAACGCGGTGTTGTTGATGATGGCCAGCGGATTTTTGATCTGGTGCGCGAACTCGGCGGCGAGCCGCCCCGCCGAGCGCAACTGGGTTTCGCGCGCGGCGAACTCGCCCGCCTCCTCCAGGGCGATCTGCTGGCGTTCCAGCAGCAGTTGCGCGCCGTAACAGCCGCCCGTCATCAGCAGCAAGACCGCCATCCGCAGCACAAACGGCTGGCCCCAGTCATCCGGCGTCGCGTCGAACGTGTTCAACGTCGTTTCATTGCTCGTCACAAAAATGTCCAGCACGCCCACCAGCACGTAACACAGGCTGATGGCGAGATTCAACAGCAGTTGCGTGCCACCCGGCGGCACGCTGACGGCGTTGCGGACAATCAACGCGACGATCAGCCAGAACAGGATGCTGTCCAGGCCGTCGGACAATGACGCCAGCCCCGCGATAAACAATCCATCCACCAGGCTGCTTGTGACCACCGTCCATTGCACCACCGCCAGCGGCAATTGTTCCACGCGAAGCAGCACCGCTGCAAACAAAACATTGGCCAGAATGTAGAACCAAAAAACGGATTGCACGGTTTCCACCATCAAGTCCGATATGCTCCCCGCCAGGCCTTTCCACGGCGTGGATTGGTGGAAGGAATACAAAATCATCCCGATGATCACTGCCTTGACCGGCAGCATGACATCCCGCTCCATGATTTCGATGCGGTGGAGCAGGCGCGGCGGATCGGGCGCCGGGATTTCAAACAGGCCCGGCAACCGCTTGAGCCATTGCAAACGGCTGGGTTTCATAAATCAAAGTTTGAAGTTTTCAGCGTCCGGTTTTCAGTCGAAATAAAACAGCGAAACGTGAATTGCTGATGACTTGAAACTGAAAACTAAAACTCATTTCAACTTCAACACGCGCTCCGCGATTTTTTCCACCGGCCACAGCCGGCCAATGCCTTCGTAGCCGCACGACAGCATTCCCTCGTCCGGCCCGATGAATTCCGCGCCGCGCGATTTCAGAATCTTCACGTTTTCCCGCGTGGCCGGGTGCAGCCACATCTTCCCGTTCATCGCCGGCGCGATCAAAATCCCCGCCTTCGGATTCAACGCCAGCGCGATGCACGTCAGCGCGTCGTCGGCGATGCCATGCGCCAGCCTGGCAATCACGTTCGCCGTTGCCGGCGCGATGAGCAGCAAATCCGCCGCGTCCGCCAGCTCGATGTGCGCGGGCTTTCCGCCCTCGTCCTCGTCGTAAAGATTTGTGACGACGGGGTGGCGCGTGAGCGTCTTGAACGGCAGCGGCGTGATGAACCGCTGCGCGTCCGCCGTCATCACCACGCGGACGTCGCATCCGGCCTTTGTCAGCAACGACGCCAGGTCCGCCGCCTTGTGCGCGGCGATGGAACCCGTGACTCCGAGGACGATTTTCTTTGAAACGCTCATGCCTGAATCTTAACCCAAATCCGCAATCCGCAATCAAAAATCTGCAATTCAGAATTCCGGCGCTTCCGCCCGCGCCACGCGCATTTTCTCCGCCTCCACAATCGCCAGCATCCGCCGCAAATCCTCCGGAATGGAAGCGCTGATCAGGAGATAATCAAAATGGTTCCATTGCGCGATCTCCCGGCGCGCGACCGCGAGGCGTTTTTGAATTTCCGCCG
>Ga0181520_10011228_pt1 | contig 11817 bp, 11 predicted proteins | sample PEATcosm2014_Bin_29_FD_132451 | JGI IMG/M metagenome (GOLD analysis project Ga0181520, IMG submission 132451) | Peatland microbial communities from MTU Mesocosm Facility, Houghton, MI, USA - PEATcosm2014_Bin02_30_metaG | ecosystem: Environmental > Terrestrial > Soil > Wetlands > Peat | place...
GGGAATTATGATTTTGGCGTTGGTCACGGCACTCATGAGCGACTTCCCCAAACTAAAGGAAGTGCTCCAGCATCTGGAAATGAACCAGATGATCTTCGCGCTTCTGACCACCGGAATCGCCTACCTGGCTTTCACCCTATCCTTCAACGGACTTTTCGAGATGACGCCCTATCGCATTCCTTTCCCCAAATTTTTCTCCATCATGTTTATCTCGGCTACGCTCAATTTCCTTATTTCCTCCGGTGGAATGTCCAGCATTGCCATCCGTTCTTTTCTTTTAAAAAACGAGAAAGTGCCTTATTCGGTCACCATCCCCCTTTCCTTCGCCCAGAACATGATTTTCAACCTGGTCCTGTCCTGTGTTTGCTTCGGCGGGTTGATTTATCTGCACGAGCACCCGGAGTTTATGGGCGGGTCGAAAGAACTTGTGATCTTCGCCTTTATGGGCGGGCTTTTACTGGTAGTCGGGTTAATGCTCCTGGTTTTCTTTAACAGCGCTTTCCGCCATTGGTTTTTACGTCAGGTGATTCGGACGGGTAATTGGATCAACCATAAAATTCTTCGGAAGAAGACCGACAACAAGAAATTGGTGGAGATCCGTAATAAGCTGGAAGCCACCGTGGCTTTTCTTCATCAGGGCTGGGTTCAACTGATCGTGGTTCTCTTTTGGGTCTCAATGGATTGGTGTTTTACGGCCTTGACCCTTTATTTCTGTTTCCACGCGGTAGGGGTGGACCTGCCCTTGGGCCTGCTAATGGTGGGCTTTACCGTGATGTTCCTGTCTTCCAACATCAACCCGGTCCCGGCGGGGCTAGGGGTCAGCGAGTCGCTTCTGGCTTTTACCTTTAAACTGCTGGGAGTGGGCTTTGAAAAAACTCTGGTGGCCGCCCTTCTTTTCCGGTTTGTGTTCTTTTTGATCCCCTTGGCGGTCTCTACTGCCCTTTATTTAGATACCATGAGGTCCTTCCTGAAAACCCAGACGACGGAAGAACCGAAGTAGTTCTTTCCACCCCGGATTCACCCCCACATAAATCCCGCAAAAAATGGCTATTTTTGCCAATTATAGGTTTTTGATTGACTTGATACGACCCGACTCATATAATTTGTTTACGGAACATAGAATAAGTGATTAGGCATTGTAAGGGTTCCAAGAGCTGTACCGGAGTCCCCGGCCAGGGACAAGGAGGCAGTTATGGAGAAGTTACCGTTTACCTTTGAGGAAAAATCTTTGGGGACTTATTTAAGGGAAATTGCCCGAGTTCCCCTGCTTACTTCCGTTGAAGAAAAAGAATTGAGCCGGAAAGCCGGCCACGGCAGCGAAAAGGCCCTGAACCACCTGATTGAAGCCAACCTTCGCTTTGTGGTTTCCATTGCCAAGGGTTACCGCAACCGGGGTTTGACCTTTTTGGATCTGATCAACGAGGGCAACCTGGGCCTCATCAAAGCCGCCCGCACCTTCGACCCTGAAAGGGGCGTTAGGTTCGTGTCTTACGCCGTATGGTGGATCCGGCAGTCCATTTTGGCCGCCATTTTGGACAAGGGGGATATTGTGCGTGTGCCCCAAAGCCAGACGAAAAAAATCCGCCGTATCAATAAACGGGTGCAGGAATTACAGCTCAAAAAGGGCAGCGCGTTAACGGATAACGAGGTCATGAAAAAGACCGATATTACCCGTGAAACGCTGAATGAAATCCAGCAATTCAGCCACGGCTATTTGAGCCTGGATACGACCGTCATGGGCGACAGCGAAAAACCCATTATCGATTTTTTGCAGGACCCCAAGGACGCCGCCGCATTCGAGAAACAAATGATGGACGGAGAATTATTGGATAAAATCAAAACCGCCTTAAACACTTTGGACCGGCGGGACGGGCAGGTGCTCAGCTGGCGTTTCGGGCTGGATGGCCAGGGCGGAAAAACACTGGATGAGATCGGCCGTCGCTTGAAGATTTCCAAGGAGCGGGTCCGACAAATTGAGGAGCGGGCGATGAAAAAAATCCGCAACTCAAAGAACTCGGAAATGTTAAAAGAATACATTCTGGCTTAAAATAAATAACGGCCATTGTCCATCAAGGCATAAGGTAAGGAAAAAATGGAAGTCGATCGGGAATATCCGGTTTATACCATCGGTGTGGTCGCCCAACTGTTGGATTTACACGAGCAAACCATCCGGCAATATGAGCGGTTGGGGCTGATATGCCCCTGTCGGACCATCCGGAAAACAAGGCTTTATTCCCAATGCGATATTGAACGGCTCGATTGCATTAATTACCTCGTCAAAACCTGCGGGGTCAATTTAGCGGGCGTTCAAATTGTCGTGCGTTTGTCGCTGCAACATCCCGACATTGAGGATCGTCTAAAGAATAAGCGGTTCAACCCCCAGGATTTTATTTAATCCCCGTTTCTTGGAAATAAAATCCGCCGCTTTGATTTTATTATTGGGAGGACTTATGTCTCAGCTTAAAAAATTCCGATTAATTTCCGCCTGGATCGCCGTTGCCTCGATTATGGTTTTCACCTGCGCTCCCCTTCCCCTTTTGGCTCTAACCCTGGATCAAGGCGAACCGCCGGTCCAACTGCCGCCCAAGAGCGCCGCGCTGGGCCTCCAGGACGCTTTCATCGAGGTGGCCGCCAAAGTCAGCCCGGCGGTGGTCAACATCGGCGCTGAGTGGACCGAGGATGTCCAGGGCTACGGCAACATGAACGAATTTTTCAATTTTTGGTTTAACGGCCCCCAGGGGTTTCCCGGGTTTCCGCAGCAGAGAAGCCCTGTTATCAAACGCAAACAACGGGCCCTGGGTTCAGGTTTTCTGATCACTTCCGACGGCTTCGTTTTAACCAACGCTCACGTGGTGGGGAAAGCGGAAAAAGTCACGGTGACCCTGCAGGACGGCACAACTTATCCCGCCAAAATCATAGGTAAATACGACAAGGTCGATATCGCGGTCATCAAGATCGCCGATGATAAAAAGGTATTTCCCCATGTGGTCTTTGGCGACTCAAATGACATCAAGGTCGGCCAATGGGCCGTGGCCATCGGTAATCCTTTTGGCCTGGATCATACCGTGACAACCGGCGTCATTTCGGCCAAGGGCCGCAGTGTGGAAATCGGCGAGGGCGGGTCGGGCGTTCAAGATTATATCCAGACCGATGCCTCCATTAATCCCGGCAATTCGGGCGGGCCTCTTTGCAATATTGAAGGCGAGGTGGTCGGCGTCAACAGCGCCATTTACAGCCAATCGGGCGGCTCGGTCGGCATCGGGTTCGCCGTTCCTTCCAATATCGCGCGAAAAACCGCGGAAGATTTGGTGAATAATAACGGTAAAATCGTCCGCGCGGGTTTGGGGGCGGTGGTTCAATCCTTAAGCCCCGCCATGGCTAAAAGTTTTGGGTTGAGCTCGAACCAGGGCGCTCTCCTTTCCGACATCAACCCCGGCAGCGCGGCGGAAAAGGCAGGTCTGAAGCCCGGCGACGTGGTTTTGGCCCTCAACGGGGCACCGATTAAGGATTCGGGGGATTTAGTTTCCCGGCTTTATATCAATCACCCGGGGGACGTCATCACTTTAACCATCCAGCGCAACGGCGTTCAAAGCGATGTGCCGGTGACCTTGCAACAACTGGACGAATCCGCGTTAGAGAAAAAAGCAGGCAATGGAAGCGGGGGCCCCAATGGTTTGTCGGGACAGGGCCAAAGTGAGTCGTTGGGCTTGGCTTACCAAGATCAGACGGAGGACATCCGCAGTCAATTGCCCCCAGGCTCCCCCCGGGGGCCGGTGATCACCCAAATCAATCCCCAGGGTCCGGCAGCGGCCGCGGGGTTACAGCAGGGCGATATTATCCTCAAGCTGGGCAATTCCGAGATTGTCTCGGCGAATCAATTAACCGTTCTTTTAAAAAAGAGTGATTTAAGAAGCGGAGTCCGGTTGTTCGTATGGCGTGACGGCCAGACGCTTTACACCATTTTGCAAAGCGGGGATGAATAACCGATTAAACTCAAAAACAATCCGAACCACCAAGGGCGCCAAGTACACCAAGAAAATCTTTGATGTCTAAAAATTTTCTTAATTTTGCCTTTCTTGGCGCCCTTAGTGTCTTGGTGGTTAAAGAATTTTGTTTTAGTTTTTTAGGGTAATAGCCCCTGTAACAAGGGAGCGCGGGTATATAATGCGCCTGTTGATTTTTTGAAATCAGAAAAGGCGATTATCTTGAACATTCTTCATGTATTAAGCGGCGATTTTGTGGCGGGGTCCGAAACCTCGACCGCGGCGTTGATGGAGGCCCAGATAGAGGACGGCCACCGGGTTTTCATCGCCTCGGGACAATTTCCCCATCCGACTCGGGCTAAAGTTTTTTCCATCCCCATTTACCAAAGCGGTTTTTTGAGCCGTTTTTCCAATATCCGCCGGTTGATCCAAATTATCCGCGATGAAAAAATTGATGTGGTTCACGCCCATTCCCGCGCAGCCTGCCGGGTGGGCTATTGGGCCTGCCGGTTCACGAAAACCGCTTATCTTTCGACCCTGCATGGGCGCCAGCACCTTCATTTCTCCAATAAAAATTTTAATATCTACGGCCCCCGCTGCGCGGTGGTTTGCGAGAACATCCGCGAACAGATGCTGGCCGAGACGAAAGTCTTTCAACCTGAGCAATTGGTGGTCGTGCGCAATGGGATTCAAATGACGACTAGCCGCAAATTAACCCGAATAAACGCTGTTTTAAAAGACTAATGTCATTAAATCTTAAAGATGAATATTGGTTTTAATTTTGAATCATTAGCGAAAATTTGCGCTGATTTGCGGCTAAATGTTTTAACAATTTTAAGGATTAAAAATGGCGGCTCATCCACTCATCCTCATTGTTGGCAGGCTTTCCGGCCCAAAGAATCAGGTGATTCTCAACATTCTGGGCCGGGCCCCCTCCATTCTTCAGCAGTTCCCCGCCGCGCGGTTCCTGGTGGCGGGGGGGCCCGTCACTGAAATTCACCAACAATTGCAAAAAGGCCGGCCCTCCATCCGGTTTGTGGGACATCAACCCGACTTAAAGCCCTACTACCAAAAAGCCACGATCGTCATCGGCTCAGGCCGGGTGGCGCTGGAAGCGATGCGGTTTAAAAAACCGGTCATCGCTGTCGGCGAGAGAACTTATGTGGGGCCTTTGCGGGTCGCCAACATCGAAAAAGCCAAGGCGACGAACTTCGGGGATTGTTTCGGGGCCGAGTCTTTTGATTGGGAGCAATTGGCGAGAGATACGGTTTATTTGCTTCGGGACTCCAAGGCGAGGGCGCAAGTCGCCCGGACTGGTTATGAGTTGCTGAAAGCCGAATACAACATGAAGCGGGTTTATCCGGAAATGAGCCGGCTTTACCAAAAAGTGATCCTGGATCACAATTTATCCCAAATTCATGAGCTGCCGGTTTTGATGTATCACCAGGTTTTGGATAAACAACCCGCTGTGGCGAAATTCAATTTGCACGTTTTAACAGCGGATCTTGAAAAACAGTTTCTATTTTTGCGGGAGCGTGGTTTTGAATCAATCGTGTTCAACGATCTTTTGACGAAACGTATTCCTAAAAAACCGATTATCCTGACTTTTGATGACGGTTATGAGAATAATTACCGTTTTCTATTTCCGCTTTTAAGGAAATTCAGGATGAAGGCGGTTATTTATATTTTAGGCGACCGCAAACCCAAAACGAATTACTGGGATAAACCATTGGCTGAGGCGGCGCACTCTCTTTTAAAACCAACTCAAATTTTAGAAATGCAAAAAAGCGGACTGGTGGAATTCGGCTCCCACTCCTTGAGCCACGCCCGCTTAACCACGCTTAAAAAACCCGAAATTGAGAAGGAAATAGCTGGTTCTAAAAGAATTTTGGGGGCTTTTTTAAAAAAACCGGTTCTTTCTTTCGCGTATCCCTACGGTTTGTTTAACGAAGAAATCAAAAAAATCACCCAGGCGGCGGGCTATACTTTTGGATTGACGGTACAGCATGGGCCGAGCCGGGTGAAGGACGATTTGATGGAAATCAAGCGGGTGCATATGTTTCCAAAGACCTCGATGTTTCAATTTTTCAAAAAAACCAGCGGGTTTTACCTGCGTTACCGCGCTTTATTAGGAAGATAAGATGCCCTCATCCCCAACCCTTTCCGTGGTTCTCATCACCCTCAATGAGGAAAAAAACATCGTCCGCTGCCTGAAGAGCCTGCGTTTTTCCAAAAAGGTTTTTCAAAAGGTAGAGATCATCGTGGTGGACGCCCAAAGCCGCGATAAGACGGCGGCGGCGGCCAAACAATTAGGCGCGAAGGTTTTTACGAGGACTTGGAAAGGCTACGGCGCGCAAAAAAATTGGGCATTGGCGAAGGCCCAGGGAGATTGGATTCTCTCGCTGGACGCCGATGAAGAGCTCACTCCTGCCCTGATCGCGGAAATCGAAAAAGTCGTGATACATACGCCGGAAGAGGTGGATGGTTATTTTATTAAGCGGAAGGCTTTTTTTCTGGGAAAGTGGATGCGCCATTGCGGCTGGTGGCCTGACGCCCAATTACGTTTGATAAAGAGGGGCAGCGGAGCCTTTACGATTGAGCCGGTTCATGAGGGGTTGGAAGTCAAACGAAAGACAATGGCGCTCAAGGAACCCATGTACCATTACACTTACGACTCCATCCGCCAATATCTTGAAAAAATGAACCGTTACTCCGATCTCGCCCTGGTTGATATCAAACCCAAGAAAATTTAATATTGGAAATTTTATGTGACTATCGCGCCTTTTCTCACGTTTTTCCGTATGTACATTTCCCGCGGTGGGTTTTTAGACGGCTGGCACGGTCTGGTAGTCTGCGGGCTTTCGGCGTTTCATGATTTTTGCAAATACGCCAAGCTTTGGGAAAAAGAGATTTTAAATCGGGATTAAACTGATGGATGACGTAAAAGAAATCACGGTGGATAAAACCCGGCAGTTGCTGGGATCCGGCGCCATCGTGGTGGATATCCGCGACCCCGCCTCTTACGAAGCGGCCCATGTTCCGGGCGCCCGCCATTTGAGCGACGCGAATATTGAAAAATTCGTGTCCCACGCGGACAAAACCAAACCCATCGTTGTTTACTGCTATCACGGCCATGCCAGTATGGGCGCGGCGGATTACCTGAGGGATGAGGGTTTCTGCGAGGTTTACAGCCTCATCGGCGGGTTTGAACGCTGGCGACAAACCGAAACCGTCGAAAGCTGATTTTGGTCAGGCGATATTCCGGAAACAGTTCAAAAAATCATCCATAGTTTTAAAATCCGCTCACATAGGGCAATTTCTGGGCGACTGCCGCGGTTTTTTTTGCGTTTTCCAACAGAAGGCTGGTCGAATCCCAGGTGCCGTTCACCAAGGCGTTACGTTTGGATTCGTGAATCTCAAACTTCAGGTATTCTTTTCCTTCGCTGAGCAAAACCTTCTTATTTAAATCCAGCGCGAACTGGGTGGATGGTTTGGCTTTGACCAAGGCTTGCAGTTTTTGCATTTCCGCCTGGCTAACCGTGGCGGTGGGGATGCCCAGCATGGTGCAATTACCGGCGAAAATTTCGGCGAATGACTCGCCGATGATGGCGCGGATACCCCATCGCATCAAGGATTGGGGGGCGTGCTCCCTGGACGAACCGCAGCCGAAGTTTTGATTCACCAAAAGAATATTGGCGCCCTGAAAGTGCGGCATGTTAAAAGGATGCCCTTTAGGTTTACCCTCGGCGTCAAAACGCTCGTCGAAAAAAGGATATTTTCCCATGTTGGTGAAAGTGATCTCTTTTAAGTACCGGGCGGGAATAATCCGGTCTGTATCAATGTCATTGCCTTCGACCGGCACGGCCCTGCCCTCGATTTGGTTGATCTTGCTCATTTTAGCCTCCAAAATTTAGCCACAGATGAACACGGATTAACACAGATAAAATTTTTTATTAAAACTTCTAATCTTATTTAATAATCTGTGTGCATCTGTGGTTTCAAAATGTTTATTTCACTAATTCCCGAACGTCGGTTACTTTTCCCTCAATCGCCGCCGCGGCGACCATGGCGGGGCTCATCAACAAAGTTCTTCCCGTTTTGCTTCCCTGCCGCCCGATGAAATTGCGGTTCGAGGATGAGGCCGAAATCTCATTTCCCCGCAACTTGTCGGGGTTCATGGCCAGACACATGGAACAACCCGCTTCGCGCCATTCAAAACCCGCCTCGGTGAAAATTTTATCCAGGCCTTCTTTTTCCGCCTGGGCCTTCACTTGCTGGGAACCGGGAACCACAAAAGCCCGTACTTTTTTAGAAACCTTCCGGCCTTGGGCCACCCTGGCGGCATCACGCAGGTCTGAAATGCGCCCATTGGTACAGCTTCCGATAAAAGCGACATTGATCGGCGTGCCTTTCATCGCCTGGCCCGGTTTGAATTCCATGTGTTGGTAAGCCATCTCGACGGTTTTCACCTCGTCCGCTGAAAATTTGGAAACCTCGGGCAGTTTTTCATTCACCCCGACCGATTGATCGGGCGTAATGCCCCAGGTCACGATGGGCTCAATATCCCCACCATCGAAGTTCACCACATCGTCATACTCGGCGTTTTTATCGGAAGCCACGGACTTCCAATAGGCCACCGCTTTATCCCATTTCTCCGCCGCGGGAACGTACTGGCGGCCCTTCATGTAATCAAAAGTTGTTTGATCCGGATTCACATAACCGATGCGGGCGCCGCCCTCAATGGCCATATTGCAGACCGTCATGCGTTCTTCCATGTTCATGGCGTCAAATACGCTGCCGCCGTATTCATAAGCATAGCCGATCCCGCCCTTGACGCCCAATTTTTGGATGATATAGAGGGTGACGTCTTTCGCCGTTACGCCGGGTTTTAATTTTCCGTTCACATTGACCCGGCGGACTTTGAGGGTGTCCATGGCCAGGCATTGGGTGGCCAGGATATCCCGCACCTGGGTGGTACCGATGCCAAAGGCCAGTGTGCCGAAAGCTCCGTGGGTGGAAGTGTGGGAATCGCCGCAGGCGATCGTCATGCCCGGCTGGGTCAGCCCCATTTCAGGGCCGACAATGTGAACAACGCCCTGGTGGCCCGACTCGAAATTAAAAAAACGCACCCCGAATTTTTCAACGTTTTTTTCGATGGTGCCCATCATTTGTTCGGCTTCATAGTCCTGAAAGGGCCGGGATTGGTTTTGGGTCGGCACGATATGGTCGACCGTGGCGAAGGTCCGGCCGGGATAGGCCACTTTTAAACCCTTCTCAGAGAGCATATCGAAGGCCTGGGGGCTGGTGACTTCGTGAATGAGATGAAGCCCGATGAACAACTGATATTGGCCCGTCGGCAGTTTTTCCACAACATGAGCGTTCCAAACTTTGTCGTACAGAGTTCCTTTTGACATATTAAAACCTCGAATTTTTTGTCATCGCGAGGAGCTGCGCCAATCGGCGCGGTTAGCGACGTGGCGACCCCAGTTTGATGTATTAAACTTAGGTTGCTTCGTCATAATCACCCGACTATTCGTCGGGTATTCCTCGCAATGACAATAATATATCTTGCAAATGTATTATTTGTAAAAGATATAGTTACTATGGTATACATAGTTAATAACTATGGAAACACATCAGATACGTTATTTCTTAGCCGTGTCCCAGACAAACCGCTTTACCCAGGCGGCCAAGCAATGCAATGTGTCCCAGCCCTCTCTCAGCATTCAAATCGCCAAACTGGAGGATGAACTCGGAGGCCCGCTTTTCGAGCGCGCCAAAAAGGGGGTCAAATTGACCTCGCGGGGTGAAATGTTTTTGCCCCGGGCCAACGCGATCTGGAACGAGATGCAATCAGCGCAAAAGGAAGTGGAAGCCCTCTCGGGTCTTTCCTTGGGTTCGGTCACCCTGGGCTGTCTGCCGACCACCGGCGCCCACGTTTTGCCCAAAATTCTCCTGGCTTTCCGCAAGAGTTATCCGAAAGTCACCGTCCATTTGAAAGAAGAGTCTTCTCCTGGGCTGGCCCGCAATTTGGAACAAGGCGAGGTGGAGCTGGCGATTTTGGATGAGGCCGGGTTATACCCGGGATTAGACCGTCAAACGATCCTGACCGAAGAACTGTGGCTGGCTTTACCCCCCAAGCACCGCTTGGCGGGCAAAACACCCCTTAACCTCAGGCAAGTGGCGGAGGAACCTTTTATCTTGATGAAAACCGGCCACGGTTTCCGCCAGATCACCTTGGATTTTTACCGGAAAGCCGGGCTGGAACCTAAGGTGGTTTTTGAGAGCGGCGGTATTGAGACCGTACAGGCTTTAGTGGCGGCGGGACTAGGAATTAGTCTCGTGCCGCAAATGGTGGCCCATTTCCCGGGAGTGGTTTATTCAAGGGTCTCCCAACCCAAAGCGGCCCGCACCCTATCCTTGGCCTGGCGGAAAAAGGTGCCCCTGTCACCCGCGGCGGAAGCCATGAAAAATGTGATATTGGGCACGGTAAAAAAATAAAGCCATTTCATGTCTTGAATTCCAAAAAAATTCCTCTTAAGTATTTTTTTAGGAAAAAATCCGGGAATTGGAGGAGGGTGACATGAAAATCGGCATTATCGGATCAGGCGTGGTGGGGCAAACATTGGGGGCTAAACTGGTGGAATTGGGACATGATCTCGTCCTGGGCACCAGGGACCCGGGTAAACTGGATGAAAAAAAGAATATGACCGTAAGCCTGAAAGAATGGCTGGAAAAAGTCCAAAACAAGGCCAAGGTCGGTACTTTTAAAGAAGCCGCGAACCACGGGGAAATCCTCATCAATGCCACCCACGGGCAATCCTCCTTGGAAGCCCTCCATATCGCGGAAGCCAATACGGTCGGATCAAAAGTTCTGATTGATGTGGCAAATGAGCTGGATTTCAGCCGAGGCATGCCGCCGGTAGTCCTGGCCGGTCAAACCCGTTCCGTGGCCGAGAAAATTCAAAATACTTTCCCTAATTTAAAAGTGGTCAAATCCCTCAATACCATTGCCGCGACGGTCATGGTGAATCCCAAAGCGGTAAAGGGCGGTGACCATACCATCTTTATGGCGGGCAACGACAAGGAGGCCAAGGCCAAGGTGGCGGATCTCCTGAAATCCTTCGGTTGGACGGATATTTTGGATTTGGGTGATATTTCCAACGCCCGCGGGCCTGAAATGTACTTGGCGTTATGGGTTCGTTTGTTCGGATCGCTTCAAAACGGCATGATCAACATTAAGGTTCAGCGGTAAAAAATCCCGCGAGCCTACTTACGCCAAAGCGTCTCCCTTCGCTGAAGCTTCGGGAGACACTCCTAGCTCTAATCGACTTCGGGGGCCGGCCTCAACAAATGGCCTGTCGCCCGAAGCTCGAAGAGCGTAGGGTGGCGGAGAGAGAGGGATTGAAACCCGCGCTTCGCGCTCACAGGGAAAAAAACCCCTGTGTACCCCATCCAACAACTGGTGAAACGACTGTTTCCCCAAATCCCTTCCGGGGTTCGAATCTTTATTATCTAAATTTTTCGCGAAGCGAAAAAGTGGCGGAGAGAGAGGGATTCGAACCCCCGTTACGATTGCTCGTAAATCTGATTTCGAGTCAGACGCATTCGACCACTCTGCCATCTCTCCGGGTCAAAAATTAGATAAGTTGTAATTTCTATCCGCGTTATTTTAACGAATGCGTCTGAGACGCATAAACGAAATAAAACCTTTTACTCCAATTCTTAAATGAATATTTCGTTTCGCCTTTGCGCGACGACCTCTCGGCCATCTCTCCGGGTCAAACAAGCACTAGATAAATTTTGTTGAAACAAGGCGCTCATTGTAAAGAGA
>Ga0181520_10011231_pt1 | contig 11815 bp, 8 predicted proteins | sample PEATcosm2014_Bin_29_FD_132451 | JGI IMG/M metagenome (GOLD analysis project Ga0181520, IMG submission 132451) | Peatland microbial communities from MTU Mesocosm Facility, Houghton, MI, USA - PEATcosm2014_Bin02_30_metaG | ecosystem: Environmental > Terrestrial > Soil > Wetlands > Peat | place...
CCGCGATATACATGGGCGACAAATTCGAGGCCAGGCCGATGGCCACGCCGCCCACAATCCGCCAAAAAACAAAAATGGAGAAATTAGCCGCGCAGCCGGTGCCAATCGACGAAATGGCAAACAAAAACGCCGCCAGCAGCAACAGCCGTTTGCGCCCGAATTTGTCGCTGCACGCCCCCGAGATGAGCGCCCCAAGGAAACAGCCGACCAGCGCGCAACTGTTCGCCCAGCCGGACAGCACCGCGTTGTCCGAGATTTGGAAGAAGCGTTCAAAAAACGGCTTCGCTCCGCCAATGACCACCCAGTCCCAGCCAAACAGCAGTCCGCCCATCGCGGCCACCACGGAAATCAGCCAGATATGGCCAAGATTCAATCCGGCCTTGGGTTCGGTGGATTCACCTGAGGTTGTCATAAGGATTGGTTCACCCGCTGGTTTTGGCCAAATCCGCCGCCGCCGGGTGGTTCGGATCGCGTTGCAACACGGTTTTAAGCAGGGCGCGCGCCTTCTGCCTCTGACCGAGCCCGAGCCGGGCCTGCGCCTGCAGGAACAGCGCGGTGGTCTCCTGCCGGAACTGCAAATTGTCCTCGAAGAGCAGCATCGTCGGGAGCGAGGTGGCAAAATAATCAATCTTCGCCTTGGTCTTCTGCCATCGCCGGGCATAAGCCAGCAGATCTCGGAAGAGTTTCTGCGCCTTGGCGCGCCGGCCAAGTTTCTCCCATGCCAGCGCGGAGTAATAGGTCAGCTCGCTGAAGGCGCGGACGCTCATTTCCTGGAAGTCCCCTTTGAACGTCGCGGCCGTGTTCCAATGCCGCCGGGCGGAGTTCAGATCACCGCCCGCCGCGAGAGCGCAACCGAGCCAGTAGTGAATGTCGCTCTGGTTGGCGAGCAGGTGTCTGGCTTCGCCGAGATTCAACGGCGCGGTCAGCGCGGCGCGAAAATGTTCCGTTGCTTTGGCATACCCCCCGCCGGTCAGGGCCGCGCGCCCGAGCGCCACTTGGGAACGCACCCATTGACCGAGCGGGCCGCCTTCGCCGCCTTCCCACGGTTGGAAGTTGCGGGTGCCCACGAGGGCCAGGGCCTGGTCAGGCAGGCCGGTCTGATTGTAAAGCGAGCACAGTTCCACGCTCAGGTCATCCCGCTGTTCCACCAGGCGGGGGTGCTTCTCCAACTCGCGCCGCCGCCGCGCCGGCGTTTTCCCGAGCCGCTTCCAAAGCTGGTCGCGCTCATACAACAGGCGTGCATCCGCAGGATTGGCCTTGATGGCCTTTTCGTAGGCCACCAGCGCTTTGGCCGGGGCTTGGGAGATGTTAAACCAGCCGATGCCCAGGTTGCGCCAGACGATGGAAAAACCGGGGTCCAGCTTTGCGGATTTTTCCCACAGTCGAATCGCTTCGGCATGACGGCGGCGATCATACAGTAAATTGCCCAGATAGTACGGCGCTTTGGCATCCTTGGGATTGGTTTGCATCGCCAGTCGCAAAATTTCGATGTCCTCCAGCCGCGCGGGAAAGCAGTAGTCCGGCGACAGTGCGGCCGCCTGCTCGAAACTGTGGCGCGCGGCCGTCGCCTGGCCGCAGCGGTGTTCCAACCAGCCAAGAGTGTATTGTACCAAAGGCTGCGCGCCCCAACTCTGATCCGGCAAATCCCCGGTGGCGACGGCGGGTGAGCTTAACACGGCCATGGCTTCGGCGTAAAAACCCGCCCGGGCGCAGTCATGGGCGATGTCCAGCCGCACTTGCCAGTCGCACGTCAGTTTATGCCCGGCCAGGCGCCGCGCCCACCAATCGAGCGGGTCCAGCGCCAGCGTGTCGCGCAGCAACGCGTCCGCCCCGGCGGCATCCTGGAGCCGCCGGAGGACCATGACCTTGAGATTTCGCGTTCGGAGTTGGTCCGGGTTGCCTCGCAAGGCCCGGTTGAGATGATCAAGCGCGGCGGCCCAGTCTGCTTTTTTGGCGTCCAGTTCGGCCAGGGCCTGATAACCGGCCGCCTGCCAGGCCTGGTTCCAAACCGCCTTGTGAAAGGCCGCGTAAGCCTCCTCATCACGGTGCAAACAGACCAGGCACAGGCCCAAATGATAATGCGCCTCCCCGTCACGCGGATTTGGATTTCGCCGCGTCAAGCGCCCGATGGCCCGCCGAAAATGCTGTTCCGCCTCCGCAAACTCTCCCCGGCGCAGATGCCACCGCCCCAGGGCGCTGTTGCAGCGCGCATCCAGCGGGTCGCGCCGCAAGGCTTCGCGCCAGTACGCGGTCGGACAGCGCGTGGCGTGCCGGTACTGCTCCAAATGCACGCCCGTCAGGTAAAGCTCGTCGGTGCTTGCCACGTCCGCTGGAGCGGGTGGTTCCGTGGCGGGCGGCGGGACTTCACCCTGAACCCGCGGCTGGCTCTGATGGGAAATCAACACTCGCCCCGGTTGATCTTTCACCTGAACCAGCACGTCGGCGTCCGTCACCCCGCGCGGGAGTCGGACGAGCTCGACGAGCGGTAGCGCCGGAGCCAGATCGCGGACGAACCGGGCCACGGTTTTGCCTTTCGCCGTCACGGTCACCACGCATTTCGGCTGACGGGCGGTCACGGCCACGCCCAGGCGCCGGCCGGCCGGGCCGCCGGAAGGCCCCGCGCCAAACGAAACCGCCGCGTCAAGATTCGCCTGACCGGCCGGACCGATCTGCCGGATGGGATACCAATACTGGCTCCACGTCCTGGTTTCCCCGGGCTGGAGAAAACTGAAGTCGGGCTGATTGTCCGTGAACACTCCGGCCATGAGTTCAATGTAAGGGCCAAATTCACCGTGCGCGTCCGGCTCGGTGAGATTGCGGTCCCAAGCATAGCCAAATTCGTGGTTCCCCCACGTCCACTGCTTTTTGCCCGGGGCGAGGTGATGATTCGCAACATGGATGATTCCCGCCTGCGCCTGGTAATCGTACCCGCCAAAGAAGTCCTCCCGGCTTCCCATGCACATGTAAGAAGTCGGCACTGGAATGTTGGCGTAGAACGACAGGTCATTGGGCGCGTAATGCGGCACCGGGGATTTCCGGTCGGCCGCTGCAGATGGGTTCCGGCAGTGCGGCGGGACAAACCGTGAGGGGACTTCGCCGGCGGGGACGCCTTTCCGTCCGCGCTCCCCGTAATTGACCGCGTAGTAAAACCCCCTGGCCAGCGGATATTCGCTCATCGAACGGCGCGCATGATCGGCCACGTAATAAACATCCGGCGGGAAAAAACTCTGATACGCCTCATGCACGCGGATGCCCGCATTGGCCCACCAAAGAAACGTTTGCGCGAACGGCGTGCGGTTGCCGGCCCGCACCTTGAGTTCGAGATACGCTTTTCCCGGATGCAGACAAACGCCGTGCATCCCCTTCATCCGCGTGAGCGGATCATGATCGCCGCACCAGATCGTCTTTGAACCGTCGGCATGGGATTCGATTTTCCAGTCCGCCGGCAAAAACGTCGCCGGCCGGTGGTGCTGCGGCCAGTTGAATTCAATGCCGCCGGAAATCCACGGCCCGGCGAGCCCCACCAGCGCGGGTTTGATCACGGGCTGACGGTAGATCAGGTCGAAGCCATTCGACTTGTCCTCAAAGGCGTGGATGCGTCCGCCAATTTCCGGCAGCACCAGCACCCGGACAAATTCATTCTCGATCCACACCCCCTGCCAGGACCGGTCCACCGGCTGCTCCGCAATCCGATCCGTGAACGGCAGCGGATAAACCGTTCCGCGGCTTCCCTGATAAACCCGCTTCTCCAGAAACATGGGGTTCTTATCCGGCGTCCCGGGCAGATGCGTCGGAATCGTCAGGACCTCCGACCAGGCGCGCACGGCGGCAGGTGAATTCATATTGGAGCTCAAATCTTAACCGGGCCGGGCCGGGATTGAAATGGAGGATTGACCGGTTCACATGGACGATTTCCCGGCGGACTGGCCAATCGCCCCGCGTTGTGGCAGACTCCCGCCGATCCATGAACCGACTTCAGAAAGGCGAAGGCTTTGCCGGTCAACGCATCGTGGTCCTGCCGCCGTCCGTCGTTGCCGACGCCCGCCGGCAACCGCTGATGAGCGGACTCGTGCCCACCGATGTCGGTTTTTTCCCGCACGCGGCCGGTCACCTGCGCGAACGCCCCGCCGGGGTGGATCAGGCCATCTTCATTTATTGCACCAAAGGCGGCGGCTGGTGTGATTTCAAGGGGAGCCGTCATCCGGTCAAGGCCGGAGACCTGCTCGTGCTTCCCCCCGGAACGCCCCACGCCTACGGCGCGGAGGGAACGCGGCCCTGGTCCATTTTTTGGTTCCACGTCCAGGGCGCCCTGCTCGGCGACTGGCTGGGTGAACTCGATGCCGGCGGCGGCCGGCTCGTCAAACCCATTGGCGAAGCTGCGCAGGTCCTGGCGCTGTTTGAGGAAACGCTGGCCGTTTTGGAACAGGGTTACACCCGGTTTCAGATGCTGTCCGCCTCGCAGAGTCTGGCCCACCTGCTGGCGGTGCTGATCCGGGAACACCGCCACGCCGTCCCGGAAACGCCCGCTGTGCCGCAAAAAATCGCGCAAACCATCGCCTACATGAAGCAGCACCTTGATCTCCCCCTGTCCCTCGATGCGCTGGCCGGTCTTGCAAACCTGTCCCGCTCGCGGTATGTGGAATTATTCCGGCAGCAGACCGGCTTTGCCCCCATAGATTATTTTATCCGCCTGCGCATGCACCAGGCCTGCCGGATGCTTGACAACACGCGCCTCAGCATTAAAGCCATTGCCAACGCCCTGGGCTATGCGGACCCCCTGTATTTCTCCCGCCGGTTCCGTGCGGTGAACGAAAAATCCCCCCTCGAGTATCGGAAGCAACGCAAAGGCTGAAGCCGGGACGGAAGGAGCGGCTGCGACCATCGGGGACAGGCCGCGTCCGGAGGGGGATGAGGGGATCATGACGGGGCAGCGAGGAGAGTCAGGGGGTTCCATTTGGGATTTTTTAATCGTGTTTAATGGATTCTTTCCGTGTTTTTCCGTTCTGGGCCCCTTCGGACCAAATCAAACCATCCACGCCTCCCAACCGAACCAACATCGCACATTCCTACACCGTTGTCAAGAAAACGCAATGGATGGTGGTGTCCTGATTTGGAATTAGGAATTGAAAAGACCGTTTTGAATTGCAAAACCATCACCGTCTCCCGGATGACAGATCTTCAATGGAGGGGTTCCAACTTTTCCATCCAGTGGTATGAGATCGTCGTCGTCGAAAGAATGCATTACTTCGACTTGCAAAAATGCGGCGCTGGCGACGTGAATCGCATCTTTAGGTTTCAACGTCGGGTGTTTCCACATCAATTCGCGCGACAATTCGGCAATCTGTCTGTCACAGTTAATTGGCCTGATGTAGGATTTGGAAAAGTACTTTTGAATAATTGGTTCGTGTTCCGGCGAGAGTTTGTTTAGTTTTCCTTTTCCATCTACAATTGTTTTAACCCACACAACTTCCGCGAACGTAATCGTCGACGTATAAATGTCCACTTGGCCCTGCCGGGCCAGCTTTTCGATATGCTCACAAATCTCAAAGCGCCCCTTTTCCCTGCCGAAGACGGCATGAAACAGGTTGGCATCCCAATAGACCATTTTAATCGCCATTTAATTGTATAGTTTGTATATTTCCTGAACTTCTGCGAGGCTCGGCAGCTCCGAATCTGGCGGGAAAATGCGAATGGTATCAACGGTGATATTCACCGCATGGCCCTCTTTCGCGTAGTGAATCAACCCGCTGGCCAACACTCTTTTTGTATAACCCTCAAGTGCCTTCTTTTGGGCTTCATCTGTTTGCAGATAACCGGTGATTTCGCGCCTTCCCAACGGATCGTCAATAACACAGACATAGCCGTGCTTGGCGGAAAGGGACACGATTTTACCCTCAATTGATCCAAAAGCTATTTGCGGTTGCCCTTCAAGGATTGCCTCCGCAACTCTGACAATTGTGTGAGGCAATGGCTCTGGCTCGCCTCCGTTTTGAATCGAAACAGATTGGACTTCCTCACCATCCACCAGCGCGGCGATGATTTTTGCGGACGATACGGTTTCTCTGGTGAATCCATAAGGAATCGTCCTTACTCCATTTCGCAGATCCCGAACCCCACGGCAAACCGCGTCAATAGACCGCTCGGACTCCTGGCTTGGATTGTTTGCACGCATTCGCAAAATGGCGCTCCCATGCTCAACTTCTACAACCCATTCAATCGTGGAGGCCGCTATATTTTTTGCGACTCCCTGAACCATCGCCACAAATTCACTGGCCCCGCTGAGGAATTTTTCCGGTGTCAACTTCCGCCCGTCAATTTTGATTTCGATTTGATTGCTCATAATTCCTCCGCTTGTTTGTCACCACCGGCATTGTCAACGTAAGCCGTTAGCAGGTTTTCCACAAGCGGCGACCCTTTCCCGCGCCAAATGAATAGCGCAGAATGCCAAACCGCCTGATTGACGGAAACACATTTTTTCACCTTTGTTTTGCCGCGAGGCCGTCCGGCTCCCGACCGGGGTCCACCCCAAGTCCTTTTTTTATCATTTTCCGTTGACATTTCATTTGAAATTAGTCATACCTTATTCAAAGTCAACCGCGAAATTCGGGGTAAACGAACGATAGCCGAGAAAAAGTGCTGACGGTCTGCCCCACTCTCGGAGCGCCGACTGGCAGCCAGCTTAAAGATCACCTTCGCGGGGCCAAGGTTGGTTTTTACAGCCGTTGTTCGACCGCGCACGTTCAAAGCCGGCTATAAGCCGACGCTCCGACCGATTGGTCGCCGGGGCGGTGTCGGGATGCGCCCGCAGCCTCCCCCGGCCGGTGCAAAAAATCTGTTCGTCCGGGCAAAAACCGGCTATGCTCGCGGCTACGAACATGAGCAAGCTGTTATTGATAGATGACGAAGAAGACGTGCGCTATTCGTTTCAGCGGATCTTCGACTCGCCGGAAATCGAATTTTCCACCGCCGCCAGCGGGGAGGAGGGGCTGCAGCTCATCCCCAAATTCAGGCCCGACCTCGTCCTGATGGATGTCCGCATGGGCGGGATGAACGGCTTGGAAACCCTCCGCCGCATCCGCGCCGCCAATCCCAAGCAACTGGTCATTTTGATGACGGCCTACGGCACCACCCAGACCGCCATCGAGGCCATGAAGCTGGGGGCGTACGATTATCTGCTCAAGCCGTTTGACGCGGTCAAGATCAAGGAACTTGTCGGCAACGCCCTCAAGGCCGCGCGCGACATGAAGCAGGTGGTTTCCTACCAGCCCCTGCTCGAGTCCGAGGATTACGAACAGGGCATCGTGGGCTGCAGCCCGGTCATGCAGCAGGTGTTCAAGCTCATCGGCCAGGTGGCGGAGAGCAATGTGACCGTGCTGATCACGGGCGAAAGCGGCACCGGCAAGGAACTCGTCGCCCGCGCCATTTATCATCACAGCAACCGCAATCAGCAGCCGTTTCTGGCCGTCAATTGCGCCGCCATCCCCGAGCAATTGCTGGAGAGCGAACTCTTCGGGCACGAGCGCGGGGCCTTCACCGGGGCCGCCAGCCAGCGCGTCGGCAAATTCGAGCAATGCGACCACGGGACCATTTTCCTGGATGAAATCGGCGACATGACCCCCGCCACGCAGACCAAAATCCTGCGCGTGCTGCAATCCGGCACCTTCGAGCGCGTGGGGGGAAACGAGCCGATGCAGGTCAACGTGCGCGTCATTGCCGCCACCAACAAACCCCTCGAGGCGGCGGTGGCCGCCAAACAGTTTCGCGAGGATCTGTTTTACCGGCTCAATGTCGTCCGCATTCCCATCCCGCCCCTCCGCGAGCGCAGCGACGACATCCCGCTGCTGGTCAATTACTTCCTGGATAAAAATGCGCGGGACCTGCAAAAGCCGCCCAAATCCGTCGCGGCCAACGTGCTGCGCGCGCTCGAAAAATACCACTGGCCCGGCAACGTCCGCGAACTTGAGAACGCCATCCGCCGCGCCCACATCATGGCCAAGAGCGACGCCATCCTGCTGAGCGATTTGCCGCCGGAGATCACCGGGGCGGTGGGGGCGGGCCTCGGCCTGGCCTCCGTTTCCGGGCCGGTCAACGAGGCCGTGGCCACCGACGCCGCCGCGCTGGCCCGCCAGCTTTTCCAATGGGCGCGCCGCGATCCCAAGCTCAAGGTGATCGCCGCCGTGGAACGCGAACTGGTCATCCAGGCCCTGATGGAAACCAACGACAACCAGGTGCATGCCGCCAAACTGCTGGGCATCACCCGCGCCACCCTCCGCAAGCGGATTGACAAGTTCGGCATCCTGCGCGAGCTGAACGTCAAATAGCGCGGAACCCGCCGGCCTCAATGATGACGTCGCTGCCGTGACTCCCGAGCCGAAGCCGTCCGCCTTGAACGCCGCGGCGGAACCGTCCCCGGCGCTGATCACCCTGATGGCGATCGCCGTGGGCGCGTTCGTTGCCAACCTCTATTACGCCCAGCCGCTGATCGCCTCCATCGCCCCGGCGGTCGGGGTGAGTCCGCCCCTGGCGGGGACGGTGGTCAGCCTCACCCAGATCGGTTTCGGCGCGGGCCTGTTCACCCTGGTCTCGCTCGCCGACCTCGTCGAGAACCGAAGACTGGTCCTGCTGACCCTTGGCCTGACCATCATCGGACTGGTCAGCGCCGCCACGGCCACCACCCGGGACGCCTTCCTGGCCGCTGCGTTCGTGATCGGCTTGGGATCGTCCGGGGCCCAGGTGCTGGTGCCGTTCGCCGCCCACCTCGTGCCGGCGGCGAGTCGCGGCCGGGTCGTCGGCAACGTCATGGCCGGCCTGCTGGCCGGCATCATGCTGGCCCGCCCGGTCGCCCTGTTCATTGCCGCCAGTTTCGGCTGGCGCTCCGTGTTTTGGAGTTCGGCGGCCTTCATGGGGGTGATTGGTTTTGCGCTGGCGCGGAGGATGCCCCGCTATACGCCCCCGGGCGGTCTGCCTTACGGCCGGATCCTGGTGTCCATGGCCGGCTTATTCCGTGAATTGCCGCTGTTGCGCCGCCGCGCCGCGTATCAGGCGCTGATGTTCGCCGCCTTCAACCTGTTCTGGACCACGGCCCCCCTCATGCTTGCCGACCGTTTTGGACTGGGTCCGCACGGCATCGCGCTGTTCGCCCTCGCCGGGGCGGGGGGGGCGCTGGCCGCGCCGCTGGCCGGGAGGCTGGCGGATCGTGGTTATATACGGGGCCTGACCGCCGGGGCGATGCTCGTGCCGGGCCTTTCCTTTTATGGCACGGGCCGGGCGGTGGCGGCGTCCGCCCTCGCGACCCTGGTGATCCTGGCGGTGCTCCTGGATGCGGCGGTTCAGACCAATCACATCGTCAGCCAGCGTCTTCTCTATGCCGGACCGGCGGAGACCCGGGGCCGGGTCAACGCGCTTTACATGACGCTCCTTTTCATCGGGGGCGCGCTCGGCTCGATGCTGGGGCCGGTCACCTATCATTGGGGCGGCTGGAACGCCACCGCCGGGGCGGGCGCTCTGCTGGGCGTTCTAATGCTCCTGCTGTTTGCGACGGAAGCGCGGGGTCGCCGGCGGGAGGACAGCTCATTTTAAACCCCCGCGCGCCCCGGCCCGCGGGGACGGTCAGTCGGACAGGGGGATTAATCAAAACGGGACCGCCCATCCGCCGGGTTGCCCTCCTTTTCAGTAAAAGCTCTGTTGACAAGACGCGATGGCGTGGGATTATCCCATTATGAAGCTGGTCGCAGACTCGCGCGGACGGTTGACAGCGGCGGACTTATTCCGCCCCGGCACCGCTTACGATGCCATCCAGATGGCGGATGGCCGGATTTTGGTGGTTGAACTGGTGGAAAAGGAGGTGCCGGAAGTCAGCGCAAGGTTCAAGGCGGACGGTTCGTTTCAATGTCCGCCCCTGATGACGCGCGCCCAGGCCCGGGCAGCGGTCCGGGCGGACCGGGACGCCCAATGAAAACCTATTGGGATTCTTCCGCCCTCGTCCAGTCCGTTTATGACCCCGGAATAAAAACCCGGTTCGAGCGGGAGGGCGGTCTGACCCGCACTCATTCTCTGGCGGAGGTCTTTTCCGCACTGACCGCCAATCCGGTCACCCGGCTGGATGCGGACAGTGCCAGCCGCATCGCGGCCATGCTTTCCAAACGTCTTGCTTTTGTGGATTTGACCGCCGGGGAAATTGTGGCCGGCCTGCGCCGGGCGCGCCGACTGGGGGTGCGGGGCGGACGGATTCATGATTTTCTCCATGTGCTCGCCGCCGAAAAAGGCGGGGCGGCCAAAATCCTCACGCTGGACCGGCATGACTTTGACGATTTGACCGCCGTCCCCGTCGAACTGGCTTAGAACATCCTTAGCTCAAATCCCTCCGTGGTAAAAGCGGGCGCCCAAAGGCCGGGGCGCCCCCTTTTGCGAAAGCCGCCAGGGCCCCCGTTTTTTTTGAAGCGTGGCCGCGGAATGGTCCGGCGTTGGGGAACGAGCGCATGATCGTCCTTGCGGCGCATTACTCTCCTGAATAGACTGTATTACGCACAATTAAGGATTTATGAATGATCAAAGAGTGGCGGATCTGCTCGTTGACTCCCTGGTGGCGGCGGGCGTGAAAAATGTCTATGGACTGGCCGGCGATTCGCTCAACGCCGTCACCGATTCCATCCGCACGCGCGAGAACATCCGATGGGTGCCGGTGCGGCATGAGGAGACGGCGGCCTTTGCCGCCGGGGCGGAGGCGCATTTGACGGGCCGGCTGGCCGTCTGTGCCGGCAGTTGCGGGCCCGGCAATCCGCACCTGATCAACGGGCTCTACGATTGCCATCGCAGTCGCGAGCCGGTGCTGGCGGTTGCGGCGCACATTCCCAGCCAGGAAACCGGCAGCGGCTATTTTCAGGAGACGCGGCCGGAAAGCCTGTTCCGCGAGTGCAGCCTTTATTGCGAACTGGTTTCGCAGCCGGAGCAGATGCCGCGGGTTTTGGAAATCGCCCTGCAAACGGCCATCTCAAAACGCGGCGTGGCGGTCGTGGTGCTGCCCGGCAATGTCGCGTTTCGCGAGGCGTCGTCGGACCGGAAACCGCGCGCTCATTTCGAGGAGCCCAGGCCCATGGTGCGTCCGTCGGAGGAGGAAATGGCGCGGCTGGCCGGCCTGTTGAACCAGGCGCAGCGCGTGACGATTCTGGGCGGCGCCGGCTGCGCGGGCGCGCACGAGGCCTTGCTGGCGGTCGCGGGGGCGCTGCAGGCGCCGGTGGTTCACGCCCTGCGCGGCAAGGAGTTCATTGAATACGACAATCCGTTTGATGTGGGCATGACCGGGCTGCTGGGATTTTCCTCCGGCCATCACGCCATGATGAGTTGCGACGCGCTGCTCATGCTCGGCACGGATTTTCCGTATCAGCAGTTTTATCCGGAGCGCGCCGCGATTGCCCAGGTGGACCTGCGCGGTGAACAGATCGGCCGGCGCACGCGCGTTGACCTGGGCCTGGTGGGCGACGTGAAGGCGACGCTCGAGGCGCTGCTGCCGCGGCTCACGCCGAAAAAGGACGGGGCGCATTTGGCGGAGGCGGTCAAACACTATCACTCGGCGCGCCAGGGGCTCGATGAGCTCGCGACCGGCGAGCCGGGGCGCAAGCCGGTTCACCCGCAATACGCCGCGCGCGTGCTGGACGAAGTGGCGGCTGCGGACGCCATTTTTTCCTGCGACGCCGGCACGCCCACGATTTGGGCGGCGCGTTATTTGACCATGAACGGCCGGCGGCGGCTGTTGGGTTCCTTCAGCCACGGCTCGCTGGCCAATGCCCTGCCGCAGGCCATCGGCGCGCAGGTTTCG
>Ga0181520_10011232_pt1 | contig 11814 bp, 9 predicted proteins | sample PEATcosm2014_Bin_29_FD_132451 | JGI IMG/M metagenome (GOLD analysis project Ga0181520, IMG submission 132451) | Peatland microbial communities from MTU Mesocosm Facility, Houghton, MI, USA - PEATcosm2014_Bin02_30_metaG | ecosystem: Environmental > Terrestrial > Soil > Wetlands > Peat | place...
ATGACCTGGGCATTGAGGGACTGATCCTCAATCATCTGCAGGACGGAAAGATTGTCGGCCAGACTGCGAGCAGTGGTGACGACTTTGACGAAGTCGGGCTCGTAGGCGGCGATGCGCTGGGCGGTTTGATTGAGGCCTTCGGGGCGACGCGTACGGGTGAAGTCGTGCGAACTGATCATGAGCGAGGCGCCGGCGGCGCGAAGGGCGGCGCGGAACTTGGCCAGTTGAGGCCGGGTGCACTGCTCGGCCGACTCGACCTCTAAATCGACAATATGGCAGCCGGTTTCAGCGGCTTTGAGGAGGATTTCGAGCTCGGAGTTGAGGGAACCCGTGAACTTGCCGCCATAGGGCTTGCGTCGGCAAGTGGCGATGGCGGTGATGTCGCGCCGACGAGCGAGCAAGGCCTTGATGTCGGGTAAAGCGGCGAGAGGCTTAGGCAGGAGATCGAGGCGAAACTCAATGAAAACAGAGTCTTTAATAGCTTCGTCTGCGCGGGAGATGAGCTCGGCGACCGTGGCTCCCTGGACGGCGATACACAGCTTGCCCATGCGCAGGCGGGGAAGCACCACTGCCGGCGTGGGCCGTGAATCGATCGTGCTGGAGACCGCGAGAGGCATTCTCTTCAATTGACGCATATTAAAGGGGTTTCGGTGCTAAATGCAACCGGTAATGTGCAGATTGAGGGGGTATTTCGGTACCGAATCGGGGCGGGGAGGGGGGTGAGCCGGGGTGTGGGAGGGGGGTTCGGCCGGGCTGCGGTCAATTTTGGGCCGAGCAGCGGCCGGGTTTGGGCTGGGCGGCGGCCGGGTTTGGACCAGGCTTCGGCCGAGTTTGGGCCAGGCTGCGGGCGCTGGACAGAGGATCGCGGACGGTGGACATTGGACGGTAGCCGGGTTTTCTAACTGGAAGGGAAGCGTGAAGGCGGGCCGGAACTCACGTACCGTTCGAGTAGTTTAGATAGTGAACGGGTCGATTGACGGGAAGGAGCCGGCCGCACGAAGCAATCGGTCGCGGCACAAAATCGTCGCGGGGAGGATTCGGAGATGGAGATCAAACGAAGCGGCAGCCAGGCGTCAGGCAAGGGACCGGCAGATTGGTTCACAGGAACGGTGCGGATCGATCCGCTTTTTCAGGCGCCTGAGCCGGCATTTGTGCAAGGCGCGAGCGTGACTTTTGAGCCGGGTGCGCGAACCGCATGGCATACGCATCCGCTGGGACAGACCCTGATCGTCACTTCGGGCTGCGGCCGTGCTCAACGTTGGGGTGGCGAGATCGAAGAGATTCGTTCCGGAGATGTGGTGTGGTTTTCGCCGGGCGAGAAGCATTGGCACGGGGCCGGCCCGACGACAGCCATGACGCACATCGCCATCCAGGAGAAGCTCGGCGGGAAAGTGGTCGACTGGATGGAGCATGTAAGCGACGAGCAATACCGGGGATGATGAAAGGTGGGGCGGTGCCCACCCCGAGAAGCCGTACGAGCTGCGGTGAGAAGAGAAGCAGGTCAGTTCGCCGCGGCGGACGAGTTGGCAAGTCAGCCAGCGATCTCAACCTAGCGAGAAAGACGGCGCGGCAAGCCGTTTTGCAGGCGGATAATTGGTTGCGAAGCGAAGAAAGGACGTGCCATGCGCAAGTGGGGCATCGTCATCAGCGTGTTTTATGCAGTGATTGTTGTAGGGCTGCTGGCGCCCGCCGGGTTGCGCCTGGCGATGGCGGGATCAGACGCTCCCTTCTTTAAGACCTTGGGCGAAATGTATACGGAGTGGCTGGTGTGGGCGGCGATTGTTGCCCTCATCGGTGGCCAGGCGATCCTGCTTTTCCTGTCAGTCGACACCTCGCAGAAGCGATTGAAGCCGCGGACGCATCTTGCAGTGTCGGTGGTCGCGGGGTCGATGCTGTTTGCGCTTCTTTCGTTCGCTGCAATCTCAGCGGGCGGAGCGGCTGTGGCCGGCGATAAGTTCTTCGACTGGTTCTGGGATACCGAGATGGAGGTCGTGTGGATCTTCCTGGCGATCTGGCTGGTCTGGGGAGTTCTCTTCTATCTGTATTTCAGGAACTCTGCGGCGATGACGACCCGCATTGTGTCGTGGCTGCTGAAGGGCAGCGTGCTGGAACTTTTGATTGCGGTGCCGTGCCACGTTTGGGTGCGGCGGCGCGGCGATTGTTCGGCTCCGATGGCGACAAGCTTCGGCATTGTGACGGGGATTGCAGTAATGCTGCTGGCGTTCGGCCCGAGCGTTCTGCTGCTGTATAAGAAGCGGCTGGATGGCTACGAGCGCACATCCAAATAGACGAGCTGCGGGATTGTTGTACAGGCTGCACGGCGAGAAGTGTGTCTTAATCACGCCTTGATAGTCTAGAGCTTTGGAGGATTTTCGAACGATGGCGACAGAAATCGCAGTCGGTGAAAGCAAAACTTTGCACGCGTGGGAGGCGGGCGGCGCTGGGTCGGCTGCCGGGCTGACCGCATGGGTGAGCGCGCGGCTGGCTGCTCATGAGAGTTCCTTGGCCGAGCTGCTGGCCGTCGAGGGCGAGCGCACACCCGAGAATTCGCTGCTGCTTTACGACAAGGCGATCGAGCACCTGACTCTTGCGGGTGCGCAGGCGGGGATTCTAAACTCCGTGGCTGCGGACAAAGCGGTGCGCGACCAGGCGCAGATGGAGGCGCAGCGCGTGGCGATGGCGGGGAGCGCGCTAAGCCTGAACCGCGAAGTGTACGACGCACTGGCGGCGATCAAGCTGGACGGCGCGAGCCCGGCGACGAAGCATTATGTGGAGCGGACGCTGCTCGGGTACCGCTTGTCTGGTGTCGACAAGGATCAGGCGACGCGCGACCGTTTGCACGCGTTGCACGATAAGGCGACCGGGCTGTCGCTTGAGTTCGGGCGCAACATTCAAGAGGGCGGAAAGACGATTGAGGCGACGCCAGCAGAGCTGGAAGGACTGCCCGCCGACTATATCGCGCGGCATCCGGCAGAGAAAGACGCGAGCGGCGAGAGCCAAGTGACGCTGACGACCGATCCGCCGGACATGATGCCGGTGATGACGTTTGCCGGGAGCGCGGCGCTGAGGGAGCGCATGTTTTTCGCATACAACACGAGGGCGTATCCAGCGAACCGGCAGATTCTTCTCGATCTGTTGGCGACGCGGCAGGAGATCGCGACGATTTTGGGATTTCGGAGCTGGGCGGATCTGGCGACTGCCGACCAGATGATGAAGTCGGCGGCGAATGTGCGCACGTTTTTGGCAAAGCTGGACGAGGCCAGCCGCGACGGAGCGAAGCGTGAGCACGCGTTGGTGCTCGAATTTGCGCGCGGGCGGCAGGCTGGATTGAGTGAAATCGACATTGTGAGCCGCGGGTATTGGTACGAGCAGTTCCGGCGCGCGAAGTTCGATTTCGATTCGCAGTCGGTGCGGCCGTATTTTCCGTATGCGCGCGTGGAGGCGGGCGTGCTGAAGACGGCGGCGAAGCTGTTCAAGGTGGAGTTCCGGCCGACGAGTGCGCCGGCGTGGGATGCGGCGGTTTCGGTCTTCGAAGTTTTCGATGGCGGAAGGCTGGTAGGGCGATTCTATCTCGACATGCATCCGCGCGAGGGCAAGGACAAGTGGTTCTCTGCGGCCCCGGTGGTGACTGGTGTGCGCGGGCGCACGATGCCTGAAGCTGCGCTGATCTGTAATTTTCCGGCTGGAGACGCGAATGATCCCGGGCTGCTGCAGTATTCCGACGTGGTCACGTTTTTTCATGAATTCGGCCACCTGATGCACGCGATTCTTGGCGGGCACACGGAATGGGCGGGGCTTTCGGGGTTTGCAACGGAAGGCGACTTCATCGAGGTGCCGTCGCAGATGCTCGAAGAGTTTTTCCGCGACGAGAAGCTGCTACAGGCATTCGCGCGGCACTACGAAACGGATGAGGTGCTGCCGGCGGAGCTGATCCGGACTATGAAGCTGGCGGGCGCGTTCGGGCGCGCGGACTGGATACGCACGCAGCTCTACTACACAACGCTCTCGCTCAACCTGCATGACGAAGATCCCGCGGGCATTGATCCCGACGTGGTTACGCGCGAGCTTTACAAGCAATTCCAGCCGTGGACGTGGCTTGAGGGCAACAAGATGTACGCGAGCTTTGGACATTTGACCGGCTACTCGTCGAACTACTACACGTATGCGTTCGATAAGGTGATTGCTCTGGATTTCTTTGGGCAATTCGATCCCGAGGATTTGCTGGGCTGCGAGGCTGGGACGCGCTACCGCAAGGCGGTGCTTGAACAGGGCGGGTCGAAGCCGGGACGCGAGATAGTGCGGGATTTCCTGGGACGCGACGAAGAGTTTGCGGCGTTCTCGAAATGGCTGAATGAGGAATTTGAGGGACAGCCTCTAGCTTCTAGCTCCTAGCTTCCAGTTTGATGCCGCTCGCCGACTGAGTTAGTGCGGCCAGTGCGTGTATATACACCACAATGCGACGATAATGATGAAGCTAAAGACAACGCCAAAATAAGCAAGTTGACCAGCAGAGGGCTCCTTTCGGGAGGGCGCTATCAATGTGGTCGAAGGATTTCCGGATCCCGCCTTCTTCCATTTAAGAAAACGCCACACTTCAACGCCGAACAGGTAGGCCACAAAAGCAGCGACGCAGATCGATACAAACCTTCCTGGATATCCACTTGAAGCGGGCCCTTGCATTCGCAACTCCCCTAAGAAACTTCTGCCCGAATGGCGGGCGGCTCCGGCCTGACCAGGTCGATTCGCCAGAACAATCACCTGCCAGCGCGAATCAGGACGATTTTGCGCCCTGGAAGCCGGCGAGGATTTGAGTCATGAGGTCGTTTGCGGTGCCGGGCGAGCTGGGCAGGAAGATGGTGCTCGATTTACCGCTGACTCCGACTTCACGCATGGTGTCGAAGTACTGGGTCATCAGGACCATGGCCATAATGTCCCGTGCGGTCGAGCCTTCGACAGCGCTCTTGAACTCCTCCACCGACGCCTGCAAGCCCTTGATGATCGCCTGACGCTGGCGGGCCGTGCCTTCTCCCTGAAGGGCTTTCGACTCCGCTTCCGCCTCGGCCTGCTTCACTTTGAGGATTTTGTCGGCTTCGCCGCGAGCCTGCGCCGCGATTTGCTCGCGCTGCGCGGCGTTGATGTCGTTCATGGCCGCCTTCACTTTGGCGTCGGGAACGATGTCGGTGACCAGCGCGCGGAGAATGTTGTAGCCGAAGTTGTCCATGACTTCGTCGAGGTCTCGCTTGACGGCGCCGGAGATCTGCTGCATCTGCTCGAAGGCCTCGTCGAGGGTGAGCGTGGGCACGTGGCCGAGAATGGAGTTGAAGACGTAGCTTTCGATCTGGCTCTGCGGATTCGAGAGCTTGTAGTAGGCGTCAAAGACCTTGGCCTCGACGACCTGGTATTGCACGGAAACGGGGATGGTGACGAAGACGTTGTCCTTGGTTTTGGTTTCGACGTTGACGACGGCCTGGCGCACCTGAAGGTCGACAAGGCGGACGGTTTCGCACCAGGGCAGCAGGAATTGCAGGCCGGGGCGCGCGACGCGGTTGAATTTGCCGAAGCGCTCCACCACGCCGGCCGAGTAGGTGCGCACGGTGTACATGGTTTTGAGGATGGTGACGAGCAGAAGGATTCCGACGATGGCGGCAACGATGAGGACGAAGACGACAACAGGTGAGTTGTCCATGATGAGCCTTTCTTATTCCGAGGCGCGGACTCCGACGCGGGAGCTGCGAATTGGGCTTGAAATTTGCCCGCGTTTTCGAGATGCAGGAATGATATCGCAGGCCGGATGGCGCGGTTGTGAAACAGGCGAGAAAAGCGGAGAGCAGCGGACGAGCCTTACTGCTGATCTGAAGGGGTGGAATTCTTGCCTTTGGGACCAAAGGTCAAGTGGCGCAGCACGAATTCCTGCGTTACGGTACTTGCCGTGCGCTCAATCGTGCTAATCATGACATTCTCCGCGAAGATCACCCCGGTGCGATCGTTACGAGGATAGTAGAGGTCAGAGAACCCGGCGGAGATGACGTCGCCACCGACGGTGGAGTAGTTTGGCTCCATCCGCCCGTTGTCGCCCCGGCAGACGAAGGGACCGGCGAGAGCGTGGAGCAGGCGCGATTTCTTCGTACCTGTGCCCTGATAGAAATAGCGCGGGTCCTGATGCAGGAGCGCAGGCAGAACCGCGCCGCCGAAAAAGATGTCGGTGAATCCGTCAGCGGCCACCGAACCGACCCGTTCGCCATAACCTTCGGCGCCAAGCCGGTAATCCGGGATCCTGACGCCCTGATTGACGCCGGCCATGAAGAGCACTCCGGCAACGGTGATGGGGTCGGCCGAGACGCGGAGCGCCAACTGGAACTTCGCTCTAGCATCGAGCGGCGGCGCGTCTTTATCGTACGCAACGTAGAAATTCGGAACGATGCCCAGGACGCGCTGCTGCTCGGCGATCCTGACTTGCTCCATCGCGATTTCCGACGAAGAGGCTTGGACCGTGACCGATGTCGTTTCCCCGTTGAGCTCGAGGCGAATTCCAGGAACATATTGATACTCGTTGGCAGAAAGAACGATCGAATCCGACGTCCAGTCAACAAATCCTTTGGCACGGATGGTAATGCGATATGCGACTTTAGGCCTGAGGCCGTCGAACTGGAACGCTCCCATGTCGTTGGCCACGGTTTTGTGCGAATCGTCCGGATCCTGGTCCTCAAGCGTAACCTCGGCGCCCGGCACGACATCGTCCTGAGCGTCCGTAACGGTTCCGCCAATTGAGCCCATCTGGGCAACAGAAACGGGGGCAACAGAAACGGGGGCGGAGGGTAGAGGCGCGGTTTCAGGGTTCGCGGGCTGCGAGGGAGTTTGCTGCTGCGCGCAGACAACAGCGGGCCAAACCGCAAGGAATATTCCGGCAGCGAGAAGTGCGTACAGCCTCGAAAGATGAAAATCAAATCGCATTCAATGGTCCAGATTAGGTCTCTGCAGAAAGAACACTGATTCCGTGTGGCGCAGGGGGCACTTAGAGACTTGCCGGCCCAACTGCGACACGGAAAACTTGGACAAACTTCCTCGCCCGTTTTTTGAGCCGGTAACAACTCGCGACAGGCCGTGGGAGGACGATCGTTTCGGGGAAGCCGCTACGATCTCGATCTTGCTTTTGCCGCATCGTTTGGAACCGGAGCAGGGTTACGCCCAGCGGCTCAGCGGCACTTTCTTGAATTAGACGCTAAGACGTGCTGCACGGACACATTAAATCGCCGCTCATGCCCCAAATGGGGATTGAGGATTATGGTCCGCCGGCGCTGCGCGATTCGAGTTTAAGTTACTGAAAAAATGGCTATTGGGCTTCGAAATCGATAAATCCGCGCTGGGGATCGGTCGAGACGAGCTTGACGGTGACTCTGTCGCCCACGTCGAGGCCCTTGCCGCCGCGCACTACCATGCCTTCAGCGTGCGGATCGAGGATCCGTACGAAGGTTCCGTGCTCGGTGGCGCCGGTGACGATGGCCTGGAATGTTTGGCCGATACGCGGATGTAAAACGACGGCGGCGATCCGCTTTTGCATCTCGCGCTCGACTTTGCGGGCGGCGTCTTCCATCAGCGTGCATCGTTGCGCTATGGCGTTGAGGTCGTCTTCAGAGTAGGGCGCTGCGTTGTGCGAAAGCCACGCTTTGAGGAGACGTTGCGTGACCACGTCGGGGAAGCGGCGGTTGGGCGCGGTGGAGTGCGTGTAGTCGCGGACAGCGAGTCCGAAGTGGCCGGGCGATGGTGCGTTGGGCTTGATCAGCACATATTCGCCGGGCCCCATGAGCTTGATCACGGCGAGCGAGAGATCGGGAAAGTGGTCGGGGTCCTTCTGCTTTTGCGCGAGGAGGAATTCGTTGAGGGCTTTCGAGTCAGGATCGGCGGGCAGCGTGGTGCCCTTTTGCGCGGCCAGCTCGACAATGCGATCCCAGCGCTTGGGTACTTGCACAATGCGGCGGATGGAGGCGATGCCGGCGCTCTCAAAGGTGCGCGCGACGACTCCGTTGGAGGCAACCATGAACTCTTCAATCAGCGAAGTGGCGCGGTTCTTTTCAATGGGAGCGATTCCGACGATCTCGTCGGTAACCAATACCGGCTGCGTCTCGATGGTCTCGAATTCGAGTGCGCCATGCTGATAGCGTCCACCCGCCATGCGCTGCGCGGCAGCGTCCTGCAGTTTGAGTTGCGCGGCCAGATCGGAACTTGCGGCAACTTTGGGCGGCGGTGCGGCTTTGCCATCGAGCCAGGCGCCGATGCTCGGGTAGGCGAGCTGCGCGCGGTTATGCACCAGTGCGCGGTAGGCCTTCTCATCGGTGGTGGTTCCATTGGCGTCGACGCAGTATTCAACCACGATGGCCGCGCGATCCTGATTCTCATTGAGCGATGTGATGCCCTCGGAAAGCTCCGTGGGCAGCATGGGAAATATCGATACGCCGGTGTAGACCGAGGTTGTCTCAAACTGCGCGTGCTTGTCGATGACCGTGCCCCGCGGGACGCGCGAGTCTACGTCGGCGACGCCAACGAGCACGCGAATGCGACCGTCGGACAACTGCTCGGCCCACTCAATCTGGTCGAGGTCTTTGGAGGTGTCGTTATCGATGGAGGACCAGAGGAGGTTGCGCAAATCCGTGAGGCCGTCGGCGGAGGGAGCAGCAGGCTGCGCTTTGATTGCGGTGAGTTCAGTGTCGGTTCCGGGAGGAAAATCCGGCTGAAAACCGTGCTCGATCATGGAGGCGTGTGCTGCAGCCACAAGATTGAATTGGGCGGGATGAGTGGAGTGCATGAAGGATCGTGCTCCTACGTTTTGCGCGGGCGGTGTTTTCGCGCGACATGCCAGCCTAACACGGGAGGGTGAGGCATCAGAGTCAGTGGGTGAACGGATCGGAGAGATCGCAGGGTCGTCAGGGCTCGTTCCTCGTCGCAGCCAGCCGAAAGATGCCTTGATCGAGGCCTGCCCGGATCCGGCGGGCGACGGATCGTGCATCGCCTTCGTCATCCGCGATTTCGTGTTTTGGGAGACCCTCGAACATTGTATAGAAATCACGATATTCGCTGTAGTCGATTTCCTTGAGGATTTTATGCGCTGTTTCGATGAAGTCCAAAGGGAATGAAAAATCCAGCAGCACTTCGTAACCACCGCGTGCCAGAGGAACGGCGGCGGCGGTCGCTGAACGCATGAGCAGCGAGAATCGTTCTCTTCGAGACTTCGAGCCGGGTTTCGCGAAGAGCGGCCAAAGAGTGTCGCACTCGATATAACAGAGCGGTTCCTGAGAGATTGCCACGAGTTCCCGCGCGACGGTCGTTTTGCCGGCCCCGACAGGGCCAGAGAGCATGACAACGGACATTGCGTGTCTCCTCGTTCCCCGATTCTAAGACACTGCTCTCAGGGACCGACGAGTCGCACTCTGCCAGTTGGACACGGCTCCGATAAGTTTGGGTTCGTTCTGTGGCCGCCGCGGCGCAAGAACTCCGCTACTGAATGCCGAGATCGGAGAGCACTTTCGGTTTGGCTTCTTCGACGGCGAGCAGATTGTGGCAGACGGAACAGTCCTGAGGAATGGTGTCGCCGTTCTTAGCTGCGTGGCTGCCATCGTGACAGCGGAAGCATCCCGGATATTCCATGTGGCCGATGTGGTTGGGATGGGTTCCCCAGGTGACCTTCATGAAGGGAAAGACATTCTGGTCGTAGAGCGCCACCAGTTCCTTGCCCGCTTGTTGAACCAGCGCGGCTTTCTGGGATAGCACGGCGGGATTCTGAGTGCGATAGAAGGCTTGAAGCTGCTGCGGAATCTGGACGCCTGCATCTTCCTGGCTGGAGTAAGTGCCGTTCAGCAACGCCAGTCCCTCTTTGTGAATCCAGGGCAGGTCGGAACTGATTGCGCCGCTGGCCATGGCCTGGTCGACGGCCTCGCCGGCAGTAACAAAAGTGTGCGCGGCGCGGTTGTGGCAGTCGATGCAATCCATGACCCTGCGGTCGCCTTTGGGAACACCGCTGCCAGCGGGCTGTGTGCTGTACTCGGTGAACGAGCCGTCGGCGTTCTGCCGCTCCACCCAGGGAATCGTGGTGCGTGTGGAGTCGGTAGAGACGTACTCAATGTGGCCAAGGTGGACGCCGTGAATACCGGTATAGCGCGAGAGCGAGTCAACGCCGCCGAGGTGGAGAATGAGCACCGTCTGCGTTTCCGTGTTGGGCTCGTCGTCGGCAAAGTTCGACTTGACGAGCAGCTTGTCGCCGTCGAAGCGCGTAGGCGTGTGGCAGCCCTCGCAGGTGTAGCGCGCGGGACGCAGGCTGGTGACCGGCGAGGGAATCGGCATGGGATAGTTGGGAATGATTTTGGGCGCGAGCGGAGCGAGGGGGTGAAAGCTGACTTCAATGAGCTGCCTGGTGCCGTTGACCTTGGCGCTGAAGTAGGCTTGAGCGCCGGAGCCGATGTGGCAGTCGACGCAGGCCACGTGAGAGTGCGGTGAGATCCTGTAGGCCGTAAACTCGGGCGTCATCACATGGCAGGAGCGGCCGCAGAACTGCGGCGAATCCATGTACTCCGCGCCGTGATAGCTGGCCGTAGCCACGACCAGAAAGTTGACGATGGTGGCGACAAGGACAATGTCGAGGCCGTGGCGGAAGATGCGGTCGTTGAGATCGATGCGGGGAAACGCGGCTGGAATCTGGCCGGCTTTTTGCAGGGTTCTGCGCCGCAAGAACACGCCGACGGGGATGAGCGCCAAGCCGAGCAGGAACAGCACCGGCAGAATGAGAAAGAAGATGATGCCAAGGTAGGGGTTATCACTGAGGTGGCCGGAGAGCTCGGCCAGCCAGTAGCTGATCATGGTGATGCCGGAGGCGGTGGTGATGGCGCCGCCTGCGAGCGAGATGGGGTTGTTGCCGAAAAACAGCGCCGGACGAACCCAGCTATCGCGGAATCTCTCAAACAACGACACGTTTCCTCAGCCTCCATGTGCAGGCGGCCTGCCCGGGGGATGGCGGGGCCGCCTTCAAATCTCTGCGCCGATTGTAGAGCAGTTCCACAATTCACGTGCTCTTCCCTGCGTCTTGCAGGGTGGCTTTTTCTTGATGAAAAAGCCACTGAGCGATTGCGGGCCTGGGTAAAGCAATTGTGGAACCGCTGCAATTCCTACTTGAGGGTCTTGAAGTACGCGGCTACAGCGCTCACCTGCGGATCGGTCAGGCCGGCAATGGGCTTCATTTTGCCTTTGCCGTTCTTGACGGTAGCGGAGATCTGGGCGACGGTGAGAGCCTGGATCGACGGATCGGAGACCGGCTTGATGCCCATGGCCTTGGCCATGCCCGCACTCGGCGTGCCGGTAGGCCCATGGCACATTGCGCATTTCGCTTTGTAGGTGGCTGCGCCATCCTGAGCGAAGCTCATGGAGCCGGCCAGAAGCACCGTTGCGGCCAGCACGATATTGGAACGAAAACTCTTCTTCATTGCGAAACTCCTTGGGTTTTTTGGGCTCCGCGCGCAATCGAGCGCTTGCCGTGGTTAAGGTTGATGTCGCCGGCCAGCGTTCGCGGCCGTTGGTTCTGCAGTGGCGATAGTAGCAGGAACCACCTGACGCAAACCGGCGCGGTCGAGGCTCGCCATTGAGGATTTGAGTCCGACGACCGCGCAGGTTTGCTCTTGCACAACCACTTCGTCTTTGCTTTCGCGACCTTTGCCGTTACTTGGCGAGGGAGCGGAAGTAATCCACGGATGCCTTGATCTGGGCATCGGTGAGCTTGCCCTTGAATGCCGTCATCTTGCCTTTTCCGTTGGCGGTGTCAGAAATCATCTGCGC
>Ga0181520_10011234_pt1 | contig 11811 bp, 9 predicted proteins | sample PEATcosm2014_Bin_29_FD_132451 | JGI IMG/M metagenome (GOLD analysis project Ga0181520, IMG submission 132451) | Peatland microbial communities from MTU Mesocosm Facility, Houghton, MI, USA - PEATcosm2014_Bin02_30_metaG | ecosystem: Environmental > Terrestrial > Soil > Wetlands > Peat | place...
ATGCTTCAGCTCGGCAATGGTCGCGTCGCCTGTCTCCAACTGCTTGTAGGCCTGCACTGCCAGTTGCGAAACCTGCCGAGAACCGGTCAACTGCGGGCTGCGCCGCCAGTCGCGGTCGCCGCGGAGGGCGTACACATACGGCAGAACCCAGGCAGCCACCACAAAATCCGGCTGCTCGCCCACCTGCCCCAGTAGGTTCAGGCGGACCGCTATGTTGTCGGTCTCCAACCGCACCAACAACTCTTCTGCCAAGGCGATGTGTTTAGGATCGGGGGTCACATTGCGCTGTCCGGCTACGGCCTCGACAAAGGATGGCGCGATAGAGAGGGAATACTGCCTCCGCGGCAAGAAAAGACAAAAGCCAGTCTCTTCAATCCACGTCCGGGCATCCTCAAGTGTGATGGTCCCGTGTCCGTTCTGGCGCATCCTTTCGGCGCGCGATGCTTCCAATTGCTCTGCTGTCAAAGAAAAACCTCACTTCCAGGCTGGCGTTCACGCTAAACCAGAGATGTTGCGTCCTGTTTCGGCCTGTCTAAAGGCCACCGCTCCCCATTTGGAGGGCGCCGGCTCAAGTGATGCGGCTTCTTGGGATGCAATCTCCCCGTTTTGGCTATCGACGCCGGGCTGCCCTCTCTCCTGAGAGGAGGGTTGCCACCTTCCAGACGTTCTAAATCCGGTGGAAGGCCCGCTGGATCTCTTTCCAAGAATACAGCAAAGCGATTGGACGTCCATGCGGGCAACTTGTCGGGTGACTCGTTTTTGCAAGTTCCAACAGTAACCATTCCATGCGAATCGGGTCAAGAGGCGTGTTGACCTTGATCGCCGAATGGCAGGCAATCGAGGCCGCAATTCGCGTTTTTAACGCCATAAGATCCTCATTCTGCTTGGGATCCTGCATGTCCTCGGTGCTGGATTGCTCAATCACCTCGCCCAGCATCCGTTCCAGGGCTGCTCCCTCCAGTCCCACCGGCGCTGCCTTCACCGCAAGTGTTTGAGGACCAAAAGGTTCCACTTCGAACCCGTTGCGCTCCAACTCCTCGGCGATGCTAGCAAATACCACCATCTGAGACGGTTTTAGCTCCACAAGTACCGGCATTAGTAACCTCTGGCGCTGCACCTGTTCCACCTGGCGATCCCTAAGAATTTTTTCAAAAAGTATCCGCTCGTGTGCCACATGCTGGTCAATAATCCACAATCCGTCGTCCCCGGTGGCCAGAATGAACGACTCTCGCAACTGCCCCAGGGGGTGAAGTGAGCCCAATTCGTTCAGATTGGCTGCCGAGCGCTCGGCCTCAACCTGCGCTGCGGCCGTGGCTGTGCTCCCGTCCAGTTGGGCGCCGCCAGACAAACGCGGCGAGCAGCCGTCCATGTCAACTTCGGCCACCGGCTTGAAGAGCGCAGCCGCGGCATCGCCCCAGGCTTGCGCATCCAGCCAGCCGCCCATGCTCATTGAAGCCGGATCAAATGGCAACCGAACGGGAATAGGTGGCGAAGTTTTCTGCACAAGGTGGAAGCTCTCGGCCTCCGCGGCCGCGTTGCGCAGCTCTTCCGTCCCGGAGTCCGGGGGCAACCCGAATTCACCGGCGCCCGAGTCAGGAGAACCCGGCAGCGGTGAGGCGGCCGGCGGCATCAGCGAGGGGCTGGCGTCCGCAGCGGAGTCCAGCGCGGCCAGAAAGCCCGCCGCAGGCCGCGCCTTGATCAACGCCGTGCGCAGGCTGTCGCGCACAAAATCGTGCACCAGGCTCTGCTGGCGGAAGCGCACCTCGGTCTTGGCCGGATGGACGTTGACATCCACTTCCTCAGGCGGCATTTCCAAAAACAGCAGCACCACCGGAAAGCTGGTGGGCGGAATCACGTTGCGGTAAGCCTCGGTGATGGCGTGCATCAGCAACCTGTCGCGGATAAGGCGCTTATTTACAAAAATATAGATCGAGTTGCGATTGAGCTTTTGTAGCTCCGGCTTGGAGTAGAAGCCGGTCAGCCGCAGCGTGCCGGGGTCGCGCTTGGGCTCCTCCTGGTTCTGCTTCCACGGCGGCGGCTCGGGCAGACCGCCGTGGGCCAGCGGCGCTTCGGCGGCCACCGGCAGCAACTGCGCCAGCGTGTCTTTGCCGAAGATCTGGTAAATCCGTTCTGCGGTGCGCGCCACCGGGGGCGCGGAAACAATCGTATGCGTAGAGGAGACGAGCTCAAAATGCTTCTCAGGATGGGCCAGAGCGTAATGAGTCACCAGCGCCGTCACATGCGCCAACTCGGTCGACTCAGCGCGCAGGAATTTGCGCCGCGCCGGGGTGTTGAAGAATAGATCGGCTACCGCCAGCGTGGTTCCGCGGGGCAGGGCTGCGTCATCCACGTGTTGAATCTTGCCGCCGGCAATTTCCATCCGGGTCCCGGCGGCGTCTTCTCCCGTCGCTGTCTCCAGGGTGACCCGGGCCACCGAGGCAATCGACGGCAGAGCCTCGCCTCTGAATCCCAAGGTGGCAATGGAGAGCAGGTCGTCGGCAGTGCGCAGCTTGGAGGTGGCGTGGCGCTCAAAGGCCAGCAGCGCGTCGTCGCGGTTCATCCCGTGGCCGTCGTCGGCAATGCGGATCAGGCGCCGCCCGCCCGCCTCCACCTCGACCCGAATTCGGTTGGCCCCGGCGTCCAGAGCGTTTTCCAGCAGCTCTTTCACCACGGAGGCGGGCCGGTCCACCACCTCGCCGGCGGCAATCTGGTTGGCAACCTGATCGGACAGTACGCGGATTCGGCCCATAAGCCCCTAGGGTAACCCAGCAGGCAGGGGACAGTGAACAGGGGATCGTGGACAGTGAATAAGTGAATAAGTGAAAAAGTGAACAGAGAACAGGGAACGAGGGACAGTGAACAGTGGTTAGGCGAAGGTAAACAGGGCAGAAAAATGGGCTACCGCCACGCCGGAAAGGCTCTTCGCGAAAGAAGAGGGATTTTTGCGGAAATTTGGGCGGAATCGCGCAGAGGCGCAGCGAACCGAAAAGCCGCTCGCGGGGATGATTTCGTCAAATTGCATTCACGGGTTTCGCCGTAGACTGTGCCTATGTCTGGCTTTGTTTTATTTGCTACGCCCTGGTGGGTGAACCTGCTTATCCTCGCTCCGGCCGTCCCCTATCTGCTATCGAGAAGGGAGAAGATTCGCATCGGCAGGAAGCGGCTTCTGGTTAGCGCGCTCTTTGGCGCGGCATTCGGGTTTGTTGAAGCAGCGGTTGTGGTCTACCTGAGAGCGGCCTTGGGACTCTTGCAGGACCCGCCAACGCAAGTGCTGGCCGCCTTCCCGGAACCCCTCTTGAGAATTGAGTGCGTCCGCGAAGCGGCAACCATCATCATGCTTGGCTGCATTGCGTTGCTTGTCGCGCAAAGGCTCAGAGAAAAAGCCGTCGTGTTTCTGTGGACCTTTGCCTTCTGGGATTTCACCTATTACGTCTGGCTCCGCATGACGATTGGCTGGCCCACCTCCCTGCTCAACTCCGACCTGCTGTTCCTGATCCCTGTGCCGTGGGTGGCGCAAGTATGGTTCCCCATGCTGGTCAGCGCCCTCACCGCGGTTGTGATATGGATTCGTTCCGAGTAAATGGGAGACGATATCGAAACCGAAAACCCCGCCTCTTAATGCGTAAGGAATGCACCGGAACACGCTCAAACGAAATCCCGGCACTTGACGATCCAGACCTGACACGTCCGGCCTTGCGGTTGATCAGAGTTGGGACGCCCGCCATCCTGCGGTTGTGCGACTGAATGGCAGGATGCAATAATACGGAAATGTTCCTAACTCCTTTACATAGATGGCTGCCGGCGCAACGGCCAATTACTTTCGTGTGCTGCCTTCCGACTAAGTCGCTTGGGGATTCTCTTTGAGTGCGGCGGTGACCGGGATGCCTGATCGGTCGTACCGCCCAGATATCGACGGAATGCGAGCGATAGCAGTATTGAGCGTGGTGCTTGGCCACGCTCATGTGCCACTGATTTCCGGCGGCTTCACCGGAGTCGACATCTTCTTTGTCATTTCCGGGTATCTTATCGGCGGCCACATTTTTTCAGAGGTGCGGGCGGGCAACTTCAGCTTCCTGCGCTTTTATCAAAGACGCGCAAAGCGAATTCTTCCGGCATTCTACGGCGTTCTGATCTTCACTTGCCTGGTATCGTTCTTCCTGCTGTCGCCCTTGGAGTCTGCTAGCCTGGGTAAGTCCGCACTTTCAGCGACACTGTCGGTCTCTAACATCTTTTTTTGGCATCACGGCGGCTACTTTGCTCCGGCAACCGATACGTATCCTCTCCTAATGACGTGGTCGCTCGGGGTCGAAGAACAATTCTATGCCGTGATTCCGTTATTGCTGGTGCTTCTCTATCGCATTCGACGCAGCTTGCTGTTACCGGCAATTCTTACCCTCTGCATTCTGTCGTTTCTGGTGGCATGGTACGAGCTCGGCTTTTATCCTGTGAACGTCTTTTATCTGCTACCAGAGCGGGCGTGGGAACTCGGTGTAGGCGTATTGCTCGCGGTGGTCGAACTGGTCCGGAGGCCGATCTCCTTGCCGTCGCCTCTTGCTCATTTGTTCAGCGCCGCAGGCCTGGCGCTAATGTTCGCGCCGATATTCCTGCTTACCGCGAAATCGCAATTTCCTGGGCCGGCGGCCATGCCTTCCGTGCTCGGCACGGCCTTGGTGATTGGGGTCCCGGCAAAGTGGGTTAGCAGAAAGCTGCTCTCATTGCCGCCACTGGTTTTCATTGGCAGGATCTCCTACTCGTGGTACCTGTGGCATTGGCCAATTCTGGCTTATTTGCGGGTTGCATCCGATGGCATGCTCCCGGCGGCAGCAGCCGCTATTGCTGTTGCGGCATCCTTTATTGCGGCGGTTGTGTCTTATCACTTGATTGAGCAACCCTTCCGGCGCTCCACACGTTCGCCTGGCCCACTTTTAATTCGGTACGCCTCTGTCAGTGTTTTAATGCTCGGGCTCTGTGTCCCTTTGTGGCTAAGTTTCAAAATGCCACAGAGGTATCCCGAGTTGACCCGCATTGATCGTATGTACCAGATGTCTGACGCCAATCCCTGCGTGGCATTCGGCAGCGAGATGAACTTGTCGCCCCCTTGTTACGACGCTTCCGATCCGCGGCCATCCGTAGCGGTTTGGGGCGACAGCCACTCCGCTGCACTTGCGTTCGGTTTGCGCCCAATCGCCAACGCGCAAGGCTACGGCTTTGTGCAAGCTGGCCATGCCGCTTGTCCCCCTTTGACCGGCCAGGCGCCCCCCGTTCCAGGCAACCGCCTGCAGGCAAGGCAGTGTGCGAAATTTAACCGCCAAGCCCTGAGTTTCTTCGAGACGGATAAACGCGTTCGAATTGTCGTCATTGCCGGCGCGTGGCCACTTTTGCTGCCGCATGAAGGTACATGGGTGGTCTCGGATATCGATCGCGGGCGCAGGGTTTCCTCTCCTGAAGAGGCGATGATCCTCTTCAGGCAGGCTTTGGCCGCTTCAATTCAAGGTCTACAGGCAGCCGGCAAGCAGGTCATCGTAATGGAAGACGTGCCCGACTTCGAATTCGATCCGATCATGAGAATCAGAGCCTCTTACATACCGCTCCGACGCACCCTGGCGACCTGGATGCGAGCTCAGGACGCCACGGATCCCGGATTCGGCCCGCGAGGCAACCTGACATTAGTTGCAATTGCCAATACCCAGTTGCGGATGACGCTCGATGCCTTTCCCGATGCATCGCTGATCGACCTGAATTCGAAGCTCTGCACAAGCGGAAACGAATGCATTTATCGAGACGGGAATCGAGCGCTCTACCTTGATTACCACCACCTGACCATCGATGGAGCGCATTATGCACTCCGTGACTTCCAATTCCCGGCGCTTGCGTCAGCTCGAAAGTAGCTTTTAGGTTCCATGGCGAGCGATCCCTGCCTTCGTTGACTTCGCTCGCACCCTGATCCGCCCCAGAAGACAATCGCTAAAGATCGATATCGAAAGATCGCGACACTGGCGCCAGCCAGAAATGCTGAGCTTCCCTATCAATTCACTAAAGATGGCCGAAAGCGTCTTTGTGAACGCCTCATTGCATTGTGAATATGCGGTGAAACTCCGCCGCAGCCCCTGTCGCAGAACTACCCGCCGCCCGATAGGCACTACAAACCCACCCAACGCCAGGCGCCCTTGCGTCTGCCTTACTTTTACATCGAGGGAATGTCCTGTGAGCCAGCTCTACGAGATGAGAATGCGTGTCGAAGAAAAAATCAAGACTGATGGCCTGGATGCCATGGACGTTCGAGGAAAGCTTGGATTGGCGACAGGCATGCTCGTGGCCTTGATCTCCGCCAGAACGCCTGATAATCCAGAAATAATCGCCAAATTCAGGACGGCCGCAAAACAAATACTCAATCTAAGTCTTTAATGGTGAAGCCGTGAAATTGAATTCCATTCGCACCAAAGTCGTCGTGGCGTGTCTCTGCTGTCTTGCTGTTGGACTCGGCGGGATACTGGCCCTTATTCATTACAGCTTTAGTCGCAACGCGCAAAATCTTGCCGAGCAGGCGGTCACTGGCTCCCAGTCTCTGTTTGCAATCTCTGAGGCCAGAGAAATCAGAAAGATGGCTGCTCTCACGCAGTCACTCAACCTCAATCCGCGCATTGGCGACGCCTTGCTTGCCCGCAACCGCGAACAGTTGATCGAGATGACGGCCCCGTTCTTCCTGAATCTCAAGGAAGACGGCATCACCGACTTCTCGTTTCAGACCCAGGAGTTGGTTCCGGCGGCATTCTTGCGCCTCAACGATCCGGCCCGCTACGGGGACCATATGGATCGAGCCATCGATCAGCAGGCAGCCACCACGCTGACCATGGTCACAGGAAACGAGATGGGCAAGGCAGGCTTTGCCGTGCGCACCCTTGCGCCCATGTTCGGCTCCCATGGCGAAGTGGCTGGATACGTCGAGTTTGGCGAAGAGTTGGGCCAGTTTCTTCACGCCATGAAAAGCACCACCGGCGACGACTACGGCCTGCTGCTCGACAAGAAGTACATCAACAAGCAGTTTTGGGACGACTCCAACACCACGCTCGGCCGCCGCGACAACTGGAACGACTCACCCAAGTACGTCATCTGGGACAAGACCTCAACCTCTGGCCGCATCTGCGACTTCAACGGCGATTTGAGCACGCTGCCCGCCAGCGGCCAGGCGCTGGATCGCTACCGCGAAGGAAACTCGGTCTTCGTTCGCGGCGTCTTTCCTATTCAGGATGTTGCCGGCAACAAGGTTGGCGCCATCTTCGTGGTGCGCGACATTACTGCCATCTACGCCTCAATGCAGCGCACTGAGTTGATCTTCGCCATCTCCACCGTGGTGGCCGTACTTATCGGGACAGGCATCTTCCTGCTCATGCTCAGCCGCCTGGTCTTCCAGCGCCTGGAACGCATCATTAAGGTGGCCACGCGCGTGGTCGGTGGCGACCATGGCACCGAGATCAAGGTCAGTTCAAACGATGAGGTCGGCCAGCTCGAGCAGCTCTTTGAGCAATTCCGACAGGTCTTCGTCCACCTGCTCTCGCACGTGGAGGAGTTGCAGCCCAAGTAGAGACCTGTCGCATGCTGCGCCGATTGCCGCCGTGGCGAAGCCAGTTCGCGAAGATGCTGCCCTCCCGCCCAAAGGTCATAATCTCATTGTCCAAGTTTGTAGAATGAGGTTATGACCGGACATATCGGTATCGTTGCCTGCTCCGCTGAGGGCGCGTCGCTTTGCTATCGGACCATCTGCGTTGAAGGCGCCGAGCTCATGGGCGTGCACAATCACCCTGAAGTCTCCATGCATACCTACGCGCTGGCCGAGTACATGAACCGCATCTACCGCAACGACTGGCAAGGCGTGGCGGAGCTGATGCTCAGCTCGGCGGAAAAGCTGGCCAAATGCGGCGCCGATTTTCTCATCTGCCCCGATAACACCATCCACCAGGCATTTGCACAGGTCGCGCCGCGTTCGCCGCTGCCCTGGCTGCACATTGCGGAGGTGGTTGCCGCCACGGCCGTCGAGCGGCAGTTCCGGCGCATCGGCGTGACGGGAACCAGCTGGCTGGTGGAGAGCGAAGTGTATCCGGAGAAGCTGACTGCGCGCGGACTCGAATTTCTGCGTCCCAGCCCGGAGGAGCGCGAAGAGATCAACCGCATCATCATGGAGGAACTGGTCTACGGCGTCTTCAAGCCCCAGTCAACCGAGACGTTCCAGCAGATTATCCGAGGGATGAAAGAGCAGGGCTGCGATGCGGTAGTTCTTGGCTGCACGGAGATTCCACTGATTATCAACGACGGGAACTCGCCGCTGCCTACTCTCGACTCGACGCGGCTGCTGGCGCGGGCCGCGCTACGCAAGGCAGTTGCGGGAGAGCGCGCATAAACAGTGCTCTGGGTGCCCCATGCCACGCATTTGGGAGATGGGATAGCACAACTCTACAAGGCTGCGCCCGAGAGAACCGCACCGTTCCCGCTAAGATGGTTGCAGCGAAGAAACCATGCCTCTCCTCGATCCAATTCCGTCTCCTGTTGCACACGCCGACTTTGCCGCTCTCGAGTGGGAGCCGCTGCTGGCGCTGGTTGCCGGCTTTGCGGCCTCGCCGGTGGGGCGCAACGCCATCCTCGATTTGAAGCCCTCGACCGACGAAGCGTGGATCGGCCTCCAGCATCAGCTCACCGGCGAACTGCGATTGATTCTGGAAGAGCAGGTTTCCATCCCCGTCGGCGGCCTCATCGATCCCACGCAAATGGCCGCCAAGGCGCAGATTCCCGGCGCGGCCCTTGAAGCCAACGAGTTCCAAGCCATTGCGCGGCTGGCCAACGACGTGGCAAGCTGGCAGTCGCTCGTGCACGAGCCTCCGGCGCGCCTGGCCGGCAAGCTGCCCGGCCTCTCCGAGTTTTCGTCGGCGCTGACCACCAGCCTGCGGCCTCTTGCCGAATCAATCGAACGCACCATCCAACCCGACGGCTCGCTGGCTGACAATGCTTCCCCCGAGTTGAGCCGGATCCGCCGGGAGCAGGAGCGCCAGCAGCGCGTCATCGAAGAGAGCCTGCGGGCAGCGCTGCGCAAGCTCTCCTCAGATGGTTCAACCCAGGAAGACCTCATCACTATCCGCGGTGAGCGGTTTGTGATTCCCGTGCGCGCGGAGCTGAAGCGCCGCGTTTCCGGCGTGGTTCACGGGGCCAGCTCATCGGGGCAAACGGTTTACGTTGAGCCGTTGGAAACAATCGAGCAAAACAACGAATTGGTCCGGCTCATCGAAGAAGAGCAGGCCGAGATTCATCGCATCTTTGTGGCCCTCACGCGGCAGGTGGGCGGATACGCGTTTGGCTTGCGCGAAGGCGCGCGCGTGCTGGCTCTGGTTGACAGCCTGCAGGCCCGCGCCCGCTTTGCCCGCACGTACGATTGCGTTGCGCCAACTCTGGGACCAGACCGGTTGCTGCTTGAAGCCGCACGGCATCCGCTGCTGGAGAAACGCTTGCGTGCGGACGGCGGACGGGTTGTACCGCTCACGCTGGAACTGACGACCGAGGGGCGGCAGCTCATCATCAGCGGACCGAACACCGGCGGCAAGACGGTTACGCTCAAGACCGCAGGGCTGCTGGCGATGATGGCCCAGGCTGGATTGCCCATCCCGGCCACGGCTGCGAGCTTCCCGGTTTTTACGGCGTTCCTGGCCGACATCGGCGACGCGCAATCGATCGAGGCTGCGCTCTCCACCTTCTCTGCGCACATCACCAATCTCGACCGACTGGCGCACCTGGCCAACGACCGTTCTCTGGTGCTGCTGGACGAGCTTGGCTCCTCGACAGACCCGGAGGAAGGCTCGGCGCTGGCCGTGGCCATTGCCAGCCATTTTCTTACCGCGGGCGCGTGGTCGCTGATCTCCACGCACCACACCTCACTGAAGGTTTACGCCGCCAACACACCCGGCGTGCTGAACGCCGCGGCCGGCGTGGACGAGGTGACGCTGGCGCCCAACTACCAACTGCGCCTGGGCGTGCCCGGCGCGTCGGCCGGCATCCAGACCGCCGAGCGGCTGGGCCTGAATGCCAGCATCATCGCTGCCGCCCGCCAGCGCCTGGGTTCGCAGCAGGTGGATATCGCCCGCTTTCTGGACAAGCTACATAGCGAAGTGACCCAGCTCGAAGCCGAGCGCAAGGCTACTCGGCTGGAGCAATATGCCTTGAACCAAGACAGAGCGAAGCTCGCGCGCGAGGGTGACATCGAGTTGCGCAACCGCACGCGCGACCTGGAAACCAAGCTGGCCTCGCTGCTCAAGGACTTCGAATTCCAGATGCGCGAGACGGTGCGCGCCATTGAGGATCGCGTCTCGCAGCAGAAGCTGTCGAAAGAGGCCGAACGCCGCATCCAGCGCCTGCGCCGCGAGTTCCAGGAGAGCTTTAACCAGACCGTGGTGGCCCATCGCACCGGCGCCGACCAGGGCGACGCCAATGCCCAGCCGCACGTGCTCAAGCACATTGCCGCCGGCGACCAGGTCCTTCTCAAGTCCATGGGCAAGGTGGCCACCGTGCAGCGCGAGGTCGAGAAAGACGTTTTTGAAGTAGCGCTGGGCACGCTCAAGATGCGTGTCAAACGGGACGAGTGCTCCGCACCCTCACCTCTTGGTGGAGATTCCGGGCTAGAGAAGCGAGCCGATCCCTTGGCGGCCGCGCGCAGGCAGAAGAACGTCCACGTCACGGTGACCAGCGCCAACACCGACGCGATGCGCATGGAGATCAACCTCATCGGTCGCACCGTGGACGAGGCCACCGAGGAGTTGGAGAAGTATCTTGACCGCGCCTTCCTGGCCGGATTGCCTCGGGTGCGCGTGATTCACGGCCACGGAGCGGGCATCCTGCGTCGCGGGGTACGCGAGTTCCTGAAAGGCCATCCCCATGTGGCCGGAGTTGAAGAAGCTCCTCAGAACGAGGGCGGGCAGGGGGCGACGCTGGTGGAGCTGCGGCAGTAGTTGCAAAATAGCTACGACGTAGCTACACTGCTACTCAAGGGAGAGTCGCAAGACCATGACGATCCTGGAATTCGATGAATTTGACTGGGACGAGCAGAATACCAGCCACTTGGGGCGGCACGAAATTACTCCAGCGGAAGCGGAGCAGGCAATCCTGAATCGGCCAATCGATCTTGGATCGCACCTGCGCAACGGCGAGGAACGGTTGGCTCTGATCGGCGAGACCGACGCAGGAAGAATCCTGGCCGTGGTTACGACAATGCGGGGCAAAAAGGTTCGTGTCGTAACAGCTTGGCCTGCAAACAGGAACTACCGGCGCTACTTCCAGTCAATGAAGAGGAATGGCAATGTTGGAAGAATTGAAGAAAATGACCTTCTCGAATGAGGCCGAAGAAGCCGCGTGGTGGGAGTCGCATGAAGACGCTCTCCTCGAAGAATTTAAGAAGGCCACGGCCGAGGGACGGATCGGCGTAGGCACGCTGGTCAAACGCGCAGCCTTGCCTTCTACCACCATTCGCCTCGACCCCGGCGACATCGCCAAGGCGCGAGAACAGGCCGCCAAGCGCGGTTTGCGTTACCAGACTTACTTAAAGATGATCCTCCACGAGGCGCTGCTGAAGGCAGAAGAAGCGGAGCGCAAACCGGCGGCGTGCTTCTCGGTTTTATGGCAGGGTACAGAGCAATCTCAGTTCTCACCAACCCCACCCCCCGTTTCAGCCTCTACAATATTCGCGACCGCCATCCGTCTAGGGAAACAGATGGGTGAGCGATGAGCGCAGCCTTGATGATCGAGCAGGACCGGCAAATCTCCGAAGTGGTTGCGGAA
>Ga0181520_10011235_pt1 | contig 11811 bp, 10 predicted proteins | sample PEATcosm2014_Bin_29_FD_132451 | JGI IMG/M metagenome (GOLD analysis project Ga0181520, IMG submission 132451) | Peatland microbial communities from MTU Mesocosm Facility, Houghton, MI, USA - PEATcosm2014_Bin02_30_metaG | ecosystem: Environmental > Terrestrial > Soil > Wetlands > Peat | place...
ATTCCTCCCTGAAAAAATAATTCTCAACTGACTTTTTCTGCCCCAGCCCTATATCAAGGCCGTCCGCGTCAAAGAATTTTATATCAAGCATCTTTTCGTCATAGGGAGATTTCCTGATATGAAGGCCGCCCGCCACTTTCAGGGTTTTTGCCACGAACTTTGTAACCGGCAGGGGCATTATGCGGAAATCATAAATGTTTACCCCGGTTGAAAGTATACCGGACATGATTGAACGTTCTATCATAAAAGAGGCCCTGTGATAGTCGCGTGAAATAAGTATATAGCTCCCCTTTTTAAGGGTTGAGCCGTATGCCGCGCCGATCTTCGCCCCTATTTCCGGGGTGAGCTCGATATTGGCCATTGACGTGATGCCGTAAATGTCAAAAAGCCTGTTTGACCATCTCTCACCCTGTATCATGGATGAAGACACAACTGAAAAATCATCGACCTTTTTATTGGGCCACAGTTTTACTTCCGGTTTAATGACAGCTTCCTTGCCGATAAAACAATTATCGGAAATTACCGCTCCGACCCCTATATATGCCTTATAGCGTATCTTGTTGTTATTGCCGATGACAGCTTCCTTGATATCAACTTCTTTTTCTATTGTATTGTTGTTCCATATTATGGAGCGCACTATCTTTGCGCCGCTGTCGATATAAACGTTGTCGCCGATGACTGAATTTGCTATCTCCGCCCCTTCTTCAATGGTCACATTGGAGCCGATTACAACAGAGTCCTTGAGTTTTGCCTTGGGGCTAATTTTTACATCTTTTCCGACCCATACATCACGGCCGATCTTTCCCTTGCGTTCGCCCTTGATGTCGCAGTCAATTTCGCCGTTTAAGATGTCCTCATGTACCTGGCGGTATTCAGCCAGGGTGCCTATATCCTTCCAGTACCCTTCGCCTGTAAAGCCGTAAAGTTTTTCACCCCTGGAGAGCAAATCAGGAAAAAGCTGCTTGGAAAAATCATAATCCACACCCGACGGGATAAAATCATAAACCCTGGGTGAAAATACATAAATGCCGGTATTGATTGTGTCGGAAAAAACCTCTCCCCAGGATGGTTTTTCAAGTAGCCTTTTCACCCTGCCGTCTTTTTCTGTAATAACGATTCCGTAACGGAGCGGGTCCGTGGTTTTTGTAAGGACGATTGTGCCGGTGGCCGAGTTCTTTTTGTGGAACTCAATGGCTTCGGCAAGGTTGAAATTTGTAAGCACATCCCCGGATACAATTATAAAATCATCATCTTTCATCCTGTCTTTTGCCAGCGTGATGCATCCGGCGGTTCCCAGGTCGCTGTCGGATATGAGGTAGCTTATCTTAACCCCGAAATCAGCGCCGTCCCTGAAATAGCCGGAAATAACCTCGGGCTGGAAATAGAGCATCATTGTTATGTCTGTGATGCCATGTTTTTTTATCAGGTTGATGATGTGTTCGAGCATCGGCGTGTTCATTACAGGGGCCATTGGTTTTGGGATGTTCGCCGTGAGAGGCCTTAAGCGGGTTCCGAACCCTCCTGCCAGTATAATAGCTTTCATTAAACCCTCCGCGTCATATATAATTTAAACCTTAAAATTATTATATATTAAGGGTTTTTGGAAGTCAAATGGGAAAGAGGTTTACCCCAGCTTTATGTTTTCCCCGCCGTGGATGTCGAGCAGGTCCGTCAGGGTCATATATTTGAATTTATTGAGGTCGTGGTGGATGACCTTCAGGAATTTCAGGGCCACCAGATATTTTTTATCCTCTTTGTCGCAGCGTATCACTTCGGCTATGGCCTTGCACGAGCACGAGAGGCCGGGCAGCGGCAGGACCATATTTATCGCCACAAAGCTTTTATCGGCAAGAACCTCTTCAGTGTACATGAGCAGCCCGGATGTGGAGACATTTACCACGTCGCACTCGCGGCATGAGGTGAATATCTTTTCAGGATCAAAATGTTTTACAAGTGCCTGGTCAGCCTCGTCATTTTCAAGGATGCGGTATTTGACCCTTACATTAACCGCCACCCTTGGATAGTCCCTGCGCTCTTTTGGTACCAGAAGTTCCCCGTCTTTTATCTCGTCCTTCATGTTGCCGCCCATTTTTGCCCCTTGTTGTGTTGTTTTAAAAACCTTTTAAGCCAGCGGATCCTTTAGATCCAGCAGTTCCTTGAGTTCCATGAACTTGAAATTCTTGAGATTATGGTGGGTGATTGTCAGGAATTTCAGCGCCGCAACGTACATATATTTGGGATTGTCGCTCCTGTCAATGCGCAGCACCTCGCCCAATGCCCTGCAGTTTGCCGCTATTCCCGGTATTGAAATATTTATATTAACCGCGACTATGGATTTTAAGGGTATCTCGCGGTTTGTGTAGATTGCCGTCCCGTTCTTTGACACATTGGCGGTTTCAGACTCGTCATATTCATCAAGCAGCGTTGACTGGTCGGCGAACCTTCCAAGCGCGTGTTCGCCCTCTTCTTTGCCCAGCACCCTGTAGCGTACCGGAGCGTTCATTACAACACGCGGGTATTCCCTTTTTTCCCTGCCGAAGGATAACTGCCCCTCATCTGTCCCGTCGTTTTCGAACATCGCCTGACCCCCGGGTGAATATTTAATTATCCAAATCCGGAAACATTATATCATAAAAAGATCTTATTTTAATTACATCACTTTTACAGGCATTTGGAATATCCGCAGACGCGGCAGACGTTGCATCCGCCTTCGTGCTCAAGGGTTGTTCCGCATTCCGGGCATGTTTCGCCGAACATTTTCTGTTCCTCATGCTGCCTGAAGACAAACTTTTCATCAGCGTCGCCCCTGTCGTGCAGATACTTCTCCATTGCAATGCCGATGGCGTCCGGGCACGAAAGGACTATCCCGCCCTCCTGCCATGCAGGCGCGGGGCACCTGGTGCCGCGTAAATGTTTTATTATGGAAACCGGCTTCACGCCGGCCCTTAATGCCGTTGAAACGAGCCTTGAAATCGCCTCTGACTGTGCCGCGGCGCAGCCCCCTGATTTGCCCATGGCTGTAAATACTTCGCACAACCCTGTCTCGTCCTCATTAATAGTAACATAGAGATTGCCGCACCCCGTCTTCATCTTTATGGTCTTGCCTTTTGTGACGTCCGGCCTTTTTCTCGGCTCTATCTCATGAGCGTTTGCAAGCGCCGGTACTGCCGCCTCTTTTTTATTTTCAGCCACTGAAAGTGTCAGCACCTGCTCGTCGCGGCTGCCGTCGCGGTATATGGTAACCCCTTTGCAGTCAAGCTCATATGCGAGCATGTACACTTTGCGCACATCATCCTTTGTGGCGTCGTTCCTGAAATTGACAGTCTTTGATACCGCGTTATCCGTATATTTCTGGAAAGCAGCCTGCATCTTAATGTGCCATACCGGCTCAATGTCGTGGCTTGTAACGAATATTTTCTTTACATCCTCGGGGACTCCCTGTTCATGTGAAACATTGCCGGTCTCGCCTATCTTCATTATGAGCGCGTCCGTATAAAAACCACGCTGTCTGGCCATATCCAGAAAATACCTGTTTACCTCGGGAAGCCTGGTGTTGTCCATGACGGTTTTTGTATAGGCCACGGCGAAAAGCGGTTCAACTCCCGAAGAGCAAGAGGCTATCATTGAAAGCGTTCCGGTCGGCGCTATTGTCGTAAGTGTCGCGTTCCTGAGTTTCTTGCCTGCTTTTTCATGGACAGACCCTTTATAATTCGGGAAGGTTCCCCGTTTTTTCGCGAGCTCTAAAGAGGCTTCCTGCGCCTCAACGTGAATAAATTTCATCAGCTCTTCCGCTAGCTTAATGGCCTCGTCCGAACTGTATGATATTCCCATCTGGACAAGCATGTCTGCCCAGCCCATTATTCCGAGCCCTATTTTTCTGTTTGACCTTACCATATCAGTTATCTTTTCAAGTGGATATTTGGACATGTCAATAACGTTGTCCAGGAAGTGTACCGCCTTGCGCGTTATTTTCCCGAGCTTTGGATAATCAACTTTTCCTTCGGGAGTTACCATCTGCGCCAGGTTGAGCGAACCCAGGTTGCACGCTTCATATGGAAGCAGCGGCTGCTCGCCGCACGGGTTTGTGGATTCTATTTCAGCCACAGCCGGGGTCGGGTTTTCCCTGTTTATCCTGTCGATAAATACTATGCCGGGATCGCCGTTCTTCCAGGAATATTCCACTATCATGTCGAATATTTCCCTGGCGTCCTCCTGCCCCGCCTTTTCCATTCCGCGCGGGTTTATAAGGTCATATTTCTCACCTTTTTTGACGGCTTCCATGAATTTTTCCGTTATTGCAACGGAGATGTTAAAATTATTTATCTCCCTGTCATTTGCCTTGCACGCTATAAACTCCCTTATATCCGGATGGTCAACGCGCAGTATTCCCATATTGGCGCCGCGCCTTGTGCCCCCCTGCTTTACAGCCTCTGTCGCCGCGTTAAAAACCTTCATAAAGGAAACCGGCCCTGATGATATGCCCGAGGTTGATTTGACCTTGTCGCGGTTGGGCCTTAAGCGCGAGAAGGAAAATCCAGTGCCCCCGCCTGATTTATGTATGAGCGCCGCGTTCTTTATGGCCTCAAATATACCCTCAATAGAATCCTCAACCGGCAGGACAAAACAGGCGGCAAGCTGCTGCAAGTCGCGGCCCGCGTTCATTAATGTGGGGGAATTGGGGAGAAAATCAAGCGAGGCCATTATTTCATAAAAATCAGCGGCAACGGCCGCGGTGTCAGCTTTTTTGTCGTAAATTTTGTCCGCTTCCGCTATGTTTTGCGCGACGCGCATGAAAAGCCCTGTGGCGTCCTCGATTGACTCGTTGTTTTTATCCTTCAAAAAGTAGCGCTTTTCAAGGACTTTGCACGCGTTATCTGAAAGCGCCGGGGTTTTGAGCCTGTTTTTATCCATAAGAGCCTCTCCTTAAGTAACATGTTGTTTTTTTGGTTTTGTAATTATATACCTTAATTTCCCTTTGTCAACTTTTAAAACCCCGATTTTTTGCCTTTACACATCACGCACCATAGGATAATATTAGGGAAGAGAGAAAATATATATAAAGGAGGGCAAAGTGGCTCAGGTTTCCATAATAATACCCGCGTATAACGAGGAAAAGCGCCTCCCCGCCACCCTTCAGAAAATATCCGCCTTCATAAAGAAAAAAAAGCTCAAAGCCGAAATAATAGTTGTAGACGACGGCAGCACAGACAACACCTCCGGTGCGGCCCTGGCATTTAAAGGGGCAAAAATCAGGGTTATAAAAAATCCCGGCAACATGGGAAAGGGATACTCTGTAAAAAACGGGGCAATGGGCGCTTCCGGCGATATAATATTGTTTACAGACGCCGACCTTTCAACCCCCATAAAGCACCTTGAGGAATTCATCGCCTTCCATAAAAAGGGTTATGATGTGGTAATAGCCTCGCGCGACCTTGTGGAATCAAAGGTCATGGTGCCGCAGAGCCATCTGCGCGAATTCGGCGGGAAGTTTTTCAACCTGATGGTGCGCGTGGTGACGGGCCTTATGGTCCACGACACACAGTGCGGTTTTAAAAGTTTCACAAAAAAAGCCGCCGGTATTATATTCCCCCGCCAGACAATATTTAATTTCGGCTTTGACGTCGAACTGCTCTACATAGCTTCCCGCAGGGGGCTCTCCATAAAGGAATCCGCCGTGGAGTGGTATAACGATTCCGCTACAAAAGTTAAATTCCTGCGCGATTCCGTGAAAATGTTCGCCGAACTTTTTATAATACGCTTTAACGGCGCCGGCGGCCGGTATAATTAAACCCGCTTCGCGGCCTTATTGGTTTTACTTTTGAATTTTAACTTGCGTGCAGGCAGCCCCTGCCCCAGCACAAAGAAAATAATCCCCCACAAAAGCCACGGCGCGTAATTTTCCTCATGGCTCATCTGCTCCTTTTTTGTGGAGTTTTCCTGCATGTTCTTTATATCATCCCTGATGGAATTAAAAGTTCCCGGATCAGTTATTAAATGGTAATTGCCCCCTGTGATCCCTGCTATTTCCCTGAGTTCCGAGTCGTCAAGCTTTGTCACAACTTCCTCGCCCTTGTATATTTTGTGAATTGTCCTGCCGAACATGTCCTGACCCTCGGGAATTACTCCGCCCTGCGCCGTGCCCGCGCCTATTGTATAAATCCTGATATTATTTTCTTTTGCCAGCTTTGCCGCCTCGACCGGCGCCATTCCGGTATTATTCTCGCCGTCTGTTATTAATATCATAACCCTGGACTTTCCCGCCTTTTCCACCATGCGCTCAACGCACGATTTTATGGCATTCCCGATTGCCGTCCCGTCTTTGGCCAGCATTCCCGGGTAGAGGCTGTCTATTATAAGGTCATAAGCGTCGTAATCAACAGTAAAAGGGCACTGGATAAAATCAACTCCCGCAAATGTTATCATTCCAACCCTGTCGCCGTTCAAAGAAGCGGAAAATTCCCTGAGAGCAGCCTTTACCGCCTCTATCCTGCTGGGCTTGATATCCGTGGCCAGCATAGAAGATGAAACGTCCACAGCTATCATGATATCTATGCCGTTGACTGTTGTTTCAGACTTTATGGGTTTTCCCCACGGCCGCGCCAGGGCCACTATAATAAGCACGACACCGGCGGCTGTGAGCGCGAATTTAACCGCGGCCATCCTGCCTGAAACAGGTTTTATCATTTTAGGCGCAGTTGCCCTGTCAAAAAAGAGGCCCAGGTTTTGCAATGCCCTAAATGTCCTGTATCCAAGGTATGCAAGCAGCGGCACGACTATAAAAAACAACCTGAAAACTTCAGGACTTCCGAATCTCATTTTTCTCCTTTTTTTGAAAATTGTTTACATCCGCATTGTGGGTCATATGAGACTTTTGTAGGGGCCTGTGCATCCTTGATCGTTGCCAGAAACATTAATTTGGGCACAGTTAACCCGGAAAAAGGCTCATACGATCCACATAACGCCATATTTGCACGGACTTTCACTCAACAATCCTTAAATATTTCCACGCTTCAAGGCCGAGCGCGATAAGTATCATTATAAATCCAGCCCATAAAAACCACTGGAAGCGGTCCTCATGTTTGTCATAATTTTTTACCTGTATATCCTGCTTTTCAAGCTTTCCTATTATATTGTATATCTCGCCGAGCGCCTGCTCATTCGTGGCCCTGAAATACCTCCCGCCCGTAAGCTGCGCAATCTGCGTCAGGACATTTTCATCCGGCTCCTCATACCTGAGCGGCTGGCCGTTGTATGGGTTTACCGCCTGCCTTTTTACCCCGAAATTGTCCGTATAAATCATGGGCGCTCCGCCTTTTTTCCCTATTCCTATTGTGTATATTTTTATGTTTTTATAAGCGGCAAGCTTTGCCGCCTCCACCGGTGAAAAACCGCGGTTATTCCCGCCGTCGGTGGCAAGTATTATCACTTTGGAAGAACCGGACGCCTCAAGCCTGTTTGTGGCCGTCAATATTGCGTCGCCTATTGCAGTGCCGTCTATCCTTACTGTCTGAAGATCCACCTGGTCGATAAAACTTTTTACTATGTCATAGTCGGCGGTAAGGGGGCACTGCGTAAAGGCCTTTCCGGCGAAGACAACGAGCCCGACCCTGTCATTTTCAAGCCCGGATACAAAATTCCTGCATACCGCCTTGGCCGCCTCCACCCGGTTTGGTTTTAAATCCTCGGACTGCATTGAGCCTGAAAGGTCCAGAGCCATTATAATATCTATCCCTTTTATCTTTTCCTGCGTCACCTTCCTTATAGTCTGGGGCCGGAGGAGCGCTAAAACCAGCAGAAGCACCCCGAGTATTTTCAGCGCGTCAGGGAGAATGTGGGCATATTTTAACCGCGCGTCGCCGGAAGGCAGGGATGAAAAATTTGAAAAATTTATCTTCTTATACCGCAAATTCCTCAGCAGCATAACGGCGGTTATCAAAAAAAGCGCGGCTATGCCGTAAGGCAAATAGTCTAAATTCTGGAATATCATTTAATGCGCCTGCCTTCCCTGAGTTTAAAAAAGGAAATGAGGCGGTTTATGTATGATTCCCCGCATTCAAGGAATATGTGGTCCACGCCGATTTTTTTCAGGGCCCTTATTAATTTTTTGTCTTTTGCCTCGGCTGCCTGCTTTAAGAATGCCGAGTTTTTTTTGTCCGAGGTATCAAACCATACCTCTTTTTTTGTTTCCGGGTCATAAAAAGGGGCCATGCCTATATCAGGCAGCGAATAGTCGCGTTTGTCCCTCAAAACAACTGCCACCACGTCGTGGTGATGGCGCAAAATCTTCAGCGCTGAGGCGAAATCACCCTCGTCGTAAAAATCAGAGATGACAAAAATGGTCGAGCGCCTTTTTAATATATGGCTAAGGTACAAAAGAGAAGGGGCAATGCCCGTGGAAGAGGATTTTTTTTCATGGTTGGCAATATCCCTGAGTATCCTGAAAACGTGTTTTTTACCCTTTTTAGGCGGTATGTATTTCTCGAGTTTATCCGTAAAACCGGCAAAACCGACGCGGTCGTTGTTGAGATTTGCCGTGAACCCCATGGCCGCCACGAACTCGAACAAGAGCTCGCTTTTCAAATGCTCCTTTGTCCCGAAATCAAGGGAGGAGCTTAAATCAGCCGCGAAGACCACCTGCAGTTCCCTCTCCTCTATAAATACCTTTACAAAAGGGGAGTTCATCCTGGCGGTCACATTCCAGTCAATGGCGCGTATGTCGTCCCCTTCGCTGTATTCGCGCACCTCGGTAAATTCAATCCCCCTGCCCTTGAAAGAGGAAAGGTACTCTCCCTGGAGCACGGTATCCACGAGCCTGCGTGTGGTTATCTCTATGCGTTTTACCTTTTTCAGGATATCTTTTGAGATCATTCGCGTCTTTAGCTTTCCGGGCGGACATATAAGTCCGCCCCTACAGTGGGTATTTTATACTTTCTCTCTTTTACGGCACTTTTACCTTGTTTATTATCTGTGTGATTACGTCGTCCGGTGTTGTCTCCTCGGCCTCGGCCTCATAAGAAAGTATCAGCCTGTGCCTTAAAACCTCATGGGCCACTGCCTTTACATCATCGGGTGAAACATAACCTTCGCCGTTCATAAAGGCGCGCGCCTTTGCCGCTAAAATAAGATTTATCGAGGCCCTTGGCGAGCAGCCGTATTCGATGAGTTCCTTTAAGTTCAGCTTGTATTCCTCGGGGTTTCTCGTGGCAAAAACAAGCTCTGTTACATACTCTTTTACCTTTTCATCCACATAAATGTTGTCGACAATCTCGCGCATTTCAAGGATATCTTTCGGCTTTAATATTGTCTCAACTTCTGCCTGCGCGCCGTGCGTGGTCCTGTTAATAATCTCTATTTCCTGCTCCCTTGTGGGATAGGTTACAACAACCTTCATGAGGAACCTGTCCACCTGCGCCTCGGGAAGCGGGTAAGTCCCCTCGGTTTCAATGGGGTTTTGCGTGGCAAGCACTATAAAAGGTTCGTCAAGTTTGAATGTTTTGTCGCCGATTGTAACCTGTTTTTCCTGCATGGCCTCAAGCAGCGCCGACTGCACCTTTGCCGGCGCCCTGTTTATCTCGTCAGCCAGCACTATGTTCGCGAAGACCGGCCCTGTGGATATCGAGAACTCACCTGTTTTCGCGTTGTATATCCTGGTCCCCACAAGGTCAGCCGGGAGAAGGTCAGGTGTAAACTGTATGCGCGAGAATTTCGCCTGTATTGTGGAGCTTAAGGTTTTTACCGCAAGAGTTTTTGCGAGCCCCGGCACACCTTCAAGCAGGATGTGGCCGCGCGTTAAAAGGCCTATTAAAAGCCCCTTTATCATGGGCTCCTGCCCCACGATCACCTTTTCAACTTCGGAAATCACCAGATTTAATTTCTCTGCTTTTTCCCTTTCCTTTTCCGACAACTTTACCACTTTAGCCATAATAAATTACCTCCGCCTGATAATGTTATATTTTTCAGTCAATTACCACCATGGTGCCTTCGCTTACATAATTTGAAAGCTCCACTATATCATTGTTCTTCATCCTTACGCAGCCCGAAGAGGCGTCATATCCGATTGACGGAGCGTCGCATGTGCCGTGTATGGCAATGCCGCCGCCAAGCTCGGGAAAATAACCGTCGTCATCAGAGGGCATAAGCCCGGCCTTTTTCGCGGCCCTGTACCTTTGAATGTCGCGCTCATTGGGATAATCAAGGAGCATGAAAACAGGGCCGTAAGAATTATATCCAAGGTCCTCGTCAGTTCCGAACTTTACGTGCCCCTCGCGGGCGCTTAAGTAAGAGGCGTTCATGTCATTTATTTTGCGCCTGTTTTTTTTCTCGCGCTCATAAAGCCTGCCGTAGTTCTCAAGGTAATACTTATATTCCGCACTCCCCTTTTCATACCTGGCCATTATTTTTCTCAGCTGCGGCATGTACCACGCCTCATGGTACTGGCAGACCCTTATTATTGTATAAAACCCCGAAGGGGTCCTGTAGTCGCCGGCGTAGAGCTTTTCCCCCCTGACCGCGCCCGTGGCCACCGAATAACTTTTCCATATTTTAAGGGTTTTGTCCATAAGGTAAAGTTTTTTGAGGTTTTTGTCAATATAGATAATGTATTTTTTTCCGTATAAAGCCGTGTGCTCCTTTATAAGGGAGAAATTAGATGGGAAAGCTGAGGTTGTTGCCGAAAATACAAGCATGGCAATGGCCGCGGTTACGATTTGTCTGGTCTGTTTCATTAGCTTTTAGTCGAGGAAATTAATGTTCAAAGGGGGCCTGTTCACCGTAACAAATTCAACCCCTGCTTCCTTGAACAATTCCTCATATGTTTTATCAGGGTAATAGCTGGAAGTGATGAATTTTTTTATCTTTGCGTTTTCCACCATTTTCGCGCAGATGACGCAGGGCGAATGTGTGGAATATATTGTGGCCCCTTCCGTGGAAATGCCGTTTAGCGCAGCCTGTATTATGGCGTTCTGCTCGGCGTGTATGGCGCGGCATATCTCGTGGCGCGTGCCGGATGCAATGCCCATCTGGTCGCGCAGGCAGCCAAGCTCTGTGCAATCCTTAACCCCAGCCGCGGCGCCGTTATAACCCGTGGATACCACTTTATTATTTTTTACTATTACAGCTCCGACATGGTGCCTGATGCAGGTGGAGCGCTCAGCAGCCAGGTATGCCATTTTCATGAAATATTCCGTCCAGCTGGGCCTTGTGTAAGGTTTATAATTGTTATCCTTTAATATCTTATCGAGCGCGGCATAAAGGTTTTTCACATCTCCGCTGTTGTCCAGTTTTATATCTGCCATTTCAAAGCATTTGTTCAACTGCTGGGCGTTGGGGTCGTTTGAGTTTTCCTTCGCCTCTTTTGTCTTAAATTCCTCAAATGAAATAAATGCCTCGCCCTCCCTTGCCCTGCTTTTCGCCCTCTCATACCTTATCTTAACATCAGCGGTCACGCCGATAAGGATGAAATTTTTAAGGCTCCTGCGCAGTTCATCTATTTCCGATGGGTTCCTAATAGAATCTATCACTGCCTGGGGCATGTTTTTTATCTTCATGGCTGTCATTTTCGCCAGAACCGCCGAGCCTTCCCTGGCGCGCAGGTCATTTCCGATGGCTATAAGATTGTCGCGGTTTATATCAAGTGAGCGGTTTTTGAGCTCGTTGCGCAGGATGTCTGATAGTGAAAACGCGGTGAACCTGCAGTTGTCGACAAGGTATTTTATCGCTTCGCCCTTGCCGGCGGCATTAGGGCCGGTGAAACCAAGAAACATCAGACACCTCCGGGGTATTCTGTCCTGCTGTCCGCAAATTTAATCGTCC
>Ga0181520_10011236_pt1 | contig 11811 bp, 10 predicted proteins | sample PEATcosm2014_Bin_29_FD_132451 | JGI IMG/M metagenome (GOLD analysis project Ga0181520, IMG submission 132451) | Peatland microbial communities from MTU Mesocosm Facility, Houghton, MI, USA - PEATcosm2014_Bin02_30_metaG | ecosystem: Environmental > Terrestrial > Soil > Wetlands > Peat | place...
AGGCGCGGTGAAAGAAGTGGCGCGTAAGTACTTGAATAATCCGGTGCGCGTGGAGATTGGCTCAGTCTTGAAGCCTGCGGAAAATGTCGAGTTGCGCACGTTTGAAGTCGAGGCGGACAAAAAACAGGAGCTTCTGGAACACCTGCTGGGCGCGGAACAGGGCAGCTTTCTGGTCTTCGTGCGCACCAAGCACGGCGCTGATCGCGTGGCGCGCAGGCTGGTTCGCAGCGGACATTCGGCTACGCAGATTCACGGCGACCGCTCGCAGGCGCAGAGAAACTCGGCCTTGCGCAGCTTTTCCGAGGGGCGTCATCGGGTGCTGGTGGCCACCGACGTGGCAGCTCGCGGCATCGATGTAGCCAACGTGGCGCATGTGATCAACTTCGACATGCCCAAGATGGCCGAGGATTTTGTTCATCGCGTAGGGCGGACCGGGCGCGCATCGGCGCACGGCGTGGCTTCAACCTTTGCCGGCCCGTCAGAGCGCGGCGATCTGAAGAAAATCGAGCGCACGCTGTCGATTTCGATGAAACGGTTTCGCGTAAGGTCAGCCAGCGAAAAGGCAGCGTAAGACAGCTTCCAACTCAACAAGAATGGGTGTCTCGCTAAGTAGGGACACCCACTTCCTGGCTACTGCGCTACTTTATTGCTGTGCCTTTGAGCTTTGCTATGATGGTGGGCTTCTCCAATAAAATCACATCATTGCCACCGGAATATTTTCTGCTCGTTACATAGTTGACTTGATCTATGTACTGTACGGTTGCCTTGTCAAAAAAATAGGCATTAATTGCGAATTCATGTGAATGGCTACCCTCCTCGGCGTTGGAGACATTGTCATCGCTCCAAACCGGGTCGGCAGTCACTATGATCGGCATCGGCGAGAGGTTCTCCATCTGCCAGTACTCCCAGAGTCCTGCATTTGCAGAGGCGAGTTCGACATGCGGTAGAAGATTCATTGGCTGCTGGTTCTGTTCGTCAAGTAGCACGAGGTCCAGTGTCCCATCGCTCCCTCCCAATGACAGCGCGGTTACTAAGAGCAATCTGCCTCCGGACGGTAGCTTGATTGGTTTTGCCTCTATCTCGCTGAATCCGTCTTCTGCATTCCAGCAATGTTCCGCTAGCCCATAGACGAAGCAGACGCGTCCGCCCTTTTCTTCCCCAATGTTGCCGCCGCCTTGGTAGACCTTGTACGGAGTTAGTGCTGCATTTACCGCAGCGGCTCTCTGCGCGAAGCTGGTCAACGGCAGAGGTGTGACCATCAGGAAAAGAAACAGCAAGCGAAAACGATGGAATGACACTTACATTCTCCTTCTCGGTCGCACCAAGGGAGTGGGCCGACCTTACTTCAGCTTCATCTCGAATGCCAGCGGAAGCAGTTCGCGGAAGGTCATGGTGCGGTCGCCGCCGACGGCGGGGAAGACAACCGGCGCATCGGGCAGGATGAACTCGGCGAGCACCTGGCGGCAGGCTCCGCAGGGCGGGCTCGGGGCGGAGTTGAGATTGGCGACGGCGACGGCCTCGACGCGAATGTCAGGTCCGAATTGGGAAACGGCCCGCACCAGAGCGGAACGCTCTGCGCAGATGGTCAGCCCGTAACTCACATTCTCCACATTCGCCCCGGTGACGATTTCTCCGTTCGTCAACCGCAACGCAGCGCCGACGCGAAAGCCGGAGTAGGGCGCGTAGGCTTGCTGCGCGACCTGGCGCGCCCGTTCAAGCAGGCTCAAAAGCGAAGTGTCCGTCGATGATGCATCGTTCATTGGGTCTCCGATTCCTCAAAAGCGTGGAAATAGAGGCTATAGCATTTGGGCGCGGTTTACAAGCTGAGGCCGGTTTTCAGGAAATCCCCGATTTCTCCCTCCAGCCCCTCGCCAAAATTCCATTCCTCAAGTTGCACCTTTTCTCTCCGATAAACCCCTTGAGTACTCTCTGTGCCGGGAGCGTTCATTCCGGCCGGGCGGATGAGTGGGCGCGATGGATGAGTTGACGAGGGAATTCCTGATCGAGAGCCAGGAAGGGTTGGACCGCATGGAGCGCTGTCTGACCGATCTGGAGGAGCGGCCCAAGGATGCGGGACTGATTGGAGAGATCTTCCGTTCGGTGCACACCATCAAGGGAACCACTGGATTTCTGGGCTTCAAGCGGCTGGAAAAACTGGCCCACGCCGGAGAAAACCTGCTGGGTCAACTGCGCGAGGGCAAACTGATCGCGAATCGTCCGATTATCACGGGCCTGTTGCATCTGCTCGACGGGCTGCGCTCCATCCTGAAGACAATCGAGGCCGATAGCAACGAAGGCGAGGGCGAGGATGCCGGCTTGATTGGCCGCCTGGCGCAGTTGCAGCCTCCGGTAAAGGCGCGCGCAAAACGTTTGGCCCATGCGAGAGCCGGCGCAGCTTCCGCTCTTCCTTCTGAGCCTGCGCCCGAACCTCCGCCTGAGCTCGAGCCCGCACTGGTTCCTGAGGAGCCTGTTCAGGCCGAGCCTGTTGAGGCAGCGGCGCCTGCTCCAGCGGAGGCTGAGTGCGATCAGGCCCGCCCGCGCGCGCAGGGAACCGCTGCCGAGAGCACGCTTAGGGTGGACGTAACTCTGCTGAACCGGATGATGAACCTGGTGGGCGAGCTGGTGCTGACGCGCAATCAGGTCTTGCAGGCGACTTCCGCCGATCCAAGAATGACTCTGCTCTCGCGCCGTCTGGATATGGTCACGGCCGACCTGCGCGAGAGCGTGATGAAGGCCCGGATGCAGCCGGTGTCGAATATTTTTTCCAAGATGCCGCGCATCGTCCGCGACTTGTCGCAATCGCTTGGCCGCCGCGTGCGGCTGCAGGTCGAGGGGCAGGAGACGGAACTGGACAAAAGCCTTCTCGAAGCCATCAAGGACCCGCTCACCCACGCGGTAAGAAACTCGCTCGATCACGGCATTGAGCCGCCCGATGTGCGTGTGGCTGCGGGCAAGGACCCGGAAGGAACGCTCAAGCTCAGGGCCGCGCAGGAGGGAAGCCATGTAATCATCGAGGTCTACGATGACGGGGCCGGTATTTCTGTAGAAAAAATCCGCAAGAAGGCCGTTGAGCGCGGGCTGATTACCGCGCAGCGCGCCTCGCGCCAAAGCGATCGTGAACTGCTGCAACTGATTTTTGTGCCCGGCTTTTCCACCGCTGCCGCCGTGACCAACGTCAGCGGCCGCGGGGTGGGCATGGACGTGGTGCGCACCAACGTCGAAAAAATTGGCGGCAAGGTGGAGATCGATTCGCGCGCGGGCAAGGGCACCACGCTGCGCATGAGGATTCCGCTTACGCTGGCCATCATCCCCGCGCTGATTGTGCGCAGCCTCAACCAGAGCTTTGCGCTGCCGCAGGGCGCGCTGTCAGAGCTGGTGCATATTCCTCCCGAGCAGGCCTCTTCGGCCATCGAGTGGATAGAGAATGCGCCTCTCTACCGGCTGCGCGGCAAACTGCTGCCGCTGGTTTTTCTTGACCGCCTGCTGATGCCCGGCGTCGAGCACAAGATGGCCGCCGAGCGGGATAACTTCATCGCCGTACTGGACGCCGACGGCCGCCGCTTTGGCCTGGTGGTGGACGGGCTGGCCGATCCGGAAGAGATCGTTGTCAAGCCGCTCTCCGCGGTGCTGAAAACCATCGGCCTGTTTTCCGGCGCAACCGTACTGGGCAACGCCGAGCTGGCGCTGATTCTCGATCCGGGCTCGATTGCGCTTAAGGCCGGTGTGAGCCTGCGCGAGGAGGATGCGGTGTTCGTGGGCGAAAGCGAAACCGGCGCCTGCGCCGCCGCCGCCCTCGAATATCTACTGGTGGAAGCAGCCGGACGCCAGGCCGCAGTGCCGCTGGCCGACGTGCTGCGCATCGAGCAGCTTCCGCTCAAGCGCATCGAATACATCGGCTACCGGCCGGTGCTCAATTTCGAAGGGCAATTGTTGCCGGTAGAGGATTCAGGCGGCGTTCTGGCCGCGATTGAGGGCAACCCGCAGGCGCAGATCATCGTGGTGGTTTGCCGCGAGGGCAATCGGCATGTTGGGATTGCAGTTTCGCACGTGCTCGACGTGGCCGCCGGCGGCGACCTGTTCGAGGCCGGCACCACGCAGCGCACCAGCGGAGTAACGCTCTTGAAGAATCGCGTAACCGGCGTGGTAGATCTGGGCGCAGTGGCCCCGCTGCCTGCCGGCGAGGCGCAGCCTGCGTGGAGCGAGATAGGGGAGACGGTCGCATGAGCACAGCAGCAGCGGCATTGCGCGTAAAGGAAAAAGCTTCGGCGGCGGCGCTGGCCCAGATTTGCACGGTGCGCCTGGGAAGCTCGGTATTCGGCGTGCCCATTACTCACATTTTGGAAATTGTCGGCGCGGCGCGGCCTCAGCCGGTTCCGCTGGCGCCGGTTTTTGTGGGTGGGCTGGTGCATTATCGCGGCGATGTGCTGACCACGGTAAGCCTGCGCCACTTGTTGGGTATGCCCCCCAGGGAGGGCCGGCAGGATCTGCTGGTGCTGGAGAGCGCCGAGGGAATCTTCGGCCTGCTGGTGGACGCAGTTGGCGAGGTGCTGACCGCCTCGCCCGCCGACCACGAGTCCAATCCCTCGATTCTGGACGAGCGCCACAGAGCGTTGTTTGCAGGAGCATACAAGCTCAAAAACAATCTTCTGGTAATGCTCGATCCCGAACAACTGGATCCCATGCGCCTGAGCGCTGCCCGGGCCGCTTAGCGTCGCATCTGACAGGAGGTGACCATGCGAGCTTTGATTGTGGATGATTCGCGCTTTGTGAGGGGCTATCTGCGCGGCATGCTCGAAGAGAAGGGAATCGAGTGCGAGGAAGCCGCCGACGGCGAGGCCGGCTTGGCGCAGTTGAAGCAAAGCCCACCCTTTGACCTTGCGCTGGTGGATTGGAATATGCCGGTGATGGGCGGGCTGGAGATGCTCCAGCAGTTGCGCGCGGAGGGTTATGCCGGCATGAAAGTCATGATGGTGACCACTGAGGCCGAGAACGCGTATATTCTCCGCGCGCTTGATGCCGGTGCTGATGAATATCTTATGAAGCCGTTCGACGACGAGGCTCTGACGGAAAAACTCGCCATGCTCGGCCTGGTGGAGGACTGAGCGATGGCCTCCGGCGGCCGAAACAGAATTCTGATCGCAGACGACTCGGCAGTGATGCGGAGTCTGTTGCGTGCGGTGGTCACGAGCGATGCGGGCCTTGAAGTGGCCGGCACCGCGGCCAATGGTGAAGCTGCCCTGGGCGCCATTGAAACTCTGCGCCCCGACCTGGTTCTGCTGGATGTGGAGATGCCGGTGATGGATGGATTGGCGACACTGAGAAGGTTGCGCGCGCTGGGACACAGAATGCCGGTGATCATGTGCAGTTCGCTTACGCAGCGCGGCGCCAAGGTGACCATCGAGGCGCTCGCCGGCGGCGCTTCAGACTATGTGGCCAAGCCCACCGGGCAATCGGGCCGCGAGGCAGCCATGCAGACACTCACGCAGGATCTGATTCCCAAAATTCATGCGCTCACCAGCCGGCCGCAACTGGCCCTCCCCGCCGCGGCGCGAGTTCCGCTGCTCGCGCCCGTAGCGCCGTTCAATCCTCAGCCGATTGCGTCGATTCCCACGGCGCTCGTCATCGGCGTCTCCACCGGCGGTCCCGCGGCGCTCGATATTCTTCTGCCGAGCCTGCCTGCAAGCTTTCCACTTCCTGTACTGATCGTGCAGCACATGCCGGAGCTGTTTACCCGGCTCTTCGCCGAGCGGCTCAACGGCCGCTGCGCATTGCAGGTGCACGAGGCTGTCGAGGGCGAACCGGTGCGCGCAGGAGTGATGTATGTCGCCAAAGGAAACTGGCACATGGAAGTAGTGCCCGGCACGCGCATCGGCTTCCCGCCCACTTTGCACCTGAGCCAGGGCCGGCCGGAAAACCACTGCCGCCCCGCGGCCGATGTGCTCTTCCGTTCAGCGGCCGCGGTCTATGGCGCGGGCGTGCTGGCTGTGGTGCTCACCGGCATGGGCACTGACGGCATGTTGGGCGCACGGCTTATTCGCGAAAATGGTGGCAGCGTGCTCGTGCAGGACCAGGCCAGCAGCGCCGTTTGGGGGATGCCCGGCGCCGTGGCCCACGCGGGATTGGCGCACAAGGTGTTGCCTCTCAACGCTATCGCGGCTGAAATTGTCCGGCTCACCAGCCGGGCGCAAACGGAATTGCGCGAGTCCAGGGAATCGGTGGCTTAGTCATGCAAAATTCGTCCAGCGTGGACTACTGCTATCTGCGCCAACTGGTCTTCGGCCTCTCGCAAAACGTGCTCGACCCGTCGCGCGATTACCTCTTCGATACGCGCCTCACCAGGCTGTTGCGCAACCAGGGCATGAGCCGCCTGGGCGAACTTGTCGAGCACCTCAAGGCGAGAAAAAATCCCAGCCTCGAACGCTCCATCGCCGAGGCCATGACCATCAACGAAACCAGCTTCTTCCGCGACGCCCGTCCCTTCGAATTGTTGCGCGACGAGCTGCTGCCCGCGCTGATCGAGTCTCGCCGGCATTTTCGCTCGCTGCGCTTCTGGAGCGCGGCCTGCTCCTCAGGTCAGGAAGCCTATAGCCTGGCCATGTTGCTTCATGAACATTTTCCCGCGCTCACTGGCTGGCACATTCGCATCGAGGGCACTGACATCTGCGCCGAGGTCATCGAGCGCGCACAGGCCGGCTGCTATCACCGCATCGAGATAAACCGCGGCCTTCCTGCGCGGCACATAGTCCGCTACTTCGACCACGCAGGAGAAAACTGGACGGTCAAGCCGGAGATTCGCCGCGTGTGCCATTTCCGCCAGGCCAACCTCTGCTCGTCGCCGCTGCCCTTCAACCGCAGCGATGACCGCTTTGACGTGATCTTCCTGCGCAACGTCATGCTCTACTTCTCGCACGAGACGCGCAAAACTCTGCTGGCCGGCATACACCGCGTGCTCGCGCCCGACGGAATGTTGTTTCTCGGTTCCACCGAGCAGCCCGCCGATGCGTCCATCTGGACCCCGGTAATCGCCGGTGGCACCTGCTACTTCCGGCCAAGACAGCCGAGTTAGCGAAGCCCGATCAAGCCGATGTTAGAGAAAACAGTATCAATGCAACAACTGCAGCCTGGGAACCGCGTGCATGGAAGGAACTGCCTGGCGCAATATTGGCCGAAGCTCCTCAGGATGGTCGTTGAGGTAGGCAAGCAGGTGATGTCGTTTCTGCCTTCCGCGGTGCTGTGCTTGATCCTCTTCGAAAAAGCCGGCGAATTGCACCGGAAGTTGTTCTGCCGCACGCCGGTCGATTTCACGCCACACTTTCTTGACCGTGAACAGAGATACGCCCAGTTCCTCGGCCAACTCTTCGTCGGTGTGGCCAGCGAGCGCTGCCGACAGCAGCCGTTGCTGGGCGTGGCTCAGCCCCATATGCGGCGGCGAGTAGTCAAACAGAGAACTGCCCCAAGACCCAATCGCGGCCCCCCGCGCCAGTTCACGCGTGATTCCCACGTTCACCGGTGTCTGGGTTACGTCTACTTCGATCGACTCAAAACAGTCCGCGTACTCACCACTCGTGGGCCGGATGATGCAGCCTCCCGACTGTCGCATTGCGGCAAAGTGGTTCCAGCTGTCCGCTTGTCCCATGAATTCCTTCAGATTGTATCCTCGATGCGCTTTGACAAACGAGTTCACAATGGTCGAACCCACTTCCAGCCGGTGCTCGTCTTCTGGGATTCCGAGATGCCAGATGAACAGATTCAGTCCGCGTCCGATGTTGTCGCGACGCAATTCGCTGTCCGACAAGATTACGGACTGGCCGTCTAGTTCTCTTCGCACAATCTCCGGCGTTCCCCAAAAAGAAGGCGGCGTCTTGATCTCGCGGAAAAAGGACTCCTGGACGAATGTCGAAACCCAGCCTCCAAGGACCCGTGAGGTCACGCCCTCCTCTTCGACGACCATGAACGAGAAAGCCTCGCGGCCAAGCAGCGACAACATCACCGGGGATAGATCAGAGAGTATCTCTGCGTATCTGCTCCGGAGCACTGAATGCGCAGTCACTATCTCCACGCACTTGCGAATGTCATGCGGCTTGGCTGGACGGCCGCGGATGGCCATGGCGAAAGCACCTCCGGGTAGGGAAATTCAGTCAGTGGCATTTTATCCTAAATAACCCTCTTTTAGAGGTCTAGTATCTGGTGTCGAACATCTATTACGCTCATCGCCGAATTTGTGTCTGTTCGCGGCGCCGGCCCCAGCGCTCGACCATACCAGGAGGTCTTATGAATAATCGTGTACTTCTGATTGGGCTCTTTCTCCTCCTCAGCAGCGCCCTGCTGCGGGCGAACCCCCTGAAAGTGACCTCGGCGACGGGGTCTATCACCCTCACCTGTAATGCCAACGCCGTATCGAACAGTGATTCCGCTTCGGTCAACAACGCTAGCCCACTCGAGGCTTGCGATTCCTCGGACTACGCGGCCACCACCGAGGTTTATCTTCCTCCTGATATCGGCGGCGGCTATTACATTTACTTTGACGCAGAGGCCGACGGCTGGGCCAACGCTTATTTTTCTACGGAGCCCAGTGTGGACGTGGTGGGAGAGGTCGAGACCGAAGAACAAGGGTACGGACCGCAAAGCGCATCCTTCCTCGGCACCGCCCTTATGCAGTATGGCGTGGTCTTGAATGAAGTCGCTACGCCACCCACGCCGGTTACCGCAATCCCGGTCAAAGTCAAGGCGCAAGGCGATCTTACCGGAACGGGCAACTACTCGGCCCTGGCCTCCTTTGCCGCCGTCATTGGGCCGGGTGGCGTGACACAGAGCGTACCCTTGGACGGAACCGAGGTGGACGTGATGCTCACTCCGGGCGCCGGCTACACCGCCGAACTGAGCGCTGGTTGCCAGGCCTCGGCCAGCTCTCTTAGCAACCAAGGTGAAGAGTCTTGGCCGGGGGGAGGGGTTCAGAATGGGTATGGGAGCTCTTCGTGCCAGGACGTAGTTGATCCTCACTTTAAATTCGATCAGGCTGCGTTCGATGCGGAGATGGGCGCCAACACCTTCCCGCTTGACGAGTACTATGCTTTTGATTACAGTCCGAACCTGACCCCTGAACCATCGAGCTTCCTCTTGCTGGGTAGCGGCTTGGTATGTCTGGCCGGCGTGCTGCGCCGCCGCTTGGGGCGTGCCTGGCCGCACCGCACGTAGAGCAGGCCGGGTGCGGTCTGCGGATTCTCGATTGGAAGGGCGGAAGACTCATAGGGGCAACCCTCTTGGTTACCAAGGGCGGCCACAAGGCCCGCTCCTACGAAACAATTGCCGCATGCGCGGGTCGAAGATTCACTCTATCCCATAGCGACAATTCTTTCACGCAGTCTGCATATTGTGTTTTCTCTGATGTACAACCAGCACCAGCCCAACCATTGCAGTGAGGAGCGAAACCACGGCAAGCGAAAGAAATGCGCTGCGCCAGCCGAAGGCAACGGCGACTCGTGCCACCGTGACGCCTGAGAGCCACCCCGCCAGATAGCCAAATCCATCAATGATTCCTGCCGCCGTGGCGCTCCCGCGCTCACCCCCGAAGTCAAGCGACATGGCGCCTGCCAGATACGAGTAAGGCCCCAGCAACATAAAGCCGACGAGGCCTACAAGGGCGGTAGGCGCCCACGCTCCACCGTGGTCGGGCACGCGGCCCATCAGCACCAGGCACACCGTGCAGCCCGTCATCCCGGTCACGATCAGGATGTTGCGCCCGTTGGGGCCGAGCTTGTCACTCAGGAAGCCCATCAGCAAAACAGAGATGCCGCCGCAGAGAGGGAAGAGCGCGCTGCGGCTGGCTGCCACGCTCGGCGCAAGGCCTGCGAACTGCACAAAATACGTTGGCGTCCACAGGTTAAACGTCTCCCGTAGCATCGTGGTCCCAAATGCCAGCACACAGACCATCCAGAAAGGGAAGCTTGTCAGCAATGGCCGCAAGATCGCCCCTACTTTCGCCCGTTTTCCGCCGACGGCGTGTTCTTTGTCCGCGTAGACATTTCTCGGGTTGACTTCCGGCGCTGGCAACCCGCGCTCATCGGGCGTCTCGCGAAGCAGCACAAGGTTCGTCAACATCAAGACCGTGAGCGCTCCCGCTGCGAAGAAGAACACGCCGCGCCAGCCCACGCCATGAGCCATCAATTGGCTCATCATCCATCGGCAGGTCGCGTCTCCAAACAGAAAACTCAAGCTCACCACGGCCATCACGGAGCCATAGGTGGAGTAGGAGAACCAGCGCGACGAAACCTTCACCAGGCCTGCCCACCCTTGCGACTGGAACAGTCGGTTCCCGATCCATGCCAGCGTGAAGAACGGAATTCCGCCGCTCATGGCAAAGATGATGGTGAAAACGACAGAGCCGGCCATTCCGCCCAGGAAATTGCGGCGGCCCGTGCCCAGGTCGGCCAGCGCGCCGGAAAAGAACTTGCCCAACGCATACGCCACGGTGCCCACCGAGGCGATGAAACCCAGGCGAATCTGTGCGCTGCTCGCCGTCATGCCGTGGCTCGCCATATCGCGAATCAGATCCGGTAGCACCACGGAGAGATCGGAGCGGCAGAAATAATATCCGGAATAACCCAGGGCCAGAAGCACTGCCGTGGAGGCGTGCCAACATGTAAACTTCCGCTTTGAACCTGGCTGCTCGGGCTCAGTTTGGCCGGTGGCTAGCGTTTTGGTGGAGGACACACAAGAACGCTATCACGCCGCGGCAGGGGAGTTCCACGCCCAGGCAGGCCAAGGAGTTTATTCACGCGATATTCATCAAATTGCACTCCGGCAGCGGATCGCGCACGGAAGTTAAATCGTTGATAATTGACGAGTTGCCGCTTACTCACTCAGAACGCGATCCGGCCATCGGATAACTTTCGAGTAGCCAACATATCAGAATCCGCGCGAGTCGTTGTGCGCGCCCGGACGGCCGCGGTTAACTCGGTTTAGGCGCTTCACGCCCAACAGACGAGTGCCAGACTTAGCCAAGGCAGAAAGCCATTGGCAGTGTTTACATCCGGGAGCCTTCAAGACTCTGTGCTATACTCGTTTTCTCTATTTCATCTGCTATGGGAAACTCTCTGCTGACTCGCCGGGATTTTCAGATTTCCGCCCTGAAGTGTTTCGCTGCAACGTTGCTTCCTCCGCTGCGTCTGTATGGAAATGCTGCCGCTTCGTCCAATATCTCCGCGCTCTACAGGAGCGCCATCGTCATCGATTCGCTCTGTAGTCCGTTTGTCGCGGCGCCCGATCCTGATCAGATAAAGGCCATTCGCGATTCGGGGATCACTGCCATTAATTACACCGTCTCCGAGCAGGATTTCGAGGGCACAATCAGGAGCATCGCCTCGCTTCAGGCCCTGATCGAGCAGTATCCAGATAGTTTTTCCCTCATCCGGCGGCAGCCGGAAATTGCACTCGCCAAACAGTCGAACAGGATCGGCATTCTTCCTGGATTTCAGTACACCGCGTTTCTTGAAGAAAATCCTGAGCGCATCAGCATGTTCCGCGATCTGGGTGTGCGCATCATGCAGCTTACGTACAACACGCGCAGCATTTTCGGCGACGGCTGCCTCGAACCAGGCGATGCCGGACTCAGCACCGCGGGAATCGCCGCAGTCAAAAAGATGAACGACATTGGAGTGGCCATCGATCTCAGCCACAGCGGATACCGCACGACATCCGATGGTATCGCCGCATCATCAAAGCCCGTTCTCATCTCCCACTCCGGCTGCGCGGCTGTGCATCCTCATCCCCGCAACAAGCCCGATGCGCTTCTCAGGTCCCTGGCGGACCACG
>Ga0181520_10011237_pt1 | contig 11810 bp, 8 predicted proteins | sample PEATcosm2014_Bin_29_FD_132451 | JGI IMG/M metagenome (GOLD analysis project Ga0181520, IMG submission 132451) | Peatland microbial communities from MTU Mesocosm Facility, Houghton, MI, USA - PEATcosm2014_Bin02_30_metaG | ecosystem: Environmental > Terrestrial > Soil > Wetlands > Peat | place...
CGTGGCCGCTCCGTCCTGGACGCGACATGGCAAGTAGTAGTTCAGGTCGAGGAGAGCTGCGGTGCGCTGCTGGCGCGAGGGCAGGTGGAGGGCAGCCTGAGCGTTTTCGAGGAAGATGTGCGAGTGGTCCAGGGCACGGTCGAAGTCGAGGAATTCCAGGGCCAATCTGTCTTGCGCGGCCAGGGCCTCGGCTGGTAGCCCATGGGAGGCCGCCAGGCGCAGGCAGCCAGGCTCCTCCGCCGAGTCTTGGTCCAGAAAGATCGCAACGCGCGCCACCAGCAGGGTACTCGGCAGGCGCTCGACGATGGACTGTAGCAGGGCCTGCAGATCCGTTTCGGAGCTGAGACCGCGGCCGAACTCGACCAGCGCCTTGCGGTAGTCATAGCGATGGCGGTCGAAGACTTTGTCGACCCAGCCCTGAATCCTGCGCTTGAGAGGCTCAAAGAAGGCTGCCACCAGCACAATTGCGATGCCTTCACCCCAGTCCCGAGCCGACTCAGGAAGGCGATAATGGGCCAGGCCAGCGGCAGCCGCGATGATGCCGAAGTAGCCTCCAAGGATCAGACCTGTGGCCAGCGTGTAGGCCATTCCGCGCTTGAAGATCAGATCGGTGTCCATCAACCGGTAGCGGACAATAGCCCAACTGAAGGTGAGCGGCAGAAAGATGATGGAGAGGCCGGCGAGATTGGTAAGCCAGCTATACGGTTGCCAATCCAGAAGGAAGGGAATCGCGTAAAAGAGCGTGAAGGGCACAACCGCGAGCAACGCTCCACGGGTAAGCCACTTCAATTGCTGGCGCAGGAGCGGCGTGTTGGCGCGGCTGTAGCTCAGCACGAACAGCGCGGCGGCCAGCATATAGAAGATTGCGTCGTAAGCTGTTCCAACCTGTTCCAGGCGGTGCTTGAGGAGCGCCGTGGCCTGCCAGAAATTGATGGCATAGAGCCAGAGGAAAAACAGTGCGGCGCCGGGCGTGTAAATGAGCGGCAACAGCCAGCGGCGGCCCAGCTTCTTGAGCCGCTCCTCAGGGAAACTGAGAGCGAAGTGGAGGAATAGCGCTGGTTGCAGCGATTCAGCCAGCACATTGCCCCAGAAGACGGCCCAGTCGAGTGTGCCGAAAGTGCCCGTGTACTTCAGCGCGTAAAGCGCGAAAGAGACCAGGCAGAACACGTAGAAATGAGTGGCGCGCGGAGCTGTCCAGCGGCGAAAGAGCACATAGATGCCGATGGCCAGATAGATGAGCCCAATCAAGCGCTGGCCCAGCGCCAGGCTGCGGTCCATTGGCTCGGGGATTACATCGACGACTACTTCGGCCAGCGCGCCCGGCGCGACGCCTTTGCGCGTGAGTTTGTAGTAGATCTGGAAGTAGTTTCCGGTACGGTAGAGGGCTCGTTCAAGGTCGGCGGAGCTTGTGATGGGGGAGAATTTCACCTCAGGGGAGAGAGCAAGCTGCTCGCTTCCGGCGCTCTGGTCAGCCAACTCCCTGACTCCCGGCAATGGCTCGTGCGAGCGGATTCTCCCTGGCAGACCCGGGCCGACGGAACCGACAGGCAGGATATTAACCCCTGTCAGCAGATCGCCCTCGCGGATGCCAGCGTGCTTTCCGGGGCTATCGGGCAACACCTTGTCCGCGACGAGTCCGGCTCCATTTGCCGCCTCGCGCCACCATACGCCATCGTCCGGTAGCTGAACGCGGCGCTCCTCCATGAAATTCAACACTGCAAGCGACACCAGGCCAACCGTAACCAGGCCGAGCAGCAACGCTTGCAAGCGATTGAGAAAGCTAGTCTCCACAGGGAAGCACCTTAAGTCAGTCTAGATTGTTGCACGTGTGGTGCCACGGCCGCAGAATGTGTCCCACGCCGTGAACAGACGGATAACCAATTTACAATAAGCAAGATAAGGACGCTCGGCTGGAGAAAAGGTCAACGACACTCTTGGAGATCATTTGTAAGCAATACAATAAACAGTATGCAGTATATTAAAAACAGTATTATCCTATTGAAAGCTGTACTCTAGCAACAGTTAACTCTGCATCCGCAGTTAAACGTCGTGGCCGCATTCTCATTTAACGGCAGCGCCGTTTCTAAGCGCGAGGAGGAGAAATGGCTGGAAGATACGGTTGCATTTCCCGCGCAAGATTCTTTATTGAACAGTGATACACAGGGCCGTTCTTATCGAGTATTCTGTTGTGAATTGAAGGTCTTCATTTTGGAGGGTGGAAGGAGTGGCTTCGATGCGTCGTGCTTTGCTGTGCGGTTTTGCGGGGCTTGCGGTTTGCGTGCTGCTTTCAACAGCGGTGCTGGCCGCGCGTAATCTTGATGATTACCCATTGAGGGTTCACATCTATTCTCACGACTCTGTTTCACACTACTGGGGACCAGGCGGTGCGCGATCTCTGAATGGAGTCGACGGCGAGGGCCGGGCAAATCTCTTTGAGAATGGCGAGCCGCGGGGCTTTGACTTCAGGTACTACTGCGGAAACCGCCTCATGAACTCCATGGGCTATGAGACCTATCCGGCGCGCTGGAAGAAGCCAGGAAAAGAGATGCAGATATTGTTGCCGGCCGATGGCGGTACGTGCGACTTCAAGGTTGATGTGAAGCCTGACGTGGTTTATGTCAGGCACAATGGCTTCCTGAACGAGGAGCCGGCTGCAAAGTACAAGGCATGGATGACAAAGCATCAGTACGATCCGGAGCACGGGATGAATCTGCCACTGGAACTGGCTCCCGTACAGAAGCCTGCACAGGCGCCGACGGGACCTAGCGCGCAGCAAACCGAGCCACAATAACAATAAAATGGCACTAGGGGCGGGCGGCTCTGCCCGCCCCGACATTCTATTTACATAAACGAGAATTGCGGATGGGGCTGTAAACTTGCAGCCAGCGCTGGCGTCTATCTGAGTAATGGCAGCCGGCACAGCATTGGAACCGATGACCATGGCCATGGCAGAGGAGATAGGCGCCGAGGAGTTTTCGGCTGTCGTAGCAAGGCACCGCGCGCAGATCTTCCGCTTTCTGCTGGCGTCTACGCGCGATGTGGACCTGGCGGAGACACTGACGCAGGACTGTTTCCTGAAGGCGCACCGGAACTGGGCGAGCTTCAGGGGCGAGTCGAGCGCGATGACGTGGTTGATGAGGATCGCCATCAATCTGCAGAAAGACCACTGGCGCAACCGGCGGATGCAGTTTTGGCGGCAGACGCGGGCCAATGCGGTGGACCTGGGCGAGGCGAGCGAGTGGCTGCCCAGTGGCGAACGATCGGCAGAGCAAAAGTTGCTTGCGCAGGAACGGGTTCGTCAGGTAAGTAAAGCGGTTGAGAGACTAAGCGAGCGTCAGCGAACGGTATTCTTGCTGCGCTATGTGGAAGAAGCAGAATTAAGTGAAATTGCGCGGGCCACGGGGTTGAGCGAGGGTACGGTGAAAGCGCACCTCTCGCGGGCAGTGGCAAAGGTTCGAGCGGAATTGGGGGGGACACAGTGAATTTCAAAAGGAAATTGGGCTGCGAGCCAGCCAGTGCGGGGAGGCCCTGTGGACGACGGCCAGGAGAGGATCTTGAAGAAATGGATCCAGAGTTGACCAAGGCGCTTGGTGAGTTTCGCTTGAGTGTTCATGCATGGAGTGAGGCGGCCTATAGCCGAACCCGGACGGTGACAGCGCCGCGGCGGAGGCGAATCTGGCGGTTGGCAGCCGGGTGGGCGCTGGGCTGTGTCCTGGTAGCCGGCGGTGCATCGGCGGGGGTCTGGCAGCACCATCAGCACCAGCAGGAGATGAGGATTGCGGCTGTACGTGCGGCCGAGCAGCAGAGGTTGGCGGTTCAGCAGCACGAGCAGCAAGCGCGCCAGGAGAAAGAAGATTTATTGGCAAAAGAAGATCTGCTGGCCAAGGTGGACCAAGATGTTTCGCGCGAGGTTCCGGTCGCCATGGAGCCGCTGGGCCAATTGATGGCTGGGGACGAGAGCTGGTAAGGGAGACGTCGGCAAGCAAGGGACAAAAGAGAAATCGGCAAGCAAGGACAAATCCCCGCGCGAGAAAGTTGCGGGAGCGGGCCAAAGGAGAAGCGATGAAAGTATCAGGAACGTTGCAGTTCGGATTGTCGATAGCGGGAATACTGCTGGCGGGAACGATGGCGCTGGGGCAGGGGCCGGGCAGTGGCATGGGCGCGGGGCCGGGATTTGGAGACCGTCAACCACCCATGGAGAGAGCTTTTGGACCCCAGGACGGCCACGGCCGCTGGTGGAACAACCCCAGGGCGGTCGAGCGGCTGAAGCTGACGGATGACCAGCGCAAGGACTTCGACAATATTCTTTTGGAACACCGTGAAAAGCTGATCGATCTGCGAGCCAGCCTTCAGAAGGCCGAACTGGCGCTGGAACCGCTGATGGGCAGCGATCAGCCTGACGAAGCCAAGATTCTGGCGCAGATTGACAAGGTAGCGCAGGCACGTGCAGAGCTGGAGAAAGCCAACGCCGCTTTTCTGCTGGCCATTCGCGCCAAGCTGACGCCTGAGCAATGGAAGTTGATTCAGGCCTTCCGGGCCGAGCATGGAGCTGGTCGAGACTGGAGACAGCGTGGTCCGGGTGGCGAACCGGGGCAAGGCGGTTGGAAGCAAGGCGGGCAGGGTCCGTATCACCGCCAGCCGCAGCCATCAGGTGCAGAACCGGCAGCGCCGCCTGCAGTTGAAGAACCGCCTGCGCCTCCAGTGACATCCCAGGCTCCTCAACAGTGAGCTGAACAGTAGAACGTGTTTTGCAGCGTGCGTTTCAGAACAAGAGCAGATAAAGCAAAGACAGATGGCGGCAGGAGGCGAGTCCTCTTGCCGCCATTGCTTTGCGCGGGCAACGTCCTGTCGCGAATCGAGGCAAGAAAGTGGAGCATAACGCCACACCGTTTGAATCGCTTTGAGGCAGGCTTTGAGTGAAAGCGAGACAGTATGATTCGACCCGCGACAAACGGGACAAAAAGCGGAATTGAAATTTGTGACTAAAGTTATTTTCAGCCGGACCGATGAAGGGTGCAGATGCAAGAACGCCCATCCGGAAAGAGCGGAGGGCCTGGCGGACGAGAAGACGCATTGCCGCGCAGGCCGCGATTCAAGGCATCAAAAAGGAGCTACCTTCCATGGCCCTCGGTGTTTTGAACAATCTTTCAGCGATCTATGCAGAGAACAATCTGAACAACACCAATAGCAGCCTGCAAACAGTGCTGGAGCAGTTGTCGTCGGGCTCGAAGATCAACTCCGGCGCAGACGATGCGGCGGGACTTTCGCTGGTGAATGGCCTGGCAGCGAACTCGGCTGCCCTGACACAGTCGGAGACCAACGCCACGGAGGGTGTAGGGCTGCTGCAGGTGGCCGATGGCGCTCTCTCGCAGGTGACAAGTCTGCTCAATCGCGCAATCACGCTGGCGACAGAAGCCTCAAACGGCACCCTTAACTCGACTCAGGAATCGGCGGCGAACCAGGAGTACCAATCGATTTTGTCGGAAATCAACAATATTGGATCGACGACCACATATAACCAGAATCTGGTCTTCACCGGATCGACGGCAGGCGTAAACATCTACCCCGGCGATTCGTCCTCCACCGGCGCATCGGTGGACAGCCTGTATTTCGCCAGCCTGAGCTCTTCCAGCGTTGGCGACGTAGGCGGCTCGGTGCAGCAGAACAGCGCCGGGGTGTTCGCCGATTTGTCGGTGGATGGTTCGCCCTCCAAGATTGCTCAGACCTCCGACACAATCACGGCCGGAACGGGGTTCACCTTCACCGTCGCCAATGCCGACGGCACGTCGTCGACCAAGAGCATTACGGTCAGCGCGGGTGGATCAGCGAACAGCCTGATTCAAGCGATCAATGCGGCGGACATTCCCGGCGTGACCGCTAGCTTTACCACGGCGGCGGCGGAAGGCGACACGGGCGTTGATGGCGGCGACTACGGCATCCAACTCACGAACACCAATTCCAATGTGACAATCACCTCGGACGGGCTAGACGACACGAATACCGGCGCCACTCTCACCACGGCAGATCTCGTCAGCGACACAAAGGCCGCCACGACCATTGGCTACCAGTTCGCCGCCGGGGGTGACACGTCCGCCGACCTTGCGAAGACTGACCTCACCAATTCAACCGATGCGCAGAATGCAGAAAAAGCGTTGAATGCGGCCATTACAGACGTGGCGGGGCAGGACGGCTACATCGGCGCGCAGATCAATACGCTCAACTCGATCAGCCAGGTGATGAGCACACAGCAGGAGAACGTGACCTCGGCGCAGAACGCGATTCAGGCCACCGATTATGCCTCGGCGACTTCGAATATGTCGAAGTATGAGATTCTCTCGCAGACAGGCATCGCCGCATTAGCGCAGGCCAATAGTGTCGAGCAGGAAGTGACCAAGCTTTTGCAGTAAGGTTCTAGCAGAATTGCAGTAACTTCAAGACAACCCAGGGACGGGCGGCGGCAAAGGCGAGACCTTTGCCGCCCACTTTTTTCTAGGGACTAGGGACCGAGGGACTAGTCGATGGCCCCTGTGTTTCACCACTCGCTAGTGGTGAGGTAATCGTGGATGGACTTTGCGGCTTTCCGGCCTGCGCCCATGGCAAGAATCACCGTGGCTCCGCCGGTGACAATGTCGCCGCCGGCAAAGACGCCGGGTTTGCTGGTGCGCATGGTCTCGGTGGCGGCAACAATATAGTTGCGCTTGTTGGTGGCCAGATCGGGCGTGGTGCTCTGGATCAACGGATTTGCCGTGGTGCCGACGCCGATGATGGTCACGTCCGCGGGCAACACAAATTCAGAGCCTTTGATCTCTACAGGGCGGCGACGGCCGCTTTCATCCGGCTCGCTCAGTTCCATACGAATGCAACGAGCGCCGGTGAGCCAGCCTTTTTCGTCGCCGAGAAACGCGACCGGTGCGGTCAACATGCAAAATTCGACGCCTTCTTCGCGTGCGTGCTTCACCTCTTCGGCGCGTGCGGGCATCTCGGCATCGGAGCGGCGATAAACCAAAGTCGCCGTCCGAGCGCCCAGACGCCGCGCAGTGCGCACTGCGTCCATGGCGGTGTTGCCTCCGCCCACCACGATCACGTTGCGATCGCGGCAATCGTAAACTGGCTCGTCGTACTCCTCTGTTTTGTAAGCGCGCATCAGGTTGATGCGTGTGAGGAATTCGTTGGCTGAATACACGCCGTTCAGATGTTCGCCCGGCACGCCGAGAAAGACCGGCAATCCAGCGCCGGTGGCCACGAAAATGGCGTCGTAGTGTTCGTCGTGCATCAGCTCGTCGATGGTGACGCTTTTGCCGACCACCACGTTAGTTTCAAATTCGACACCCATGCGGCGCAGGTTGTTCACCTCGCCCTTCACGATGGACTTGGGCAGACGAAACTCCGGGATACCATAGATGAGCACGCCGCCAAGTTCGTGTAAAGCCTCGAAGACGCGCACGTGATGGCCTTTTTGAATGAGGTCGCCGGCAGCTGAAAGTCCGGCCGGGCCGCTCCCGACGATGGCCACGCTCTTGCCCGTCGCGGGTGCGTTCGGGGGCAGTCCCAGTTGGCCGCTGATGCGCTCGTAGTCGGCTACAAACCGCTCGAGGTTGCCGATGGCCACGGGTGAGCCTTTCTTGCCCACAATGCATCCGCCCTCGCACTGGTTCTCCTGCGGGCAAACGCGACCGGTGATGGCGGGCAGCGAATTGTCTTCGCGCAGCTTGGCGGCGGCGCCGAGAAAATCACCGGCGCGAATCAATGCCACCATTTGCTTGATATCGACGCCCACCGGGCAATCGACAACGCAGCCCGGCTTGGCACATTCAATGCAGCGCGAGGATTCGGTGAGAGCATCGTCGGTTTCGAGGCCCTGGTTCACTTCTTCGAAGTTGCGGCTGCGCACTTTGGGGTCGAGCTCCGGCATATGGCGGCGCAGGATCTTCATGCGTTCTTTCAGTGGAAGAATGTTCATGGCAGAGCGTGGGAGAGTTTTTATTTCAGACATGATTCAGTCTCCTGTGCGGCCAGCTCTTTGCGAAGCTCGGCCACTTCCGCTTCCATGTTCTGCTGGAATTGTTTGAGCGATGCTGATTCTTTCTCGCGATACATGGTGTTGCGCTGCATGAGCACTTCGAAGTTGACCTGGGAAGCGTCGAACTCCGGCCCGTCAACGCAGGCGAATTTGCTTTTATCGCCCAGCAGCACGCGGCAGCCGCCGCACATGCCCGTTCCGTCCACCATGATGGAGTTGAGGCTGACCATGGTCTTGATCCCCAGTGGCGCGGTAATGCGGGCCACGGCGCGCATCATGGGCACCGGCCCGACAGCGAGGATGAAATCGATCTTGCGCCCGGCGGCAATCAGCTCATCGAGCTTTTTTGTGACCAGGCCTTGCTCGCCGTAGCTGCCGTCGTCGGTCATCATATAGGTCTCATTACTCGCGCTTCGCACTTCGTCCTCAAAGACCACCATTTCAGTGGAGCGCGCGCCTTCAATAAAGATCACGTGATTGCCGGCTTGCTTGAGTGCGTTGGCCGTGGGAAGCGCCATTGCGGTGCCCACGCTTCCGGCGAGAATCACCACAGTGCCGAATTTTTCAATCTCTGAAGGATGGCCGAGCGGTCCTACGATATCCAAAATGGAGTCGCCCGCTTCCAGGCAATTCAACAAGGAGGTGGTTTTGCCGATGGCCTGCACGACGATGGTGACTGTGCCGGCCTTTGCGTCCGAGCTCTTTATGGTGAGAGGAATGCGCTCACCTTTGCTATGAAGGCGGAGAATGATGAACTGCCCCGGCTTGTGCTTGCGGGCAATGCGCGGCGCCTCAATTACAAACTGCTTGATATTGAGTCCTACGCAGTTAGCTTCCAAAATTTTGTACATAAAAAAGAGGTCTCCAATTTGGCAGAGGCGACCGGCAATTCGATTTGGCGTGCGTTCGGAAAGACCAGGCACATCAAGGAATTGCGCACCAGAGCACAGGCGAACCAATCGCCGCATAACAGCATCGTTCAGTTTGCGCAAGAGGGGATGTGATGAAAGTCACCGGGGGGAAATCGGTCAGTATCTATAGAATACACGTGCAGTTCCCATAATGCGAAGTTGCTAACAGATGCAGCAAGTTAGCCCTCCCTTGGATAGCGGGGCAGGAAGTCGGCGGCTGGGGTTCAGCCTTCCATGTCCTATTCCTGCTCGACTTCGGCCTCCATTGCGAGGAGGATGGCTCGCATCCGCTCGAACTCAGGGTTGCCGCGGAGGGGTTTCAAGCGCGGGTCGGCCAGTGCCTGGAAGAACCAGGGGCAGCGAGCCTCGTCCGCAGCGCGCAACTCGGCCAAGGCGGCTTCATTATCTCCTAGGGCGACATAAGCAGCGGGGGTGAAACCACGAGCGATGAAGCGTTCGCGGCCCAGCCATTGCATCCGCTCAAGAACGACGCGGGCCTCTTCCGCCTGCCCTGAGCATGCCAGAGCATAGGCGTGCACCGCAGTGGCCAAGTCGAAATGGGGCAGGCGCTGTTCCAGGTTTCGCGCGATCTCGATCGCCTGCTTCGTTTCTCCGTTGAAGGCAAGAATCGCTGCCCCGTAGAGGTTGGTTCCATCGGCATTGGGAAACAAAGTAAGGCACTTGTGAAGCTGCCCCAGACTTTCAGATGCTTGCGCGTCGAGGTGGAGGGCCCAGGCCAGGCGACTCTGCAGCCAGGGCGAGAAGGGATCGACGCGAATGGCCGCGCGCAACAATTCGACGGCCTCGCCAAAGCGATTGCGGCTGAGCGCGAAGAGGACGCGGGCGCGCGTGGTCCAGGGATCGTGGGGCAGATGAGCGCTGAAGGAGAAGGCCAGCAGGGCGGAGGATAGGTTGCGGTCGAAGTGAAAGTTGACCCATCCAAGCGCGGGCAACAGAGCCTGTGCGCTTTGGGGCAGCTCGGGAATCGATTCCGCCATTTGATGCACGATCTCCGCGGAAGCACTCGGGGACATGAAGCCGTACAGAGCCTGAGCAACGCATAGATTTACAAGATCGACCTTGGCGAAGATCTGCGTGGGATCAAGCTCAACTGCTTGCAAGAGGCGTTGCAGACCGTCCTGCATGTGATGGCGATGCAGAGTTTGCCACTCATAATGCCCGCGCAAAAAGAGGTGGTAGGCTTCCTTTTGACGGGTACTGTGCTCGTCGTCAATTTCAGCGGTGGCGGCGGAGATTTCCAGCCGCCCGTTGTTCCACTCTTGTGATGAAGCCGCCTCAGCGGAGATTTCGCTGTTCCACATGGGAGACCAGGCGGTGTCTTCCGGGACGTCGACGCCCAGACGGTAGGCCAGCCGCTGCATCAGATCCAACTCAAGCGCGCCTGTCTTGCTGCGCAACGCCAGCATGTCCTCGACCCAGATTTGCGTGCCATCCTCGACCCGGATCATCTCCGCCCGTAGACGGTACTGGGACGAGAATGCCTGCAACGTTCCAGTCAGGACCAGATCGGCCTTGAGTTCCTGGCCAATTTGCTGGGCCGCGAGCCCGCGTCGCGCCAGGTTGAAAACCGAATCCCGGGCCAGCACCACGACGGAAAAGTGCGGCGTACGGGAGAGACTGGCCGTCGTCTCTTCAGCCATGGCAGGGCCAAGATGCTCGGGAACTGAATAGCCTGTGGCGAAAGGCAGAATGGCCAGCCGCAGAATTTTTCCGGCCGGCACAGCCACGTCTCGCTTGATCTCGACTGAAAAGCGATAACCGCGCTTGTAAACCGTTTGGATGCACGCATCCGGTTCCAGCCGCGCGCGCAGGCTCGACAAGCACTTGGGAACGCTGTCGGCTGTCACATGCACGTCGCCCCACAGTTCCTGCTTCAATTGCGCAGGTGAGACGACCTGGCCCGAGTGTGCCAGCAACAGCCGCAGTGCGGCCAGTTCTTTGGGAGGCAAACGAACTACCGTTTCACCACGCCACAGCGTGCCGTCGGGTTCCAGGCGGAAGCCCGCAAAGAAGTAGGCAGATTCGTCAGCACCTCTGCTGACTGCTTTAGTGGTGGATTCCGCAGTCTTGGCCACGCGCTCGGAGAGGAGCTCTTTCTTAGCTGCCACAACGCTTCCTTGCATCCTGGGCGACACGGCTGCAGTTCTCCTCCGAATCCTACCAAGGAGAAAAGCAACTGCTTACAGCGGCCGCGGGAATCTGCGTGGAGAAAACAGTCCAGATGGGAAAAAAAGCAGTGGTCCCGGCGAATCTCTGTGCTTCAATGAGCCCAGTATTTTCTGTGCATCTAGCTTAACGGCATTACGCACACAACGGGAGAGTTTGCCGAAGTTCCTTGTGCTTTTTGAAGCGCGAAGTAATCCAGGCGGGTTACCAAGGAAACCTAAAGTTTCACTGCCGCGGTGGAAAAGTGGCCGTCAGGCTTCAGGAAAACTTCAGAGATTTGTCAGAAAATGCAGCGCCTGCGGCTGGCAGACTAGGATCTGTTAACAACCCTAACGGAACGGAGTCTTCCATGCCCAAGACTGTTTCCTACGCCCAGTGGTCTCTTGAACCCTACTGCATTGGAATGAAGCTGCGCGCGCTGCGTACCCAGAAGCGGTTGACGCTCTCGCGTCTGGGGGCCGAGACCGGGCTTTCCACGGCACTGCTCTCGAAGCTGGAGACGGACCGGATGGTTCCCACGCTACCCACGCTCGCCACCATCAGTCGGGTTTACGGCGTTGGCATGAGCTACTTCTTTACGGAGCCGGCCAAACACACCCTCTCGATTACTCGCAAGGCCCACCTTGCGGGCACGAGCCGCGGACTGGAGTCAATAAAGGAAACTCCGCTCAACACAGTGTCGGACGGAACCC
>Ga0181520_10011238_pt1 | contig 11810 bp, 6 predicted proteins | sample PEATcosm2014_Bin_29_FD_132451 | JGI IMG/M metagenome (GOLD analysis project Ga0181520, IMG submission 132451) | Peatland microbial communities from MTU Mesocosm Facility, Houghton, MI, USA - PEATcosm2014_Bin02_30_metaG | ecosystem: Environmental > Terrestrial > Soil > Wetlands > Peat | place...
AACCACGACATCCCGTATAACGAGGCCGGCGCGGCACATCAGAAGGACTTATTCGCGCACTACTATGAGCCAACGCGCTACGGCGACATCGATCCACAGCAGCGTTGCTGGCCTCTGGGCGCGGTCCGGCAATTCACCTGGCACGATGTCACCTTTGAGCAATATCCGGGTTACATCCTGATGATCTACTCGGGCTCGCAGGTTTATCGGATCATCTATCTGGATAACCGTCCGCACGTAAGCAACGACCTGAAGCTGTGGATGGGCGACTCTCGCGGCCATTGGGAGGGAACCACCCTGGTGGTCGACACCACCAGCAACAACGCGAAGGGGCGACTGAGCCGCGCCGGAGACTTCTCCAGCGATAACGTTCACCACGTTGAGAAGTTCATCTTCACTGATGCGAACCACTTCAAGTATGAAGCGACGTTCGACGATCCCACTGTCTATGCCCGTCCATGGACCTTCGGTTTTGATGAGCACCGCGGCTACTTTGGTGGCGACGGTGGCGTTCCCAACGGCGGCGAGATAACCGAAGAAACCCAGGCCAAGTGGGAACTGTGGGAAGAAGCTTGCCACGAAGGTCTGATTCCCGGTGGCAACGATGTGCCCGGATTAGCGCCCATCAACTAGCGTCTTCACAACCGGAAGGCTGCTGACGCACGGCAGCCTTCCCACTTCATTTCCGGCAAGAAAGAAGGAATGACATGTACGACGGAAAACCTGGACTTCCAGCCGCGATGGCGGCACTGCTTCTATTCGGAGCATCGGCCACACAGCTACAAGCGCAGCGCCTGCCGCTGGCTTCCGGCGTCAAGCAGGTGTGCGCCATTGAGTTCACCAAGGATGAGAAGCTGCCCGCACGCGTGGAGGATTCGGCGCTGCCGTGCCTGGAGCAGGCGGCAAAGATATTGAAGGACACGCCCAACATCAAGCTGGTCCTGGTGGGTGTTTCGCACCCATTGTACGACCACTCCGAGGCAGAAAAAGGCATGGAACGCGAGGGCGAAGACATGAGCGGGGCGGACATTCGCTACACCGACGTCGCGGCGTATCGCGCGGTGAACACCAAGGCTTATCTAACTCAATGGCTGGGAGTCGATCCGACCAGGATCATTCCAACCACCGATGAATTCGCACTGGGGCGCAAGGTGATTCTGTATACAGTTCCCGGCGACGCCGATTTCTACCACAATTACACCAGGACGACCCCCACCAACGAATTGGTCTGCACCATCAAGCCCTGCCCGGATAAACGCGAAGACGTTTTGACTCCTCAGCCGCGCACTCGAATCGCAAGTTCGCCGCATTAAGACTGTGGGCCATAGATGTTGCTTATTCGGAGAACAAAGATACGCCTTCTAGCATTCCTGCCTATTGTTTTTGCGACGGGTTCTGCGTGGGCCGCGACTGGAGGCAGCATCACGGGCGTGGTCACTGACCCAGTTGGCGCATGCATTCCGTCGGCTACCGTCGCGCTCGTCAACGATACTCAGCGCATCACCCACCAGCTGCTCTCGGACAAGCAGGGACTCTACAACTTTCCCAACCTTCCCGTTGGCCACTACACCCTCACCGTCGCGGCGCCTGGATTCGCAACCCAGCGCAGGCTGAATCTCGCGGTCGATAGCGACTCGGCGCTGCGTGTCGATGTCTCGCTCGACATGGGAGCGCAATCCGAGTCGGTCAGTGTCAGCGGTGCCGTCCCTGCAACCCAGGTCGATACCCTCGCGACCCATCTCGGCCAGGTAGTCTCCGCCACGCAGATGACTGCGATTCCGCTGAATGGGCGCAGCTACACGGATCTGCTGGCTATCCAGCCCGGAGTAGCGCCGGCATCCACTCTGCTGTCCAGCTCGGTCATCATGGCGGGAGTTACGGGAAGTATCGATCCATCGGGCGACGCCAATCCGGGGAATCTTTCGATCAACGGTCAGCGCGAATCGTCCAACGGCTTCATGGTCAATGGCATTGATGTGCAGGAGCACATGAATGGCGGGACATCGATCATTCCCAACCTCGATTCCATCGAACAGTTTCGCGTGCTTACCAATAATTTTGATCCCGAGTACGGGAACTACAACGGCGGCATGGTGACTGTGATCAGCAAGTCCGGCAGCAACAGCTTCCATGGCAACATGTTCGAGTTTTTCCGCAACACCGCACTTGACGCCAAGGGTTACTTCGACCCAACCAAGGCGGCGTTTAGCCAGAATCAGTTTGGCGGCACTCTGGGTGGGCCGATCAAGCGGGATAAGATTTTCTTCTTTGCGGACTATCAGGGAACGCGCACCACCCAGGGGGTGGAAACCGGCAACATCACCGTCCCCACGCTGGCCGAGCGAGGCGGCAACTTTCAGGGAGATCTCAGCGGCAGCGTCAGCGGCCCTTACTTTGCGCAGATTCTTTCGCAAGAACTTGGCTATGCCGTGGCCTCGGGTGAGCCGTACAGCAGTGTGTTCCCTGGTGGTGTCATCCCCGCTTCCGCCTGGTCCTCGCCAGCGAGGAATCTGCTGCAATATATTCCCGCGCCGAATTCCAGCTACGACACTTTCTCCAGCGCGGCTAACTCCCAGACCGTTCGCGATGACAAGGATTCCGCGCGCGTCGACATCAACCACGGCATGGGGCAGATCTCCGCCTACTACTTTATCGACGATTACAACCTGGACAATCCCTATCCCGGTTCGGTCGCTGGGGCGAGCATCCCCGGATTTGACGCACTCTATTCCGGGCGCGCTCAACTCTATTCGCTGGGCGATACTAAGGTCTTTGGCGCCGCTACTGTCAACGAACTCCACCTCGGCTATCTGCGCAACGCCAATGTTATTGGACGGCCGCGCGGCGGCCTCGGAGTTAGTTTGGCTGCGCAGGGATTCTCCACCGGACCGGACGGGATCTATGTTCAGGCGCCGCAATTCGAAGGCGTGGAGAATATAACCTTCCCCACCTTCGTCATGGGCGTTCCCATCACCAACGAGACTCAGGTCAACGACACCATCTTCGCCAGCGACGGTCTGTCGCGCGTGATTCGCGCGCACACGTTGAAGATGGGCGCACAGTTCCACGCCGATCAGGTCAACGAGCATCCCAATGCCACGTTCAATGGTACTTTCAACATCGACGGCACCGAGACCGGCTCAGCCTACGCGGATTTCTTGCTGGGAATTGCCAGCAACTTTACGCAGTCTTCCGGCCAGCCTTTCTATCTGCGCGATCGGTATCTGGGTCTGTATGCGCAGGATAGTTGGCGCGTGTCCAGCAGCCTCACTCTCAACGCCGGCCTGCGCTGGGACGTGATCATGCCGTGGTGGGAGAAGTACAACCAGCTCCAGACCTGGGTTGCGGGTGCGCAGTCCACTCTCTATCCTGGCGCGCCTCCAGGGCTGCTGGTGGCCGGCGATCCCGGCGTTCCGCGCACCATCGCGCCCACCACCTACGGCAACTTCGCACCACGCCTTGGGATCGCCTACGCACCCTCGTTCGCTGCTGGAATCGGCAGAAAGATCTTCGGCAGCAGAGGCCAATCCAGCATTCGCGCCAGCTTCGGCATCTTCTCCACTGCATTTCCCGGATTGGCTACAGGAATCATGTATGCGGTGCCTCCGTTCGGCTACAACTACCTCAGTCCGGCGCCGCCACTGCTAAGGACGCCGTTTATCAACGCCGGTGATGGCACTAACAACGGGCAGCGATTTCCGTTCGCGTTTCCATCGCACAACGTGTCGGCTGCGCATCCGGAGAATGCGATCCAATGGGCCAATTTCGCGCCGCTCTCCGCCGACCCCTTCTTCGACCGCCGCAATCGTGTGCCCTACATCGCCGACACCATGCTTTCCATCCAGCGCCAGCTGAGGCGTGACTTCCTGTTGACCGTGAGCTACGTCGGCAATCAAGGCCACCGCGAACTCGCACTGGTCTCCGCCAACCCTGGCAACCCGGCTCTCTGCCTCTCGCTCGCCAGCGTCGGTTGCGGCCCCTTCGGCGAGGACAACACCTACACCTCGACCACTGGGAAAACGTATCTCGGTACGCGGGTTGGGCAGGGTGGAGACACATTCGTTGCGCCGGGCACCGAGAACTATGGCGAGAATACTGCCGACCGCTCGATCGCGAATTCCAACTACAACGCGCTCGAATCGACCCTGCGCTACGACCATAACGGCTCGCAGTTTCTGCTCAGCTATACCTACGCCAAGTCCATCGATCAGGGCTCGAGTCTAGGCGAACAACTCAACCCATTCAATGCACGCCAGAGCCGCACCATCTCTGCCTGGGATATGAAGCACGACTTCGTCGCCAGCTACACGCTTGCTCTGCCCATCGCTCGTTACGTCCACGCGCCGCATCGCATCGTTGCCGGATGGAGCCTCTCCGGCACCACCCGCTTCGCCACTGGCTTTCCGGTCACGCTCTTCGACAACTCCGATAACTCGCTGCTCGGCACGCTGGGCAACGGAGCCAACAACTATCTGCTCGACACGCCCCAGTTCGTCAAGGGACCCCTTCGCATCAACACCAATGGCCGCAACGGCACGCCCGCGTTCAACACAGCACTCTTCCAGGAAGAGAATCCGGGGCTACTAGGAAACGCAAAGCGGCGCATGTTCTACGGCCCTGGCATAGATAACTTCGATCTGACGCTGCAGAAGAACCTTCGTCTGAACGAAGGAAGATCGCTGGACCTTCGCATCGAGAGCTTCAATACATTCAACCACACCCAATTCGATGGACCAGCCGCCGTCGACGGCCAAGTCGAAGACTCAAACTTCGGCCAGATCGTCAGCGCTGCCCCTCCACGACTCGTTCAAGTGGCCGCAAAGTTCAGCTTCTAGAACCCGTTCAAATCATGAAAAAAAGTCATGGAACGCGGCTTGGCCAGCTTGAAGGTGGCCCCATCCCTTTTGAAAGATTCGATGCATTTCTGCTGTGATCTTCGTCACTCTCCGTGGAAGATGAGTTCCCCTAGTCTCTTAGTACGATTCGATGGCGTCTGGATGCCGGGCTGCTGATCGGCACACGCTGTCTTATCTTTGGGCTCATGTGAATCGCGGATGGGAGAAACCATGTTCTACAAGGTTCCGGAAAACCTCGCGTCTGAGCTGGAAGAGCTCGACTCATATATAGGGCGCTATCGCAGCGGCGAGATCGACGCTGCCACGTTGAAGGTCCGCCGCGTTCCCTTCGGCTGCTATGAGCAGCGCACCGATGGCACCTACATGGTCCGGATTCGGACCACCGGTGGGGCACTCACCCCGCGGCAGCTGCGCACCGTCGCGCAGATCTCCGCGCGCTACGGCAATCCGGCCATCCACATCACCACGCGGCAGGAGTTCCAGGTCCACGACATTGCGCTGGAGAATATCCTTCCGGTGATGCGCGAGCTGCTGCAGGTGGGTTTAGCGGCGCGGGGCGGTGGCGGAAATACGGTGCGCAACGTGCTGGTATCGCCGGATGCCGGCGTAGGGCTCGACGAGATCTTCGATCCCAGCCCGTATGCGTTTGCGCTGACGACCAGGCTGATCGCCGAGCCCGACTCGTGGATGCTGCCGCGTAAGTTCAAAATCGCCTTCTCCAACTCCGCCGCGGATACCTCGTACGCGGAGTTCAACGACCTAGGCTTCGTGGCACAGTTGCGCGACGACGAGAAGGGATTCCGCGTGTTCGCTGCAGGCGGCCTCGGCACTAAACCCGAGGTAGGGCATCTGCTTCACGACTTCATCCCGGTAGCCGATGTCTATGTCGTCACTACTGCGATTAAGCGGCTCTTCGACAAGTATGGCAATCGCAAGAACCGCCATGCGGCGCGGCTGCGCTTCCTGTGGAAGACGCTCGGGGAGGACCGCTTCCGCGAGCTATACGAGGAGGAATTGCAACTGGTACGCGCGGAGAAGCCAGCGAAGTTGCAGATTGAAGAAGTGCCACAGTCCAGTGCGATTCCGGCCTCTGCCTCCGAGGTAGATGACACCCTCGAGTTTGCTCAATGGAAGCAGCGGTTCGTTGAGCCCCAAAAGCAGCCCGGGCTGTTTTCGGTCCTGGTGCCGATCTTTCTGGGCAATCTGAAGAATGAGGATGCCATTCTGCTGGCGGATTTCCTCGAGCCTTTCGGAAACTACGTGGTGCGCGCCGCATTCGGCCAGAACCTCCGCCTGCGTAACCTCCCCGAGGCGTACCTGCCCAACGTCTTCCATGTAGTTCGCGAAATCACCGCGCTAGCCTCCAGCCCGCGCCTGCTCGGAAATTCCATCTCCTGCACCGGCGCCGATACCTGCAAGCTGGGCATCTGCCTCTCCAAAGGCGCACTCGCCGCAACCGCCGACCGCCTGCAGAACTCCGACCTGGATCTGAACCAGATTCCCGAATTCCGGCTGAATCTCTCCGGCTGCCCAAATACCTGTGGCCAGCACATGCTCGCCGACCTTGGCTTCTTCGGCAACGTCGGTCGCAAGGACCAGCAAATGTTCCCCGCCTACATGGTTGTCGCCGGCGCGGAGATCGGCGAAGGCAAGGCGCGACTGGCGCGCCAAATCGATCGCGTCAGCGCACGCGACCTGCCCGAATTCGTCCACGAAGTCCTCAAACTGTGGCTCGCGAAGAAGGACAGCTTCACCTCCTTCGCCACCTACGTGGATGGAGAAGGCGCGCAGGATATTCGTGCCATCGCAGACCGCTTCCGCACCATCCCTGAATTCAGCGTCGACCAGACCTACTACTACGATTGGGGAGCCAAGGAGACCTTCTCGCTGGTTGGCAAAGGCTTGGGCGAGTGCTCCGCAGGGCTGTTCGACCTGATCGAGGTCGACCTGAAGAGCGCGCGGCAACTTCGCGAAGAGCTGCGCTCCGGCGACTCGCAGGATGAGGATGCCCTCTACGCGATCACCCTGCGCAGCGCCAGGGCGCTGCTGATCACGCGCGGTATTGAAGCGCCGACGGACAGTGCCGTGTTCGACAACTTCCGCAAACACTTCATCCAGGCCGGGCTGATCGGCAATCGCTTTGAGCCAGTGATCGCGGCAGCGCAGCAGCAGGGCGGAGACGCTCTGACTCAGTTTGAGGATGAAGTATTCGCGTTGCTGGAGGCGGTCGAGGCGCTGTATCGCAGCATGGATAATTCGCTGCGGTTTGCGATGGAAGCCAAGGCATAATCGCTGCAAGATTTCAACATCCGGAGGATATATGCGAAGGTTACCGGGTTACGATCACGTACAAGAACTCGGCGCTCGCGACCACCGCAAATCCGGACGAAGACGCCTTCATCCACCAACTCTATCCTGATCAGGCTACGTATAAGCGCGAAGAGCAGCGGCGCTTTGAGATACTGCTCGCCCACTGGGACTTGCCGGTGACTGACGTTACACCTCCGGCAAAGTGATTTCCGCACATGCCGAAGTTCTCAATGGTCGGAAATTCGATCGGGCCTCCATCTCTATCTGAGAGCCGTGTCTTTGGCTCTCCGACCGAGAACGACAGTGATTGCTAAACGCGCTTTCCCGTTCGAGCGCTTCTGGGTTGGTGGCAAATCAGCTTGGCACTCGTTGACGCTGCTTTTGACCCGGTTCACTGTCTACTCGGGAATTGTTTAGGGAATTACCCAGGGTTGCACCCATGGCTTTGGTAGACAACCCTTGCTCCGGCACGATCACCGCATGAGTGATTACAAGATTCACATTTCGTATTGCGAGCTTCCTGCCGAAGCTCGCGCGCTCTTCACAATCTTCGGTTTGGCCGCAGCTGCCCGCTTCGTCGCGAGGCCGCCTCACAGGGCCAAGCTGGACGCTATGCTCACTACGGCGTGGGACGCCGAACGTCTCACCCTCAACGACCTCCGTGATCCGGATCGGCTCACCCACCTTATCGAGGATTATCTGGCTGCGAGCCTGCCGGCCGCGCAGCGCTCCGCCGTAATCCGGCAGAAGCCAGCAGCCTGAACTATCCAGGCATTCTCGGGCTGTCTTATCCGTATACTGGCTGCACATGTCTGAGACTGCTGACAAGCGCCGCCGGGCCGACCTCGACCTATTTGTCCTTGCGCTGATCGAGAGCGGGATATCGACCCCCTACGACCTCCAGAAGTTTGCCGGAATCTCGCAGGGGGCCTCGATCCCCGTCCTTCGGCGGCTCATAGAGGGTGGTCTCGTTCGGCCGAAAAAAGCAGGATCGCGCGGGCGCACCGCTCACCAGATCACACTAACAGGGCGGAAAATGCTGAAGACGGGCTGGCGAGCCCTGGTCGACGCGGAACCGACCGGCGATCTCGATGCGGATCTTCGTGTGGCACTGCTGGCACTAGCCGTCGGCCGAGATCGCCGCGGAGCGGTTGAGTATCTTCGTAGATCAGCGAATAAGAAGGCATCACTTACCAGGCTCGAGCAAGAGGATACGGCCGCCGGCCCGCTGCTCGCCCGCTGGTACAGCGGTCTAAGAGCAGACGCGGCCGTCTCGCTGCGCCGTGCGGAGTCGGAGGTCATCCGGACCCTAGCGGACGACCTCCCCAGGAATCTGACCAGGACGGATGGCCAAGGCCGCCTTTCCCTTCGCAGGAGGAGCCCTTCCTAACGCTGTTTCAAAAGGCCCTTGAGGGGTTCTGATCTGCTGTGGCGGGAGTCTGTCCGCGTAACCCTCCCTCGGCCTCGCGCTATATGTCGCCGGTTGGCATACGTCGATCGCAATTCCGATGACAAGCTGACAGACTTCCACCAACGCTCCACGGCCACCACCATGATACGATCACCTTCGCTGGAAAGAGCGCACCGGGTCGATCGAACTCGTTCTTAGAGTGGGTTCTGTTCCCGCCGCCTCCGCATTTTGAAGGGCGATTTTGTGCTAGTTTGTGCTAGAAGTCTGCGGGACGTGCGGAATGACCCGAAAAATAGACTCATAGAATCAGCACCTTACTGATTCCAAAAAAGCGGCTTGGGTTCGCCTCCCGCCGCCTCCACCATTTCTAACTCCTTGATAATCCATGGCAACTCAGCTTCACCCTACGGCCTTATGCTGCTCCCGTGCTGGCCAGAGAGCTCGCACAGGCGCACGTCGCCCCCGGGGCCGCTCTGCGCCCGCGAGCCGACAGCGCCCATCGACCTGCCGAGGTTCTTCTCCTCCCTGACTCAGCGATATTGCCTGACTCAGCGATATTGATAGAACATAACGTGCATCACGGTCGGCGGCTGGGGTGCGGAGTCGCCCGCGCCGCGACCGCCTCTGCCCCGGACGCCCAGCGGTATCTGCGAGCCGGCCTGGTTGTTGTTGGCTGCGGCGGAGACGTCGTAACCGCGGCCCATGATATCGTCGCCGTTCACGCGGCGTTGCATCACCCAGATGCCGTTCTTGAACGCGCCCCGCTCCATGATCGCGGGCGCAGCAACCCTGGCCTTGGGGATGTTGTTGGGCGAAACAACGAACGGGAACGACGCGTTGCTCGCAAAGTAATACTCGTCCGGAGCGGTATTCACGATCAGCACGAAAGGCTTGTCGAGGAAGCTCAGGCCAACACTCCCGCCACGTGCTCCTGCCTGTGGCGCAGCCTGCATTCCAGGCATCGTCGCAGGCGCGGCAGCGGCAACAACTTCACCGGCTGCTGCGCCGCCACGAGTTCCTGACATCGGAGTGAAATCGAAGGTATAGCGTCCCATCGTAACCTTCCCGGGATTCTGCCCCGGTTCCAGTTCGATCAGTTGGATCGCGTCCGGCTTGCCTTGCGCTTCGGCAATCGCGCCCGAGATGGAGTTGAGGAAGCCGTACGACCTCACAAACGAGTCGTCCGAGCTCACATTCCGGCTGCCGTCCACGCCGAAGGGGGAGAAGCACAGGAGCTTCAGTTGCGAGAAGCCCATCCAGGCGTTGTTGGCGTTCAGTCCGGTTTCGGGATTCCAGGCCGGGTTGCCGTTACGGGAGTAGGTCTTGATGATTCCGGCGTAATCCGGCAGGTAGATGTCCGGCGCCAGGATGTCGATCGCTGGCCCGCCGGCGCGCCAGATGTCATGCACCAGCGGCTCGGGTCCTCCGCTGGGGTAGTCGCCCGCGCCAATGTCGTTGGGCTGCACCAGCCACGTGTTGACGTACATGGGCAGGGGATATTCCTTTTTGCCCTGCGCCGCCACATAGCCGATGTAGTGGGAGTAGTTCCAGGCCATGAAAATCTCATCGGTGTGGTTGTAGAGCTCGGCGCCGGCAGGACGCCGGGAACGATTGGGGCTGTTGGGCACCGGTGGATCGTCCGCCGGACGCTGCACGTTCTTGCCGAACACCTGCTCCCAGGTGCCGCTGGTCCGGTCTCCTGCGGCGTCCCAAATCTGCTTGAGTTCGGGCAGCAGGTGGTCCTTGTTCTTCTGCAGATAGCTGGTCAGCTCGCTGGGAACCGGGCCGGCAAACGCGGCATTGGCAGCGGGACCGAAGTCTCGCGTGGTGCCCATGGTGCCAACTTCATTTTCGACCTGGATCGCGATGACCGCGTGGGTCTTGTCCACCTCGCGGATGTGCCGCATCACCGCAGCGAAGGCCGTGGCATCGGCATTGCGACTGTTTTCGCTCAGCGTGGAGAGGATCTCCAGCGTCTTGCCCTGGCCGTTCACCACGCGCGGGAAGCGGTCCTGGTTGGCCTTCACCCATAGGGGCGGGAAATGCGACAGGCCATTCTTCCAGCTCGCCATCCACAGCAAGACCAGCCGCACATGGTTGGCGCGGGCCGCCTCAATCTGATAGTCGATCATCGAGAAGTCGAACTTGCCCTCTTCGGGTTCAACCAGGTCCCAGGAAACCACCGTGAGGATGGTGTTGAAGTTGGCCTGCGCCAGGCTCGCGATCGTGGCCTTGGTGGCTTCGCGGTCGGACGAAGCGGTATTGGATAGTTCCCCCGCTATGCAGATGAAGGGGCGCCCATCCACAATCAGCTTGGTCATCCCATCGCGCTTCTCCAGGTGCGGTATGTCCTTGATGTTAACCGTGACCGGCGGCTTGCTTTCCACCGTTGCCGCTTGCATATTCCCTGGGATGAACAAAGCGCACACGGCAGAAGCCGCAATCGATGCGAAACGATATTTGGACAACATGTTCAATTCTCCGTTCTCTTTCCTGGCTTGAATCTGGATTTGCAGGTCATCGGGCTCTTCACCGGAACACACGAACCCGGCTGACGGGATATTGCGTCAATCGACCGGGATGACCACGGCACAGTCATTCGGCTTGTGCACTGCCAATCCTTTGTACCAGTTCACTTGTTACTCTCCATTGAAGCGTACACCCAGGTTCAAATTGTGCGCAGAGTTGCGCCAGGCAGCTTTCCTCTGGTTCGTTCATACAGCCAGCTTTTTTGGCTTGCCTGGATCTTAACGAACCTCGCACGGCTTCCAGCCCGCCCGTCGCGCCGCTGTTCGCGAATGGGCGGACTCCATGCCCCTCACAGGAGGCTCCGGATTCAGCAGGCTCCTCTCGGAACAAACTCCCAGCTTCACCTCTCAGGCTGTCCATGCAGGGGGATGGCCTATCGGCAACGCTGGCCTCCGCGCCGTGCCCCATAAGCCCCGGGGACTATATTGGGTCAGAGTCGAGTCAAGGAGCCCATTCGATGATTTCGAACCCATCAGCCAGGGGAGCGTTTTCGCGGCGGACCGCCATTGCCACCGGCCTTGCCGCGCTGGTCGCCCCGCCTTACGCGTCAGCAGCCGATGCCTCCACGCAATCAAGTCAAAAGCTCCGAATCGCCTGCATCGGCGTCGGCGGTGTCGGCCAGGACTATGTCGCCGGATGCAGGGACGAAGAGATCGTCGCACTTTGCGACCTCGACCATGAATTCTCCGCGCCGGCCTTCAAAC
>Ga0181520_10011239_pt1 | contig 11808 bp, 10 predicted proteins | sample PEATcosm2014_Bin_29_FD_132451 | JGI IMG/M metagenome (GOLD analysis project Ga0181520, IMG submission 132451) | Peatland microbial communities from MTU Mesocosm Facility, Houghton, MI, USA - PEATcosm2014_Bin02_30_metaG | ecosystem: Environmental > Terrestrial > Soil > Wetlands > Peat | place...
CGGGATAAGGTACTCTTCGCCGGCCCGCACCGGAATCCGCTGGTCTTCCATGATCAGCGTGTAGCAGCCCTCGACGACCAGCATATATTCTTCGTACTCGTGGGCGTGCGGCGCGGAGGAGGCGTTTTCGCGGCAGCTCCAGAAGGCCATTTGGCTGCCGTCGGCGCCGTCAAAGACAAAGCCCTCGACGCCTGGAGTCGCCTGATGGGAGGCGGCGATCCGGTTGGCGGGATGCTTCATGAATTCAGGAAAGTCTTGCATGACTGTAGGATATTTTCGCACGTTTTTTATGGCGAATCTGATGTTTATAAATGAAATGGAGCGGTGGAGCCGCAGGTCCTTCGACTCCGTTGGACGCAAAAAGCGCGTCCAACTCCGCTCAGGATGACAGTCCGTTGGGGATTTGTACTTTGAATTCATGGCGCTGGAGAGTGATATGCGTGGACCGGGAGGTCCACGCCACAGCCGACCAGGAGGTCGGCGCTACATATACGATAAGCGCTAGTAGTGATTCGGGCGGGAATTGGCCGTAATCTGCGCGATCAGCCAGTCGATGGCCTGGGCCTGGTTCTCAATCTTGATGCGCAGGCGGGCGGTGGCGAGCGAGATGGATTTGGGGATGAGCGCGGTCAGCTTGCCTAGCCGAGCCAGATCTTTATCAGTGGTGAGCAATGTTTCGGCTCCAGCGGCCTGGGCGTTGGCCAGCAGTTCGTCCAGCGCGGCGCGGGTGTAGGTGAAGTGGTCGGGGAAGGCAAAGCGTGCGGCGATCTTGACACCGGCTGCTTCCAGCCCAGTAAAAAACTGCTCCGGGCGGGCGATGCCGCAGAAGGCGGCAACTGGGCCTGCCACGTCAGGGACTTCCATGATGCGTTGCAGCAGCCAGATAGGCTTCTCCCAGCCCCAGAGGTGCAGAGCGACCTCCAACTCCGGCTCGTCTGCCGGGATGGCGATCACGTCGGCGCGGCGGGCGGCATCGAGCGGCTCGCGCAGGTTGCCGGCTGGCAGCAGCCAATCCTGCCAATCGCGGCTGTTGAGCAGCAGAATATCTACGTCTCGAGCCAGTTGGCGGTGCTGGAAGCCGTCATCGAGGAGATGAACCAAAGGCAGCGGGGGCGCGGCTTCAGCGGCGGATGCAGGCGGGTTGCCGTCAGCCTCCAGCTCGGGCGTTTCGTGAACCAGGGCGCTCTCCGGAGCGCCAGACTCTTCTTCTTCGACCTGTGACTGTGGGGGCGTGGCTTCAAACTCGGCCTCGGCCAGCAGGCCGGCATCATAACGCCGAGGAGCAACGTAGACCGGCACTTCAGCCTCGCGGGCAATCAGCAAGGGTTCGTCGCCGAACTCTTCAGCGCAGCCCTCCGAATCGACGCGGGCGGGCAGAAACCCTTCGCGTCCGTAGCCTCGGCTGAGAACGTCCACGCGGATGCCGCGCCGCTCAAGGGCTCCGGCCAGAGCGATGGTCAGCGGAGTTTTGCCGGAGCCGCCGGTGGAAAGATTGCCGATGGAGACGACCGGATGACCCAGTTGCTGCGCAGGCCACAGCAGACTCAGTTCGCGGAAGGCGAGCCCCAGCCGGTAAAGCGGATTGAGCGGAAAAAGCAGGCGGCGCGCGGAGATCTCGTTCATGCTCTGTGGTCCCCTCTCTTCCTTATCGGCTCTGGAAGCGGAAGGACCGAAGGATTTTGCACGGATAGACCTGTGGAAAAACTTGATCCCATCCTCACGCGGCCCCCTCCGCAAGCAGTTCTGTGAGCGCTTTGACACAGCGCTCGGTAGCTCCGGCCTGGCTGGAGAAGACCTGCTTGGCCCGCTCGCCCGTCGCCTGAGCTTCGGTTCGATTCTGGAGCAATTCGATCAAAGTCGCGGCCAATTCTTCTTGGGCGGCGATCCGCACCGCTTGATGCGTCAGCAAGTCTTCCGTGATGGCGCGAAAGTTGAAGGTGTGCGGCCCCATCACGATGGGCACGCCGAACTGCGCCGGCTCCAGAAGATTGTGTCCGCCGGCCGGAACAAGGCTGCCGCCGACAAAGGCCACCGAAGCTAGCGAATAAACGGAAGCCAGCTCGCCAATGGTATCGAGAAGAACGATTTGACCGGCGACAAGCGGCTTGAGTTGCTTCCGGTCCAAAAACTCTGGGTGCCCCACCCTCGCGACGTTTCTGTTTTTATCGCTAGGGTGGGAATCTATAAACTTGTCTCGGACCGAATCGCCCTTCCACTCCGAGCGGCGCACCCACGCAAGGCCGGAGCCTTCCAGCAGCGCCGCAACAGCGCCAAAGCGCTCCGGATGGCGAACGGCGAGCACAAGCGCCAGTTGCGGATCGGCTTTGAGCAACTGTGGCCAAGCCTCCAGCAGCGCGGCCTCTTCGCCCTCCAGCGTGCTGCCCGCAACAACCAGGCGTAGTCCAGCGCTGAGCGCCTTCAATTGAAAGGTTGCCTCCGCTTCCTCAGCCGCGCGTACATCAAATTTCAGGTTGCCGGCGACGGTGACCCGCTGCGGCAGGCAGCCGATGGCCGTGAGCCGCTCGGCGTCGGTCTGGCTTTGGGCGAGGACGCAGTTGAAGCGGCTGAGGAAGGGACGCCAGAGACGGCGCAGGAGACGATAACGCGGCCAGGAGCGGTCGCTGATGCGCGCGTTGACCACGGCGACAGGGATTCCGCGCCGGTGGCTACCGCTAAGCAGATTGGGCCAGAACTCGGTCTCGGCCAGCACCAGCAGGCGCGGCTCAAGCGCATTCAAAACGGCGCGGACGGCCCAGGGCAGGTCCAGCGGGCAATAGAAAACGCGGTTCGAGCCGAAGCGTTCACGGGCCAGCGCCTGGCCGGTGCGGGTGGTGGTGGAGACGACGATCAGGTAGCCGGGCAATGCGGCGTCGAGCGTTTTGACCAGGCGGCTGACGGCCAACACCTCGCCCACCGAGACGGCATGAACCCAGATCAGCGGGCGGTCGTTGGGAAAATTGGGGCGAAGCAGGCCCAGCCGTTGCAACAGCCCTTCGCGGTACTTGTGCGTAGTGGCCATGCGGAAGAGCCACCACGGCGCGCTCAATACAAGCGCCACCAGCAAGGCCAAATTGTATAAAAACAGAATCATGGCGAACGCAGTTCCTGAATCCCTGCCTGATCCTCCAATGATACAGTCCGGGACAAAGAAGACCCCAGGCGACCTTTTGCCGCTTCTGTTCTGACTGGCGACTGCCCGCTCCTGCGCAAGCTACTCGACGGAGAGGGCCAAATCTTGTCAACTTTGAGATTTCGTTCCTCAAAAACCTGAAGTTTATCTCTACTTTGAAAAGTCAACGATATTGCATGTGATATGATTCCTCCATGCGCGTGGTCTTGGATACCTCTGTGTTGGTCGCTTCGTTGCGCAGTTTCACAGGAGCTTCAACCTTACTCGTCGATTCGGTATTGTCAGGACGCTTGAGACCGCTGGTTTCCGTGCCGTTGGTGCTGGAATACGAAGCAGTGCTGACTCGCCCGGAACATTTGCGTGTCTCTGGCTTCACTGAGTTAGAAGCGGTCAAGATTGTGAAAGCCTTTTGCAAGATGGGTGAGCCGGTTCACCTGTCGCATCGCTTAAGACCGCAAATGGTGGACCCCAATGATGAGTTTGTGTTGGAGACAGCCTTTCACGGCAAGGCAGAAGCAATTGTGACCTTTAATTACAAGGATTTCAAGGTTGCAGCAATGAGGTTTGGAATTCAGACCATTTTACCCCAAGAAGCCTGGGAGAAGATGAGGAGCATATGAGAACAAGTAACTTCGCTCTGCGGCTGCAACCCGCATTGATGGAAGAAGCCAAGGCTCTGGCAAAAGTGGAAGGCGTGGCGCTGAATCAGTTGATCAATGTGGCAGTGGCCGAAAAGCTGGCGGCCACGCGGACTCTCGATTTCTTTGAAAGGTATACGCAAGGCGTGGATGTTGCAGAGGCACTGGCTTTGCTTCGGCGTCCCAGAATCGGCGAGCCGCCTCGTGAAGGGGACGAACTCCCGGAATCCTGGGAGCAGCGATCTGCCGCCAACACGGACCCGCAACCCACTCACTCGTAGTAAGTAGCGGTGGTGGTATCCGTCTCCCAGATTGTCGCTTCTTTCACGCGCACCCGGCCTTGGGTCACGGCGGCAAGGTGCTCATTGGTCTGGTCATAGAAATACTTGGCCAGGTTCTCGGCCGAAGGGTTCAGCACGATGAACGGCTCCAGATCGTTAAGCATCTGATGGTCGATGCGCTCGATGACCGGGCGCAGCACCTGCTTGAGCAGTTTGAAGTCCAGCAGCAGGCCGGCGGCATCCAACTCGACGCCAGCCAGCGTTACGCGCACTTTGTAGTTGTGGCCGTGCGGGTTCTCGCACTTGCCCTTGTAGTTGCGGAGGTAGTGTCCGGAGGAGAAATCCGCCTCCACGGTGACTTCATACATCGGCTGCTCGATTCTTGGCGGGGATGCGCCCCTGCTTCTATTTTACCGATTCAGCCTGAGACGATTACATTCCTGGTTCTGTCCTCCTGAACAAAGGTCCGCGGAGAGCGGCAACCTTCGCCGGACGCTGGCCGGGTATAGGAACTCCGGTTCCGCTCTGGACTCAGGAAATCGCGCGATATTTATGACAAGAGCGTTTCTTCTTTTGATGTAAGAGCATCCCACCCTCGCCGTAAAAAACAGGAACGCGGCGAGGGTGGGGCACTCGGAAATTCAACCAGCCGATGCAAGATGCCTCTATCCCGCCACTTGCCGGAAGAGCCAGAAGAGGCCGCCGGAGAGCAGCGCGGCTGCGGGCAGAGTCAAGACCCAGGCCATGGCGATATTGCGGATGGTGGCCAGTTGCAGGCCGCTGCCGTTGGCGGCCATGGTTCCGGCTACACCAGAGCTGAGCACGTGCGTCGTCGAGACGGGCAGGCCAAATCCATCGGCGGCGGAGATGGTACACATGGCCACCAGTTCGGCGCAGGCGCCCTGCGCGTAGGTCAGGTGCTCCTTGCCGATCTTTTCGCCCACGGTGACCACGATGCGCTTCCAGCCGACCATGGTTCCCATGCCCAGCGCCAGCGCCACGGCCACCTTGACCCACGGCGGAATGAACTTGGTGGCCTGATCCACCTTGCTCTTGTAGTTCTTGAGCGTGGCGTTCTCCGCAGCGGTGAAGACGGTCGGCTTGCCGGCTGCCTTCAGGCTCTCGTCGTTCTTTTGCATCAGGCGGATGGCCTCGCTGGCCACGTACATATCATTGCGGACGTTGGCCTGGCGGTTGGCGGGAACGGATTTGTACTCCTTGTAGGTGGTTACATCGCCCTTGAGATCGCTGACCAGTTCGCGCAGCGCTAGCATCGTGTCCGGCTGAATCTGCTTGGTGCGGATGTAGTCGGTGACCTCGGCGCGGGCGTCGGCGCCCAGGATGCCGGTCTTGTCCACATGATTATTGAGCACGACGCCGGCCTGCGCGCTGGCGGCGATGAACGACTGCGTATCCTTGCTGCTGACGGCGTGGTTTAGCGCGTAGGCGGTTGGCACGGTTCCGATCAGGATGAGCATAATCAAGCCCATGCCCTTTTGGCCGTCATTCGAGCCATGGGCAAAGCTGACCCCGGAGCAGGTCAGGACCAGTAGAAGGCGGATCGGCCACGGCGGAGGCGTGTTGTCCTTGGGTGCTTCAAAGAGCGCATTAGAGACGGGAATGAGCCGGAGTACCGCCCACACTGCGACGCTTATCCCGACACCGATCGAAGCCGAGATCAAGATCGAGCGCGAGAAGCCATAATGGACACACACGGCCACCAACAGGCTCAAGAGAGCGCAGCCCGCGACGCGGAGCTTTGGCTTCAGGACCATCAGCAGGATTGCCGCACAGCCGAAACCCACGATCGGCGAGATGAGCAGCACCTTGAAGACCTTGGTGGCCTGCTCCCAATCCACGCCGGAGGTGCCGGTGTGGGCGCTCATCAGTTGATTAGCGATGCCAACGCCGATGATGGAGCCGACCATGGTGTGCGAGCTGGAGGCGGGCAAACCGAACCACCAGGTGCTCAGATTCCAGATAATGGCCGCGATCAGCAGGGCAAAGACCATGGCAAAGCCCGCGCCGGAGCTGACCTGCAGAATCAGCTCGACCGGCAGCAGCGTGATGATGGCGTAAGCCACCGCGCCGGAAGAAAGCAGCACGCCGGTCAGGTTACAAAGACCCGACCAGACGACGGCGATATTGGGATCAAGCGAGTGCGTGTAGATGACCGTGGCCACGGCGTTGGCCGTGTCATGAAAGCCGTTCACGAACTCAAAGCCCAGGGCGATCAGCAAGGCAAAGACCAACAGCGCGTAAGGCCAGAAGTTGCTGATGGTGATGCCGCTGAAGTCCTGCACAATGTTGGTGCCGATGAAGCCGAGGCCGATGACGAGCGCGGCCAACACGACGCCGCCGCTGATCAGGGCATGGGATTTTTTCATCTTTTTATCAAGAAGCGCCGCCGAGGATGGGCGGTCTTCGATGACTGCTGCAAAATCTGCCATGTGAAGGCTCCAGAGAAATCAAATTTAAGCGCACGGTTACGCTGGGGAAGCAACGCCGGACAGAACCTATTGATAGTGGAGCCAGATGAAAGGGAGATGAATGGATGGCTGAAGTGCTGTGGATTGTGGTACATTGAGCGCATGAATTCACGCAAAATTCACAAAGGGTGTGCAGTTCTGGCTTTCGGCGTTGGCGTATGCCTCGTTTTGGGCTTGAGGACAATTCTGCTTCCAGCACAGCCGAAGGCGCCTGTGGAGAAGGCTGATTCGATTTTGATTCTGAAGAAGGATCACTTGTTGGAGTTGCTCTCCGGGGGCACGGTGATTCGGGCTTACAAAGTGGCGTTGGGGCGCGGAGGGCTGGCGCCCAAAGAGCGCGAAGGCGACGCGCGCACGCCGGAGGGCCATTACGTGATTGATGCCAAGTACCCGGTGAGCCACTACCACAAGGCTCTGCACGTCTCCTATCCCAGCGCCGAGGATCGCAAGCGGGCGGCCAGGCAAGGCGTCTCGCCCGGCGGGTCGATCATGATCCACGGCCTGCCCAACGGCCAGGGATGGCTTGGGGCGGCGCACCGGCTCTACGACTGGACGCTGGGCTGCATCGCCGTGACCGATGAAGAGATCGACGAAGTCTACCAACTGGTTCCAGTAGGCACGCCGGTGGAGATTCGGCCGTAAGCAGAGACCGCCGCGGGTAACTGAATCGCCCTAGTATCTCTCATCGTCTTGGGAATGGATTGCCCAGGAAGGAAAGCGCTGAATGTTACAATCTCCACACTGCGACTTCCATGCCACTCAACACTACAACTTCTGATATTGCCCTGGAGGTCGTCCTGCCCGGAGTTCCGCACCAGTTTGTTTTGGTGACGGAATCTCCATTCCTGATTGGCCGAGGCAGCGAGAACGGCAACCATTTGCGGCTGGAAGATCAGCGCATCTCGCGCCGTTGCGCCGCGCTGGTGGCTGAGGGAAACGGTTATCGGCTGGAGGATCGGGGCCATCGCCAAGGAGTATTTGTCAATGGCGAAAAGGTGAAGCACAAGACGCTCGAAGACGGCGATGTGATTTATTTTGGGGTTGACGATTGCTGCGAGATCATCTTTCGCTCTTCGGCCCCCAAGCCTCCGATGCAGGAGACGCACTCCGGCCCTGAGACACGATCCATGGCGGCAGTTGAGTTGCCGGCAGGCGGCTCGAGCGGGGGCCTGGGCAAGCTGAATCTGCTGCTGGAAGCGACCGCCTTGCTGCACTCGCAACTGCCGCTGGAATCCGTGCTGGGCACGATGCTCGATCATGCCATCGCCATCACCCACGCCGATCGCGGAGTGCTGATTGAGCCCGGCTCTTCAGGATCGGCTCTGTCAGAGTTATTCAGGGTGCGCTTGGCGCGCGGCAGCGGAGGCGAAGCTCTGCCGGCGCAGAGCATCACTCCCAGCCAGACCGCATTGCGCCAGGCCGTCAACCAGCAAGCCACGGTCATCAAAGGGGATTTGAATCTGGCCGATCAGGGCTTGGATGTGGCGCAAAGCATCGTGGCGCAACTGCTCCGATCCGTGGTCGCAATTCCGCTCTACGCCATGCCTCGCGCCAATTCAGACGCATCGATCATCGCCAAGCGGGGCCAGCTTCTGGGGGTCATCTATCTTGACTCCAAAACTCCGGCGGCATTCTCCGGCCTGGACCGGCAGATTCTTGATGCGTTGGGCATGGAAGCCGCCAGCATTCTGGACAATGCCCGTCTGGTGGAGCAGGAGCGCGAGCGCCAGCGCATGGATCAGGAGCTGGCCATTGCCCGCGCGATCCAACAGGCGATGCTTCCTCAGGGTTTGCACGACTTTCCGCATCTGGCCGTGACCGGCGAGCAACTTCCCTGCAATGCCGTCGGCGGCGACTACTACGATGTCTTTTCCATCAGCCCGGAGCGGACTGCCTTTCTGATTGCCGATGTCTCCGGCAAAGGCCTGGGCGCAGCGCTGCTGACCACCATGCTGCAAGGGGCGCTCTCCGCCATGAGCCTGGGCACCGATCCGGTCAGGGTCTTCAACCACATCAACCGCTTCCTCTGCGAGCACTCCGAGGTGGGCCGCTACGCCACCCTGTTCTTTGCCATCATCGACGACGACGGCACGCTGGAATTTATCAACGCCGGACATCCGTCGCCGCTGCTGTTGCGGCGCGGCACGGTCAGTGAGCTGTATACGATTGGATCGTTTCCTGTGGGCCTGGTGGCGCAGGCCGAATATACGGCCACAACATTGAAGCTGGAGCCGGGAGATACGCTGGTTTTGTTCAGCGACGGCATCGTCGAAGCTCAAAATCCTGACCGGGAGCTCTTCGGATTTCCCCGGCTGCAAGATCTATTGGCCAACTGCCAGGAAGCATCGCTCGATACGCTCAAAAAGCGGATTCTGGACTCCGTGGAAGAGTTTTCCCGCGGAGCCAGCCAGTCCGACGATATGACGCTTCTGATTGCCCGTTATCGCGGATCAGCGCAGGCAATTTGAGCCGCTGACCAAATTTGATTGGCGGACACGGATCGTCAGAGATAGCCAACTACCACTGTCCACTGACCAGAAACTCATGGATCGAAGCAGCCGCCTTGCGTCCCGCGCCCATGGCCAGAATCACCGTCGCGCCGCCGGTCACAATGTCGCCGCCGGCAAAGACGCCGCGCTTCGAGGTGCGCATCGACTCCGCGTCGGCGACGATGTAATTGCGTTTGTTGGTGGCTAGATCCGGCGTGGTGCTCTGGATCAGCGGATTGGCCGTGGTGCCGACGCCGATAATGACCACGTTCGCGGGTAGAACGAACTCAGAACCAGCAACCGGAACCGGCCTGCGCCGTCCGCTCTCATCCGCTTCGCTCAGCTCCATGCGCACGCAGCGCGCGCCGGTCAGCCAGCCCTTTTCGTCGCCCAGGAACTCAACCGGATTGGTCAGCATCTGGAACTCGACGCCCTCTTGGCGGGCGTGTTTGACCTCTTCCGCGCGGGCGGGCATCTCGGCCTCGCTGCGCCGATAGACCAGCGTCGCTGAGCGCGCGCCCAGCCGCCGCGCCGTGCGCACCGCGTCCATCGCCGTGTTGCCGCCGCCGACCACAATCACGTCCTTGTCGCGGCAATCGTAGACCGGCTCGTCAAAGTCAGAGTTGTAGGCGCGCATCAGGTTCACGCGGGTCAGAAATTCGTTGGCCGAGTAGACGCCGTTGAAGTGCTCGCCGGGTACGTCGAGGAAGACCGGCAAACCCGCGCCGGTGGCCACAAAAACCGCATCGTAGCCCTCCTCCTGCATCAGCTCGTCGAGGGTGACGCTCTTGCCGACGACGACGTTGGTCTCGAATTCGACGCCCATGCGGCGCAGATTGTCCACCTCGCCGCGCACGATTGTCTTGGGCAGGCGGAACTCCGGAATGCCGTAAACCAGCACGCCGCCCAGCTCATGCAGCGCCTCAAAGACGCGCACCCGATGGCCCTTCTGGATGAGGTCGCCGGCCGCCGAGAGGCCTGCCGGTCCGCTGCCGACGATGGCCACGCTCTTGCCCGTGGCAGGCGCGTTCACCGGCAGGCCGAGCTGCCCGCTCTCGCGCTCAAAGTCGGCCACAAAGCGCTCCAGGTTGCCGATGGCGACGGGCGAACCTTTCTTGCCCAGGATGCAGCCGCCCTCGCACTGATTCTCCTGCGGGCAAACCCGCCCGGTGATCGCCGGCAGCGCATTGTCCTCGCGCAGTTTGGCCGCCGCCGCCAGGTAGTCGCCGGAATAAATCAGCGCGACAATCTCCTTGATCTGCACACCCACCGGGCAGTCAAAGACGCAGCCCGGCTTGAGACATTCAAGACAGCGGGAGGACTCGGTGACCACGTCCAGCACATTCAATCCAAGGTTAACTTCCTTGAAGTTGCGGGCGCGCTCAGACGCCGCCTGTTCAGGCATGTGCGTGCGCTGAATCTTCATGCGCTCTTTGAGAGGCATCGTATTTCTATTAGACATAATGCTTCTCCCCGGCAGCCAGTTCAGCGCGCAACTCCGCTAATTCTGCTTCTTTATTTTCCTGGAAATCTTTCAGCGAGGCGCACTCCTTCTCGCGGTACATGGTGTTGCGCTGCATCAGCACCTCAAAATTGACCATGGACGCATCGAACTCCGGCCCATCCACGCAGGCGAATTTACTCGCCGTGCCCAGCAGCACGCGGCAGCCACCGCACATTCCCGTCCCGTCCACCATAATCGAGTTCAGACTGACCATCGTTTTGATGCCCAGCGGAGTGGTCACGCGGGCCACGGCGCGCATCATCGGAACCGGCCCCACAGCCAGCACAAAATCAATCTTGCGTCCGCCGTCGATCAGCTCCTCCAGCTTTTTGGTCACCAGCCCCTGCTCGCCGTAGCTGCCGTCATCGGTCATCATGTAGGTCTCGGTGCTCGCCGCCCGCACCTCGTCCTCAAAGACCACCATCTCGGTATTCCGCGCGCCTTCAATAAAGACAACGTGATTACCGGCGGCCTTGAGCGCATTGGCGGTGGGCAGCGCCATCGCCGTGCCCACACTGCCGGCCAGCACCACCACCGTCCCAAAGTTCTCGATCTCCGAAGGCTTGCCCAGCGGCCCAACGATGTCGAGAATCGAGTCGCCCGTCTCCAGCGAGTTGAGCAGGGAGGTGGTTTTGCCGACGGCCTGCACAACAATGGTCACCGTGCCCGCCGCCGGATCAGAGGCTTTGATGGTGAGCGGAATGCGCTCGCCCTTTTCATGCAGCCGCAGGATAATGAACTGCCCCGGCTTCTGCTTGCGCGCAATGCGCGGCGCCTCAATCACCAACTGCTTAATGTTCAGGCCGACGGTGCGGGCTTCGACAATTCTGTACATGAACTCTAGTTTACGATGCTTTGAAGTTTTCTGGCCGTCTGAAGAGAGGGAGCCTGCTTTTTCGCCACACTCGATGATTTTGTTGAGGTATTCTGCCATGCATGGAGCCATTATTAAAGTTCTTGTAGATTCCAGTATTGAAATGGGTAATGGTTATTTTCATCATCTCGATTGGAATGGCATTGGTCTTACTGCCTGCAGAGTTGCAAACACCATCGGGGGCTAAGAGCATATCCGTAAATTGAGGATTTTCTCCTGGTTTCAGGCCTGTTTGAATTGAGCGATGGCTCCAGTGTATTTCTGTATTGTTTGAGACTCTACGTGGACCAGGAGGTCCACGTTACAGCCGGTCTGGAGACTGATTACATGACAGCGCCGGCTCCCCTCCAACCGAGTAGACTGGTTGCGTGTAAACGACCAAAAAGCTCGGAAGGAAAGGAGC
>Ga0181520_10011240_pt1 | contig 11806 bp, 9 predicted proteins | sample PEATcosm2014_Bin_29_FD_132451 | JGI IMG/M metagenome (GOLD analysis project Ga0181520, IMG submission 132451) | Peatland microbial communities from MTU Mesocosm Facility, Houghton, MI, USA - PEATcosm2014_Bin02_30_metaG | ecosystem: Environmental > Terrestrial > Soil > Wetlands > Peat | place...
GCGCCACCCAGTTCTTTCGATTCAATTTTCGGGCCGCTCGTGAAGCTCAGGAGTTCAGCCCTATAGTGATTCACCCATCCGTGGTGGGTGTACTCATCGATCACGAGGCCGACTCCCGCGCATACCCATCTCTCTTCGTCGTCGGGGCCGGTTAGGCAGTCGAGTTCGTAGCAGTCCTTGAAGTTGCCGGCGGGAATCGCGATAGGTAATTTAGCTTCGACATTCCACTGATAGCGCTTGTCTGCTCGCCTTGGTTGAGCTAGATCTGCACCCCAAAAGCCCCCCGGATGGAAGGGCAGAAGATACTCCGGACCTTTTATGGGGACATTGTGTGTAAAAGTCTCGGTAAGTGATGCAGCAAGATGAGTCGCCTTCTCTTTATCGCAACTTGCGTAGACACTCAGACGCTTAGCTACAAACCAAAAATGTAATACACTCGGTTGTTTCTCGTCATCCTCACAGAAGGTATAACTCGGTCCGACTCCATCCCGTCTTATTTCAATAAGTCTCACCGTAGAACTAGTGGATTGAGCCGAAACAACGGTCTCAGTGTATTGCCCGCACCGCGATTCGATTCGGGCGCTCTTGCCAGAGCCCTTCTCTGTATCACTACAGAATTTGTACGTCCACGCAGTGCCCACGCTAAACGGGAAAAAGCTAAGGGGGTCCACCGGCCCTGATTTCGAGGAATCCAGATGCACTCCCGGTTTGTCCTTCATGCTCGGCTGCTGTGCAGTCGCAACTTTGACACTAAGAGCAATAAACGCCAGCTCGCACACGAGGATGACACTTCTCAAGAGAACTCTCAAGACATCCCCCTTGGAGTTGGCAAGATAAGTATACTCCAAACCGACTGAAATGAGAGGCCGTTTACAACCCCAGCTTCCCCCATATCGCATCGACTTTTTCTTTGGTCTCGCGGTCCATTTCGATCATCGCTGGCCAGGGACGAGTGAAGCCTTCGGCCTTCCATTTGCGCGTAGCGTCGATGCCCATCTTGCTGCCGTAGTTGGGGAGGCGCGAGGCGTGGTCGAGCGAATCGACAGGGCCGAGAGTGAACTGGATGTCGCGCTCGGGGTCGATGTTGTTGGCGACGCGCAGAGTGACTTCGGCAACGTTCTGCACGTCGCAGTCTTCATCGACGACAACGATGCACTTGGTGAACATCGCCTGACCCAGCCCCCAGATGGCGCTCATCACCTTGCGCGCATGGCCGGGATAGCTCTTGCGGATGGAGACCAACATCAGGTTGTGAAAGACTCCCTCGAAGGGGAGATGAATATCGACGATCTCGGGAATCTGCATCTTCATCGCGGGCAGAAAGATGCGCTCGACGGCCTTGCCCATCCATGCGTCTTCCATGGGCGGCTTGCCGACGATGGTGGTGGCGTAGATGGGGTTTTTGCGATGGGTGATGCAGGTGAGATGGAAGACCGGATACTCGTCGGCGAGAGTGTAGAAGCCGGTGTGGTCACCGAAGGGGCCTTCGGCTCGCAACTCATTCAACTCGACGTAGCCTTCAAGGACGATCTCGGCGTGGGCGGGAACTTGCAAATCAACCGTCTCGCATTGGACGATTTCGACGGGCTTGCCGCGCAGAAAGCCGGCGATGAGATACTCTTCGACTTCGGGCGGCGCGGGAACGATGGCTGCGAAGGTGGTCGCGGGATCGGTCCCAATGGCAACGGCGACTTCCAGCCGCGAGCCTTTCAGATTGCCAAGAGCAACCTGCGGCATACCTCCGATGGATGTGTCGGGAATGGCACACGCACCTCCGGCGGACTCTGCCATGATCGCTACACTTGCTGCAAGCGGATTTTCGGTAGAGTTAGTTGCCGCAGCCTGACGCAGCGCTTCGCGATAGTGCTCGGCGGCAACCTTCTGGCGCTGCCAGTGCATTCCGGTGGTCTGGCCGTCATAGACCTGCATCCGATACATTCCGATATTGCGTTTGCCGGAGCCCCCTCCCCTTCCCGGATCGCGCGTGACCACGCAGGGCAGCGTGATGAAGCGGCCTCCATCGTGAGGCCAGCACTTGAGAATCGGAAACCAGTTGAGGTCGAAGCGGTCGCGCTGAATCACTTCTTTGCACGGTGCGTTCTTGTTGCTGACGGTCTTGGGAAATGCGCTGGAGAGCGCGCCCAACTGCGGCAGCATTTTGAGCTTGTCGATCAAGCCTTCGGGAGCTTTGATATTAAGCAGGCCGCTGATGCGCTCGGCGATCTCGTCCAGCCGCTCGACGCCGAGAGCCATCGCCATGCGCCGCTCGCTGCCGAATTGGTTGATGAAGACTTTGTGGCCGGGATGGCTCTTAATGTTCTCGAATAAGAGCGCGGGACCGCCGGATTTGATGACGCGGTCAGTAATCTCGGTGATTTCCAACTCCGGCGAAACCTCTTCGCCGATACGCCGAAGTTCGCCGGCTTTCTCCAGTGCGTTAATCCAGTCGCGCAAGTCGTCGTAGGCCAAAGGGTTGCTCCTGTGCGGGTGAGTCTTCCCTTTTCATAGTACGGCTTCTACTGGACGGACGCGACGGCATCAAGCGGAAATCCCAGGCGCTTCCACTCGTCGTAGCCGCCGCGCAGGGGACGGACGCGCTTGATGCCGAGTTTATGCAGGATCATGGCGGTTTTGGCGGCGGTGGCCTCGCTGGGGCAACTACAGAAGAGGACGATGTCGCGGTCGCGGGGGATTTCATGGTGGCGCTCGGCGAGCGACTCGGGCGAAAAGTGAAGAGCGCCGGGAAGAGTGAAGGGGTCGGGGACAAGTTCGAGGGGGTGGCGGAGATCGATGATGTAGACCTGCTCGCCGTCATCAAGCTGGCGCTTCAGATCTTCTGGTTCGAGGCGGGCGGCAATCAGCTTCTTGATGATGATGTGGCGACGAATGATGCGCGCTGCAAGAAAGCCAAGGATTCCGAGGACGAGCAATGCGCCGGAGAAGCGGCCCACCCAGTCGAGCATACCGGGATCGCGCTTGAGTATATCGCCGAAGAAGCGGCCCGCGACAAGCAAAGCACAGAGCCAGGCTGTAGAGCCGATGGCATCGAAGAGGATGAAGCTACTGAATGCCATGCCGTTCTGACCGGCAACGGGTGGGGCAAGAGTGGTCAGACCGGGGACAAATTTAGCAATCATAACGGTGACGGCGCGGCGGCGGCCAAAGGAATTCTGGGTTTTGCGGACGCAGACCGTTGGTTCCAGCGAGAGCTTGCAGAGGATGCGCAGTACATGATGCCCGTAGCGGCGGCCGATGAAGAACCACGAGGTATCGGCTGCGAGAGTGGCCGCCAAACCGGCGAGAAGGGCAAGGAAGAAATTGAATTGATGCGCGGCGGAGAGCGCGCCTGCGGCGAGCAATACCGGCGCGGCGGGCAGCGGAATTCCAAACTGCTCGACCAGAACCCAGGCAAAGAGCAGCACGTACCCGTAGACGAGCAAAATGTGTTCTGGCAAGGCCATAAGGAGGGTCCCTTCGCTAACGGGAAGTCAGAACGCCACGCCGATTGCATTCGAGTAGCAGTTGATTGCTGTGTGCGGTCTCATCTCATCGGATGATGCTGGAGGCGAATTGGCTTCATGCGACGCTTGAGTAGGCAAGAACAAAAGAGGCCGCCCGGAGGCAGCCTCTTAGTAAAGCATCGAAAACATTGGATCAGGGCTGTGCCTGCACCAGAGATGTTGATGGAGTGGAGACAGCGGACGGCGCAGCAGGAATGCCTGCCGAGTCCTGCTGGCCTTTGGCGGCGAACCAATTGCGATCCCAGAGATTCTTGTAAAACTCGCCGGTCAACTCGGCGGCGCGAGGACCGAAGGTGGGGCGCCCGCCTTCCAGAAAGAATACCGTGACCAGGCTGCCCTGCGGCGAATCGGAATAAGAGGCAAACCAGCCGAAGCGCGTACCTTTGTCCGAGCAGGTTCCGGTCTTGCCAAAGACGGGCAGTTCGCTGAAGTTTGTGCGCAGGCTGCGTGCGGTTCCGTACTGGACGGCTCCGGCCATTCCATCCTCCAGGTCGGGAACGTAGCGGCCAATGTCCAACGTACGCTTGACCTTGGGCTGAAATGCGGCGGCTTCTTGCGTCGAAGTCGGATGCTGGAGATAGTATAGGGTTCCGCCGTTGGCGATGGCGGCGACAAATGCGCCGAGTTGCAGCGGAGTGAGCGAAACGCCCTGGCCAAAGCTGCACATACGGGCCACGCCGCCTTCGGATGCGGGCAACTCGTGCTCTGGATAGACGCCAAGCTGCTCACCGTCGATCTGATAGCCGGCCAGCTCGCCGAGGCCAAACTGATGGGCGTAGTAGCGTACGCGATCAAAACCCAGTTCGCGGCCAAGTTCCTCAAAGTACAGGTTATTACTCTTGGCCAAAGCTTGAGTCATCGTCATCTGGAAGCCCGACAGCTTTACCTGCGTCGCGCTGGTGACCAGATGCTCGGAGAGCGCGGCCAGGGCGACGGTGAGTTTGATAGTGGAACACGGCTCAGCTCCGGGTGAAAGGGCCAGCTTCTGGTTGACCATGGTCAGAATGCGACCATTGGATGGATCGATGACGACAGCCGTGCCATTCATGTCACCCAGCGCGGCGATGGCCGCCTGACGAACAATCGGATCTTCGCCGTCCGTCACGTCGTCGGCAAAGATGTCGCCCTTGGCGTAGGAACTTGCGGTAAAGCGTTCATAGTAATGATGACGGCGTCGTGTGGTGGTAATGGCGGCGCGGCGCGCGACGGCTCTGGCGTTGCCTCTGGCCGTCAGATGGGTAGCACCGGCGCGGCTGGCTGTTGAACTGGCAGCAGGCCTGGTAGCGTGTGCCGTGGGGGCCGTAGTGTGTGCGGTAGTGCGATGCGATTCAGTCAGATGCTTTTCTGTCGTTCTGGCGCGGTGGGGCGTGCGCGGCGCGTCCAGAGCCATTGCCGCCCCGGTGGCAGCTCCCAAAGCAATAAAAACTAAAACAGCAACCCTTACGCGGGAATATTTCATTCAGCCTGTTTCCTTTCTCCTATTCGGAGTATCTTGCTATGCGTCTGCCCGTCGAGCGGTTGCGCACTTTATATCGATCAGCCTACCCGTTGTCCGCGTCCATTCCGGATATTCATTAACATTAACCCGAAATGAGGCAAATAGACTCTGAAAACTCAAATCTTGTTGCTTAATTAGACACCTTGGTATACACATTGGTACCGGAAGGCCCTTCCTGGGATAATCCCTCAGAAGCCCAGCCGGCGAAGAAAAGTCGGCTTATCCAAGTCAGGTTGCTTATCTCCTTCATGCTCGTGGATAGGCGTTTCGGCCTTGTGCTCGCTGGAAGGCGGCGTGTAAGACGGTTCCTCGGCGAGTTCGGCAAACTTTGGCGGCGCAGACCAGACCTCCGTTTCCGCCTCTCCAGCCGGTGTTGCCTCTTCGATTGGCTCGCTATCGCTCTCCGAAGCGGCAGTGGCCGAAAAATACGCCGGCTCGTCTGAATCTTCCAGTTCGTCTGCTTCTTCGACGTCCTCAACCTGCGAAAGGAAGCGCGGCGGTCCAGGTGCAGGAGCCGGCTCCGGAGTAGGTGCAGCTTCTGGTTCAACTGCAATTTCGGGAGCTGGAGCGGGAGCCGGAACAGGCTCGATCCGCTTGTCTTCCGATTCCTCTAATGAAACCACAGGCATCGGCGGCGCATCCTGAGAACCGGAGATGACCGTCGATTCGTCCACGCTCAACATACGCTTGCGCCGCTCCGGCATCTCGCCGCGAAAGCCGGTTGCAATGACGGTAATCTTGACCTCTTCGCCCATCTTCTCATCCTGCACGGCGCCGAAGATGATGTTGGCGTCTTCGTGCGCAGCGGATCGAATCAGCGACGATGCTTCATTGACCTCGGAGAGCTTCAGCGAACTGGAGCCGGTGATATTGATGAGGATGCCGCGCGCGCCGTCGATTGCTCCAGCCTCCAGCAGCGGCGAAGCCATCGCCGCCTGAGCGGCTTCAACGGCACGATTCTCGCCCTCGCGCACCGCCGTGCCCATCACCGCATAACCCATTCCTGCCATGGTGGTCTTCACATCGGCAAAGTCGCGATTGATGATGCCGCGGATAGTGATAATGTCGCTGATGCCCTGCACGCCCTGGCGCAGCACGTCGTCCGCGATGCGGAAGCTCTCAAAGAAACCGGCGTCCTTGGCCACCCCCAGCAGCTTTTCGTTGGGAATGACAATCATGGTGTCCACGCTCTCCAGCAATTCCTTGAGGCCTTGCTCGCACTGGCGCTGGCGGCGCTTGCCTTCAAATCCAAACGGACAGGTAACGACGGCAACTGTAAGAATGCCCATCTCGCTGGCCAGTGAGGCAATCACCGGAGCAGCGCCGGTGCCGGTGCCGCCGCCCAGTCCGGCGGTGACAAAGACCATATCCGCGCCCTCCAGCGCCTCGATGATCTTCTCGGAGTCTTCGAGAGCCGCGCGCCGCCCGATGTCGGGGTTGGCTCCCGCGCCGAGGCCGGAGGTGAGCCGTACGCCGAGCTGCAACTTAATCGGAGCCTGAGAGGCTTTGAGCGCCTGCACGTCGGTATTGGCGGCGATGAACTCCACGCCCTCCATGCGCGCCTGAATCATGCGATTGACGGCGTTGCCGCCGCCGCCGCCCACGCCGATGACCTTGATGCGCGCGCCGCGCATATTCTCATCGTGAAACTGAATGCGCATCTCTCCGGCTTCGTTCTTTTGCTCTTCCATTTGATGCTCCACCCTGCTGAATTCTCGTTTCCGTCAACAATAGATTAAAAACTACCAGCAAAGACCGCGCGCAGCTTCGAACTGAATGTGTTGCTCTCGACAGGCCGGTTTGCCCGCGTCCGCTGCGCATAGAGAATCATGCCGATGGCCGTGGAAAAGCCGGGATGAACCAGCTCACTGGGCAGATGCGAGATGCGAACCGGAACTCCGGTGCGCGCCGGAACCCGCAACAGGCTCTCCGCGTTGTAATTCATTCCCGGCAGCAGCGCTCCGCCGCCGGTCAGCACGCATCCCGCGCCCAATGCCCTTTCCACCGCGCCTTCGCGCTCCACGCCGCCCTCGCGCAGGCTCTCCTTTACATAGTAGAGAAGTTCGCGCGCTCTTGGCTCCAAAATCTCTGCAAGCGTCCTGCGGCGCAATATCCGCGAGGCAAGCTCAATCTCCTCGTCCTGGGGCACCTCGGTGACCACTGAGTGACCGTAGGACTGCTTCAGTTCCTCGGCCTGCGCAATGGACACGTCCAGGCCAATCGCCAGATCGTTGGTAAAGTGCTGCCCGCCGATGCGGATCGAAGCCGAATGCACCACCGCGCCCTCGACAATGACGATCAAATCCGTGGAGTGGCAGCCGATGTCGATCAGGCAAACGCCCAGCTCCCGCTCGTCGGCGGTCAGCGTGGCCTCGGCGGCTGCAATCGACTCCAGCACCGTCTCCGTTACTTCAAGTCCCGCCCGGTTGGCGCAGGTGACAGTGCTTTGCAACGCGCTGCCGGAGCAGGTGGAGATGTGCAGGTCCACCTCCAGCTTTCTGCCGATCATGCCCACCGGATCAAAGATTCCCGGCTGATCGTCGAGGATAAACTCGCGGCGCAGCAGATGCAGGACCTTGCGATCCGCGGGCCATGCCACGGCCTGCGCGCGCAGAAATGCGCTTTGCACATCCTCGTTATCGATCTCGCGCATACGGCTGCCCAGCTCGATGCCGCCGTTGGTATTGAGTCCGTGAATATGCGGCCCGCCCACGCCCACCGCACACTCGCCGATGTTGATGCCGGAAGAGAACTCAGCCTGCTTCGTGGCCGCCTCGACAGCTTTGACAGCGGGGCCAAGCTCGGCGATCATGCCTTTGCGCATTCCCGCCGAGGCCGCGACGCCGTGGCCGCAGTAGCGCAGCGCGCGGTCGATCTGCTCCACTACCAGCATACGAGTCCACGCACTGCCGATATCGAGCGCCACGATCAGGTTGTCTTGACTAGAGTTCATCGCACTCACTGACCCAGCCCGGTCTTCGCGGCTGGATGGCTGACTGGGGCGATCTTCTGCCGGTTATTGTTCTGCGCGGTGCGTTTGGCTTCCGCGCGCTTTTTCTGTTGCGCTTTCATCTTGGCGGTCTTCGCCTTCGCCGCAGCACTCTTCGACTTGGCTGTACCATTTTTACTTGGCTTTGCGCTCGCCTTCGCGGGTTTGGCTTTAGCCTTTGCGACAGGTTCTTCGGCAGTCTTGTCCGCACTCTTTTCAACTGCCGGTTTGTCGCTGGCGGCACTCGCGCTTTTATCATCAACGGTGGCCACCTGCGCTCCATCGGCACTGGGCCGCATCGCCAAAACCGCCTGCGTCTCATAGCGCAAATCCACTGACGCCAACTGCGGATATTGCTTGCGCCAATCGGCGATATTCGCCTTGTAGCGCTGATAGCGCTCCAGGAAGCGATCTTCGCCAAAGTGCGCCAGAATGTCGCCGCCCTGCTCGGGCATCAGCACGCGCGCATCCGCCGGATCGGTAAGGTCAATCTCCGAGATCTGCTCGGAGAGCTTCTGGCCATTTGCGTCCAACTCATTCATCAGCCGCTGGTAGACCTTCATGCGCTCTTGCCGCGAAGCCGGCGAGAGTTGCGCGTCGATTCCTGTCACCACCGGAAACGAATAGTGGTGTTCGGCCATCATCGCGGGAGGCATCGAGAGCAGAACGCCGCTCCCGTCCACCAGGCCAATCTGATCGCCCCGCCGCACAAAGGCCACCGGCTGCCGCTCCACCACCACAACGCGAATCCGATCGGGAAGCAGACGCATCACCGTCGCCCGCTCCACCCAGGGAATCTGCTCCAGTTGCCTGCGCCGCTCGCTCAAAGGAACAAAGAGGATGTTGCGACCAATGTCCTCGCCAAAGACCGGCAGCATCTCCGCGCGGCTGACTTGGGTCAGCCCGCTTACTTCAATATTGTCCGCTCCGGCAATGCGGAAGCGCTCGTCGTGATTCAAGTAGTTCTGAAGAATGTATCCCGAAGCGGCAATTCCGCCCAGCGCCGTCAGCGCAAGCAACAAAAAGAAGACTCGCCCCGCCGTGCTCGCCGGACGCCACCAGCGGTTTCTCGGACGTTCAATACGGCTTCCGCCAACGCGCTCCGCGCCCTTGCGTCCCACTGCCGGAGATTCATCCTCATCCGCGCCGGCGCTGTCCACTACGCTAGACTGCGATGGAGGCACAACTCCCCGCACACGCCGCACGCGAGCTTCCGCGGGCGCTTCCTCTTCCCAAACGAAGGGACGGGTTCTCTTGCTGCTTTGTATAGTCACGCCTGAGCAAGGTCGTGAGAGTTGCCAGATACCAAGTATAGCCCGCCCTCCGTCGTCTTTTTCCGCAACCGACGTGAAAGAGAACCAGCAATGTTACGGGGAGCTTGCGTTCAAGCAAGGTCATACTCGATCCGGTCACTCAACGCTTGACGGTCTGGAGTCATTGATCGGCGCCAAAGCATCTGATCCGATAAGCATCCGGCGACTCGATCAGAAACTCCGTTTGACCGGCCAGCGAGAGCAAGTCATCATCGCCTGTTACCAGCAACTCGGCCCTTCCGCTCTGCGCCAGATCAAGCAGCGGCTGATCAGTTGCATCCCTGCATTCCAGATCGCACCGCTCTGCCGGCTCCATAGTCTCGCAGTAAGGAAGATAGTCTGCCAGCAACTCCAGCCGGTCCTCCGGCGAGAGCCGGAATTTAGGGTAGCCAAGAACTCGAGTCAATTCCGCAACGGTTGCGCGAGAGACGAGCGGCAGGCAGCCGCCTTCCCTCCAGTGTCCGCGCAGCCACGCAAGACGCCCACTCGCAAACAAAAGGGCTGAAAGAACGGTGTTTGTGTCGAATACGACGCGCGGGACAACACGCCGATTCACGCGGTCTCTCGCGACCAGGCCACTGCGGCGGTCACGTCTTGCTCTTGGATGCCAAGCCGAGCGAGCTGTTGGCGAACCTCATCCGCGCGGCTCCGTTGCAGCGGGCGCAGTGTTATGCAATCCCCGTCCGTACTGACGTCGAAGTACTCCACTCCGGAGAATCGCGTAACCACCGACTTGGGAAGCGTGAGCTGATTTTTGACCGTCATTTTTGCCAGCATGATCCCCTCTATTCAAGGAAACAAGGAAATCTTACCATATTTTTACTGAAAAGGTATTCTAATTTCCCTCAAGCGCCGCCAATATCTGCGGAGCCAGTTGGCTCACATTGCCCGCACCGAGGGTAAGGATGAGGTCGCCTTCTTTAGCCTGGGCGACCACTGCGGCAACAGCGGTGGGAAACTCCGGGGCATACTGAACCTGCGTTCCGAGAATCTGTCCAGCCAGCCGTTCCGCCGTCACGCCCGGAATCGGCTCTTCACTGGCCGCGTAAATCGGCAGTACGATCAACGTATCGGCATCAACAAAAGCGCCAGTGAACTTGTCCATCAGATCAAGCGTGCGCGAGTAGCGATGCGGCTGGAAGATGACGTGAATCTTCCCGTAGCCGCACTCGCGAGCGGCAGCCAACGTGGCGCGAATCTCGGTGGGATGGTGGCCGTAGTCGTCCACAACGGTAACGCCACGCGTTTTGCCGCGAAGCTGAAAGCGCCGGTCCACGCCGTTGAAGTGGCTCAGACCCAGCGCGATCTTTTCCGCGTCCATGCCGAGCTGATGCGCAATGGCTATGGCCGCCGTAGCGTTCAGCACGTTGTGGCGTCCGGGCACGCGCAGTTCAAACGGCCCCAGCGGACCCATCGCCGTCACCACCTGAAAGCGCGCGAAGCTGCCCGCCGCGCTCGACAAAAACTCCAGCCGGTAGTCGGCCTCCGCTGCAACGCCATAAGTAAAAACTCGCCGCCGAACACGGGGCAAAATCGCCGCCAGCAGCGGATTGTCCACGCACGCAGTCACCGCGCCATAAAACGGCACCTTGTCCATGAAGGCCAGAAAAGCCTGCTCGATGTCGGCCTTATCGCGATAGCAGTCCATGTGCTCGCGGTCGAGATTTGTGACCACAGCCCGAATCGGCGAGAGCTTGAGGAAGGAGCGGTCGCTCTCGTCGGCCTCGGCCACCAGATATTGCGAGCTGCCTAGCCGCGCATTCGAGCCGAGCGCGTCCACGCGGCCCCCAACGACAACCGTGGGATCAAGGCCGCCAGCCGCCAGAACACTCGCCACCATCGATGTGGTCGTTGTCTTGCCGTGCATTCCGGCGATGGCGATGCCGTATTTGAGGCGCATCAGCTCGGCCAGCATCTCGGCGCGTTGAATCACGGGAATCTTTCTCGCCCGCGCCTCCACTACCTCTGGATTTGTCGCGCTCACAGCCGAACTGGTTACAACAACAGTAGCTCCGTCAATGTTCGCCGCATCGTGGCCCTCATAGACTGTCGCACCCATCTGCGCAAGGCGGTCGGTCACCGGCCCGCGACGCAGATCGGAGCCTGAGACCTCCATGCCGAGGTTGAGCAGAATCTCGGCAATACCGCTCATGCCGATGCCGCCGATGCCGATGAAGTGCGCGTGCTGGGAGGTAGCAAACATGATGGTTTAATCTCAACTTTATCACTCGTGTGCGCGGGGCCGTTTTATTGCTTGATCTCCGCCAAGGCAATCGCATGAAGATTTTTTGCGCATCTTTATCGCTCCGAGGCGCACAATCAATCCATGACCACCAACCAACCGACGTGCCTTTCTATTCCCTAGTCCCTAGTCCCTGCTTTTGTACGGCCGGGGACATCCCTGACAGTTTAGACCGGGCACATCGTTGACAGTTTTTCCTTTATCAGGAAGGTTTTTGGTTGTTCATCCGGCGGGGGCATGCCC
>Ga0181520_10011242_pt1 | contig 11804 bp, 7 predicted proteins | sample PEATcosm2014_Bin_29_FD_132451 | JGI IMG/M metagenome (GOLD analysis project Ga0181520, IMG submission 132451) | Peatland microbial communities from MTU Mesocosm Facility, Houghton, MI, USA - PEATcosm2014_Bin02_30_metaG | ecosystem: Environmental > Terrestrial > Soil > Wetlands > Peat | place...
CAAGCACTTCGCCATCCTCGGCTCGACCGGCGTCGGCAAGTCGAGCGGCGTCGCGGTGTTGATCAACGCAATTCTTGACGCGCGGCCAGACCTGCGGGTCTTTCTGCTCGATGGCCACAACGAATACGGCCGCTGCTTCGGTTCGCGCGCCAACGTCGTCAGCGCCGGGCAACTCAAACTGCCGTTCTGGCTATTCAACTTCGAGGAATTCGTCGACGCGCTCTATTACGGACGACCGCCCGTCGAGGAGGAAATCGAAATTCTCGCCGAGCAGATCCCGATCGCCAAGGGTCTCTACCAATCGCAGCGCGGACAAAACGAGCGTGTCAGCTTGCGCCGCATCGATCCACGCAATGCCGGCTTCACCGTCGACACGCCGGCACCTTACACGATGCAGGACCTTGTCGCGCTAATCGACGAGCGCATGGGCAGGCTCGAGAATCGCGCCTCGCGCATGCGCCACCATCACCTGCTGTCTCGCATCGACGGGCTGCGCAACGACTTGCGATATGCGTTCATGTTCGAGAACGCGAATGTCGGCGGCGACACGATGGGCGAGATTCTCACCTTTCTGTTCCGCCTCGAGCCGAACGGCCAGTCAATGACCGTGCTGCAACTCGCCGGCCTGCCGGTCGAGGTCGTCGACGCGGTCGTCAGCTTGCTCAGCCGCCTCGCTTTCGACTTCGGCATGTGGAGCGACGGCGCTTTGCCGATGCTGTTCGTCTGCGAAGAAGCGCACCGCTACGCGTCTGTCGACCATTCCGTCGGCTTCGCGCCGACTCGCCGCGCCCTGCTGCGCATCGCCAAGGAAGGGCGCAAATACGGCGTCTGCCTCGGCCTTGTCACGCAGCGTCCGGCCGAGCTCGATCCGACCGTCATTTCCCAATGCAGCACGTTGTTCGCGATGCGCATGGTCAACGACCGCGACCAGGCGCTGCTGCGCTCGGCGGTCACCGACGCGGCGGCCAATCTCGTCGCTTTCGTCCCCTCGCTCGGCACCCGCGAAGTGGTGGGATTCGGCGAAGGATTCCCGTTGCCGACCCGCCTGAGCTTCAAGTCGCTGTCGGCGGACCGGATTCCCCACAGCGAGACGTTCCGCGCCGACGGCGTGGCTAACGAGCTCTCCGACTCTCAATCCTTCGTCAGACAGGTGGTCGAGCGATGGCGCGGCGCGACCGGCGCAAAATTGGTTGTGAAAGATGAACATCTGGCGGAGGCTGTCGCCGAGCCGCGACCGGCTGGCGCCGCCGCTCCAGCCGCGCCGGCGGTCGGCGCGTCCACTGTCTCCAGCCGAATTGAACAGATCCGCGCCCAACTCCTCCGGCGCTGATAGGATGGCGGCGAGGAGAAGGCGGCCATGGCGAGCGAACCGACCGAGGAGACCCCTCGCTCCGACAACCGCGCGACGCTGATCGGCAAGGCGCTTGCAGCGCTGCCGATCGCGGTTGAAGTCCGAGCCGCCTCAGGCGAGCGCATCTACGCCAACCCGGCGGCAGACGCGACCTCGTCGCCAAAGCCCGGGCGCGATACGGCCACGCGCGACGGCCGCGCCGTCATGATCGAGTCCGCAGACTTCCGGGTCGGCCCGATCGATTATCGCGTCAGCGCCGTCGTCGACATCGACGATGAGCGGCGGCTTCAAGACGAACTGTTTCAGCGCGCCTATTTCGATCCACTGACCAAGCTTCCAACCCGCGCCTTCTTTGAGGAGGCGGTGGCGCGATCAATCGACGGCCCCGATCGAGATCGCGGCCGCTACGCCGTGGCGACGATCGGCTTCGACCAGTTCGACTCGGTCAACGAATTTTACGGCCGCAAGGCGGGAGACGCGCTGCTCTGCGAAGCGGCGCGGCGCATCGGCGAAAGAAGCGGCCGCGACGACGTCGCGGCGCGCTTCGGCGGCGACCAGTTTGCCGTCTTCATCGTGCAGCCTGGCGACGAGCTGGCGAGTTTGGGCCGAGTCGACCTGCTGCTCGGGCGCCTTCGCGACCCCTTTTACGTCGACGGCGTCGAGATTCTGCTCTCCGCTTCGGCCGGTGTCAGCCTTTACCCGGCGCACGACTCCGCAGCGCCGGGACTGATCGCCAAGGCCGAAGCGGCGCTGTCGCAAGCCAAGCGTCGCTATCGCGGCCAGGCCCGGCTCTACGACCCGGCGATCGCCCAGCGCGCCCATGAGCACGCCCGCCTGGAGCAGAGCCTGCGCCTCGCCATTCGCGACCGCAGTTTCGCCTGCGCGCTGCAGCCCAAGGTCGATATTCGCTCCGGCAAGATCGCCGGGCTCGAAGTGTTGATGCGCTGGCGCGACGAGAACGGCGAACCGCGTTCGCCCGGCGACTCGATCGCCTTCGCCGTCAATCTCGGTCTGATGAACGAGATGACCCAGCTTCTGTTCGAGGAAACGCTCGCCTCGCTCGACGCGATCGACTCGACCTTCGGCCCTGACCTCAGGCTCGGCTTCAACATCGCCGCTCAACAGGCGGGCGACATTCGCTTCATGCGCGCATTCGCCGACCGGCTTGCCGCCAGCGGCCAGGCGCGTCGCTTCATGATTGAGTTGACCGAAGAGGCGCTGCTGCGCGCCAGTCAATTCCAGCTGCAGGTCGCGCCGATGTTGCGTGAGATTGGCGCGAAGATTTCAATCGACGACTTCGGCGTTGGCTATTCGTCGTTGTCGACCTTGGCCGAGATCGAAGCGGACGAAATCAAGGTCGACCGTTCGTTCATCACGGCGATTCACGAGCGGCCGCGCAACCAGGGACTGCTCAGGGCGATCGAGTCGGTCGGCAAGGCGTTGAACACGCCGGTGATGGTCGAAGGGGTCGAAACGAAGGAGGAGCTCGCCTACCTGCGCGACCACACGGGCATCGCAGTCGCCCAGGGCTATTTGTTCTCGAAGCCGGTGGTGATCGGCCGAACCAATGGCATCGAATCGAGCGCTGCGCATGCCGAGGGACGCGCCAAGGAGCCGAGCCGCATCGTCGAGCGACGCAGCCGCTGAAGCGCGCCGCGGCGAGGACTCAGCTCTTCTTCTTCGGCATATAGAGATCGATCAGCGTGCCGGCGAACGCCTCCGCCGACATGGCGAACGTCTCCGACAGCGTCGGATGCGGATGGATCGTCAGGCCGACGTCCTCCGCGTCGCAGCCCATTTCGATCGCCAGCGCCGCCTCGGAAATGAGATCGCCGGCGTTGGGGCCGACGATGCCGCAGCCGATCAGGCGGCCGCTCGCCTCGTCCCACAACGTCTTCGTCAGGCCTTCGTCGCGACCGAGCGACAGCGACCGGCCGCTCGCCGCCCACGGGAACACCGCCTTGCCGTAGGCGATCCCCTTCGCCTTGGCCTCGGTCTCGGTGACGCCGACCCAGGCGACTTCCGGGTCGGTGTAAGCCACCGCTGGGATCACCTTGGCGTCAAAGGAGGATTTGCGTCCGCTAGCCGCCTCGGCGGCGACCCTGCCTTCGTGCGACGCCTTGTGGGCAAGCATCGGCTGCCCGACGACGTCGCCGATGGCGAAGATGTGCGGGACGTTGGTGCGCATCTGCCGGTCGACGACGATGAAGCCGCGCTTGTCGACGGCGACCCCGGCCGCATCGGCGCCAATCGCTCCACCGTTCGGGCGACGGCCGACCGAAACCAGCATCGCATCGAAGACATCCTCGCCCGAACCGGCCTTTCCCTCCCAGACGACCTTCACGCCGCCTGCAAGCGCCTCGACCCTAGTCACTTTGGTCTCAAGCAAGATCTTCTCGTAGCGCTTCTCGACTCGCTTGGCGAAAGGCGCGACGACATCGCGGTCAGCCCCTGGCATCAACTGGTCCATCATTTCGATCACGGTGATCTTCGAACCGAGCGCGCTGTAGACCGTCGCCATCTCCAGGCCGATAATTCCGCCGCCCAGCACCAGCAGCCGTTTGGGAATGGAGCGCAGTTCGAGCGCGGCGGTCGAATCCCAGATCCGCGGATCGCGCGGGATGAAGCCGGGCGCGGCGGGCTCCGAGCCGGCGGCGATGATCGCGCGATTGAAACGCACCGCGCGGTCGCCCTCCGGCGCCCTCACCGCCAGCGTGTGCGGCGACGTGAACGCCCCCTCGCCGGTCAGCACCGTCACCTTGCGCTGACGCGCCAAGCCGCTGAGACCGGTCGTCAGACGCTTGACCACCCGTTCCTTCCAGTCGCGCAAAGCGCCGAGTTCGATCTTCGGCGGCGCGAAGACGAGGCCGTGGTCCGACATCTCGGCCGCATCGTCGATCACCTTGGCGGCGTGCAGCAACGCCTTCGACGGGATGCAGCCGATGTTGAGGCAGACGCCGCCGAGCGTCGGACGACGATCGACCAGCACCACGCTGACGCCGAGATCGGCGGCGCGGAAAGCGGCGGCGTAGCCGCCAGGGCCAGCGCCGAGCACCAAGACGTCGCATTCGAAATCGGCGCGGGTCGTCGGCTCGGCGGCGGGCGCCGGCGCGTGAGCGGGCGCGGCGGCGGCGGCCGCAGCGGCGGCCGGCTGCGCGGTCGGCGCGCTCGCCGCGCCGCCGGAAGCCCAGGTGGCCAGCAGCGACCCCTGGCTCACCTTATCGCCGACTTTGACCTTGATCTCGCCGATGATTCCGGCCTCGGGCGCGGGCACTTCGAGCGACGCCTTGTCGCTCTCCAGCGTCATCAGGACCTCTTCCTTGGCGACGCTCTGGCCGGGCTTGACGTGAATCTCGATGATCGGGACGTCCTTGAAGTCGCCGATGTCGGGAAGCCTGATTTCACCAGCCATGGACGCGCTCTCCGAGCCGAACCTTCAATGCCATTACCGTCGCGACGCGGCGCTCGAAACGCCGCCGCTAAAGCAGAACGCGCCGCATGTCGACCGCCGTATCGCACAGGCGCCGCATGAAGCGCGCCGCCGCCGCGCCGTCGATGACGCGATGGTCGTACGAGAGGCACAACGGCAGCATCAGCCGCGGCTGGAACGCCTTGCCGTCCCAGACCGGGGCCATGCGCGAGCGCACGACGCCGAGGATCGCCACTTCCGGAGCGTTGACGATCGGCGTGAACGCCGTTCCGCCGATGCCGCCGAGCGAGGAAATGGTGAAGGTCGCGCCCTGCATCTCGCTCGGCGCCAGCTTGCCTTCGCGCGCCTTGGCCGACAGCGCGCCAAGCTCGCGCGCCAGCTCGACCAGACCCTTCTTGTCGACGTCCTTGACCACCGCGACGACAAGGCCGTCGGGCGTGTCGACGGCGACGCCAATGTGCCAGTAATGGCGATAGATCAGAGAGTCCTTGGCGGGCGACAAAGCGGAGTTGAACGCCGGAAACGCTTTCAGAGTCGCCACCGACGCCCTCATCAGCAGCGGCAGCAGCGAGACGCGATAGGGCGACGTCTTGTCGCCCTTGGCCGCGTCGTCGAGCGACTTGCGGAAGGCCTCGAGCTCGGTGATGTCGGCCTCGTCGCTATGGGTGACGTGAGGGACATTGACCCATGAGGCGTGCAAACGCGGGCCGGAGATACGCTTGATGCGCGACAGCGGCACGGTCTCGATCGGCCCGAACTTGGCGAAATCGACGGTCGGCACTTCCGGCAGCCCGCCGCCGCCAGCCGACGAGCCGCCGACGCGCGCCGCGACTTTCACGTCGGCGACGGTGATGCGGCCCTTCTCGCCGGCGCCTTGAATCGTTGTCAGGTCGACGTCGAGCTCGCGCGCCAGACGGCGCGCCGCCGGGCCGGCGAAGACGCCAGAGAAATCGACCGCCAGGGTCGAGGCGCGCGCCGCGGCGGGCTTGGCGGCGGTAGGCGCAGGAGCGGGCGACGACGCAGGCGGCGGCGCTGCCGGCGCCGGCGCGGCGTCCGCCTTCGGGGCCGAAGCGGCCGCGGGCGCGCCGGCTTCCGCCTCGAGCGTCAACAACGGCGTGCCCATTGACACCTTGTCGCCGACCTTGGCGACAATCGAAGCGACGACGCCGGCGCTCGGCGCTGGAACTTCGAGCGTCGCCTTGTCGGATTCGAGCGTCAGCAACGGCTGCTCCGCCGTCACGGCGTCGCCGGGCTTCACCAGAATCTCGATGATCGGCACGTCTTTGAAGTCGCCGATATCAGGCACTTTGACTTCGATTTTGGCCACCGCCGGTTCTCCTTCGCGCGCGCCAGTTCGTATCATTTGAGGGAAGCGAGGCGCCCTAGCTCCGCGCCGGATTGGGGGCTTCCGGGTCGATCTCGTAGCGCGCAATCGCCTCCGTCACGCGGCGGGTGGGCAGAAGCTGATCGTCGGCGAGCGCCTTCAGCGCGGCGAGCGCGACATGTCGGCGATCGACTTCGAAGAACGAACGCAGCCGGCGGCGATAGTCGGAACGCCCGAAGCCGTCGGTGCCCAGGACCTTGTAGCGGGCCGGAACGAATTGCCTGACGCCGTCGCCGATCGCCTTCACGTAGTCGGTGGCGGCGATGACGGGGCCTGTCCCCTTGGCCAGCGCCTGCTCGACATAGGACAGACGGCGCGGCTGGTCGGGATGCAACATCGACCAGCGGTCGGCGTCGAGGCCGTCGCGACGCAGTTCGGTGAAGCTGGTGACGCTCCAGATTTCGCTCGATACGCCGAAATCCTGGGCCAGCATCGCCGCGGCCGCTTCGACCTCGCGCAGGATCGACCCCGAGCCGAGTAGGCGCACGCGCGGGCCGCCCTTCTTCGCCTCGACGGTCCTCAACTTGTACATGCCGCGAAGGATGCCCTCTTCGGCCCCTTCCGGCATGCCGAGGTGCGGGTAATTCTCGTTGAGGGTGGTGATGTAGTAGTAGACGTCCTGGTTTTCGGCATACATGCGCTTGAGGCCGGCCTGAATGATGACCGCCAGCTCATAGGCGTAGGTCGGATCGTAGCCGACGCAATTGGGGATGGTCGAAGCAATGAGATGGCTGTGGCCGTCCTCGTGCTGCAGACCTTCGCCGTTGAGCGTCGTGCGACCGGAGGTGCCGCCGATCAGAAAGCCGCGGGCGCGCATGTCGCCCGCCGCCCAGGCGAGATCGCCGACCCGCTGGAACCCGAACATCGAGTAGTAGATGTAGAACGGGATCATCGGCGTATTCGACGTCGAATAGGACGTCGCCGCCGCGATGAACGAGGCCATCGCGCCGGGCTCGTTGATGCCCTCCTGGAGGATCTGCCCCTTGGTGTCCTCGCGGTAGTACATCAACTGGTCTGCGTCCTGCGGCCGATAGAGCTGACCGACCTGGCTGAAGATGCCGATCTGGCGGAACAGGCCCTCCATGCCGAAGGTGCGGCTCTCGTCGGGGACAATCGGCACGATGCGCTGGCCGATCGCCTTGTCGCGCAACAGCGTCGTCAAGATGCGGACAAAGGCCATTGTGGTCGAGATCTCGCGACCTTCCGCAGTCGGTTTCAGCAGCGCGTCGAATGCGGAGAGCGGCGGAATTTCGAGCGGCGCGGACGAGCGCCGGCGCGACGGCAGCGGCCCGCCGAGTTCGGCCCGGCGCGCGCGCAAATACTTCATCTCCGCGCTGTCCTCGGGCAGGCGCAGGAACGGGACCTTAGCGAGGTCGGCGTCGGAAACGGGAATTTCGAAGCGATCGCGAAACGCCTTCAGCGCCGTGTCACCGATCTTCTTGGCCTGATGGGCGATCATCTGCCCTTCGCCCGCCGCGCCCATGCCATAGCCCTTGACGGTCTTGGCGAGGATGACGGTCGGCTGACCTTTGTGGTCGGTTGCGGCCTTGTAGGCGGCGTAGACCTTGATTGGGTCGTGGCCGCCGCGCGTCAGCGACCAGATCTTGTCGTCGCTCCAATCGGCGACCATCGCCGCCGTTTCGGGATAGCGGCCAAAGAAATTCTTGCGGATGTAAGCGCCGTCCTTGGACTTGAAGTCCTGGTATTCGCCGTCGACGCACTCTTCCATCAATTGGCGCAGCTTGCCGGAATGGTCCTGCCCAAGCAGCTCGTCCCAGCCGGAGCCCCATAGGCACTTGATGACGTTCCACCCCGAGCCGCGGAAGCCGGCTTCCAACTCCTGGACGATCTTGCCGTTGCCGCGCACCGGCCCGTCGAGACGCTGCAGGTTGCAGTTGATGACGAAGACCAGGTTGTCGAGCTTTTCGCGACCGGCGAGGGAGATCGCGCCGAGCGACTCCGGCTCGTCCATCTCGCCGTCGCCGCAAAAAACCCAGACTTTGCGCCCGGTCGTATCGGCGAGCCCGCGGCCATGCAGGTAGCGCAGGAAACGGGCCTGATAGATTCCCATTAGCGGCCCGAGGCCCATCGATACGGTCGGGAACTGCCAAAATTCCGGCATCAGCCAGGGATGCGGATAAGAAGGAATCCCCTTGCCGCCGACTTCCTGACGGAAATGGACGAGTTGGTCTTCGCTGAGGCGGCCCTCAAGAAAGGCGCGCGCGTAGATGCCGGGCGAACTGTGGCCCTGGAAATATACGAGGTCGCCGCCGTGGCTGTCGTCGGCGGCGCGCCAGAAGTGCATGAAGCCTGTATCATAAAGCGTCGCCGCCGACTGGAAGCTGGCGATATGGCCGCCGAGTTCGGAGGACTCCTTGTTGGCTCGCAGCACGATCGCCGCCGCGTTCCAACGGATATAACGGCGGATGATCTGCTCGAGCTTGCGGTCGCCGGGATGCGGCGGCTGGTCCTCGACGCGGATGGTGTTGACGTAGGCGGTGTTGGCGGCGAACGGGAGCTGCGCGCCCTTGCGCCGCGCCGACGTCACCACGGCGTCAAGCAACTCGTCGACGCGATTGAGGCCCTCAAAGGCCTCGACCGCGTCCAACGCGTCGAGCCACTCGCCGGTTTCGGCGGCGTCACCCCTCAGGTCGTCGTTCATGAAGCCTCCCTGACGCCGCGGTTCAGCCGATTTCGTCGGCCGGCGGCTTTTGCCTCTCTGTCACGGGGTCTGTCGATTGGCAATTGCGACGCAGGCGATCCACGCATGCGGATTTCGCATGGCCCAGACGCCCAGCCGACGCATTTCTCCTACCAAAGGCGAACAGATTCGACTAGACGGACCGCTAACGGTTGAGGTGGACGCATGGCGGGCCTGACGACGCACGTTCTCGACACCAGCATCGGGCGTCCGGCCTCCGGCGTCGAAATCGAGCTGCACGCGGTGGCCGCAGACGGCGAGCGGGCGCTGGTCAAGCGGACCAAAACCAACGCCGACGGGCGCACCGACGCGCCCCTCCTCGCCGCCGCCGAGGCGAGGGTCGGAATCTACGAACTGTCGTTCCATGTCGGCGCCTATTTCCGCGGCCGGGGCGTCGCGACGGCCGAGCCGCCGTTCCTTGACGTCGTGCCGATCCGCTTCGCCATCGCCGACCTCGGCGCACATTACCACGTGCCGCTGGCGGTGACGCCATGGAGTTATTCCACCTACCGCGGCAGCTAAACCGACGTCTGCGGCAGCGGCAAATTTCGGAAAAATTGGCCTGGCGCAAATCGCGCCGAGGCAGATTCGCTTATTATAAGCTTGCATATTATAAGCGAGCTTTAAGTTGGCTTTGGCGCACCACTGGGGCGCAGAGCGAAGGTTGGCGGCACGCGCCGCCGCCGCGCCGCGCCGGACGGTCGATTCCCTACGTGAACTGACGTCGTCACGGCGCGCCATCATCAGCGTGTTCGTGATGACGGCGACGATCATGCAGGTGCTCGACACCACCGTCGCCAACGTTTCGCTGCCCTACATGCAGGGTTCGCTGTCAACCACCCAGGATCAGATCAACTGGGTGCTGACCTCCTACATCATTGCTTCGGCGATCATGACCTCGCCGGTCGGATGGTTGTCGGCCCGCTTTGGCCGCAAGCGGCTTTACATCGTCTGCACCGTCGGTTTCACCATCGCCTCGATGCTGTGCGGGATCTCGCAGAACATCGAGCAGATGGTGCTGTTCCGGCTGACCCAGGGCGCGTTCGGCGCGGCGTTGGTGCCGCTAGCGCAGGCGGTGATGCTCGACGCTTACCCGACCGCCCAGCGCGCCGCGGCGATGGCGATCTGGGGCATGGGCATCATGCTCGGGCCGATCATGGGCCCGGTGCTCGGCGGCTACCTGACCGAGACCTATTCGTGGCGCTGGGTGTTCTACGTCAACGTCCCGTTCGGGATTCTGACGGCGCTCGGGCTGTCGGTCTTCATGCCGGAAAGCCGCATCCGTCGCGATCTGCCGTTCGCCTGGTTCGGCTTCCTGTCGCTGTCGCTGGGCGTCGGCGCGCTGCAAATGATGCTCGACCGCGGCCAGGACGTCGGTTGGTTCGACGCCGGCGAGATCTGGATCGAGGCGATCCTCTCGGCCGCCGGCTTCTATTTCTTCATCGTCGACTGCTTCACCGCCAAGCGGCCGTTCATCGAAACGCGCATCTTCCACGACCGCAACTTCTCGCTCGCGCTGGTGATCATGTTCCTCAACGGACTGGTGCTGATGGCGACGATGGCGCTGTTGACGCCGCTGCTGCAGAACTTGCTTGGCTATCCGGTGTTGGCGAGCGGCTATCTGCTCGGTGCCCGCGGCATCGGAACGTTCGTGGCGATGAGCATCGTCGGCCGCTTGCTCGGCACGCGCGACGCACGGCCGTTCATGCTGTTCGGTCTGGCGCTGGCGACGCTGGCGCAATGGGTGATGGTCGGCTGGAACGACGACGTTTCTGGCGCCGCTATCGCCATCAACGGGGTGATGCAGGGCTTCGGCCTCGGTTTCGTTTTTACGCCGCTCAACACCGTCGCGTTCTCCACCCTGCCGAAGGAGTTGCGCACCGAAGCGACCGGATTGTGGACGCTGGTGCGCAACATCGGCGCCTCGATCGGCATCTCGATCCTGATCGCCAGACTGGTCAGCGGCGTCGCCTACTTCCACAGCCAGATCGTCGAGCGCGTCACGCCGTTCAACGACGCGATGAGCCTGCCCAACGCCGCGGCGCTCGGCGACCACAGTCTGCGCAGCCTCGCCGCGCTGGACGGGATGGCGACGCAGCAGGCGGCGGTAATCTCCTACTCCAACGACTTCCTGGTGATGACGATCGTCTCGCTCGTCGCCTTCCCGGTGGTGATGATGATGCGCAAGCCGAAGACGCAGCTTGCCCCGGTCGCCGAGGACGCGGCGGCCGCGCCGGCGGAGTGAACGCATGACGAACGGTCAAACGACCAGCGCGCGCCGAAGCTGCCGCGAGCAGGTCGGAAAGATCCGCTCCAGACCCGCCAACCCGCCGAAAAGTATGTGGAAATCCTCTAAATTTAAATCGGAACTTAAATGATTTCACAGAATCTTCAGTCGCCTGCCCTTGCAGAGCCAGACCCGGCTTATTATAAGTCACCATATAATAAGCGAGACGAAAATTTGACCGCCGCCTCCCCCTCGCGCGAGTTCGCATTCGCGCTACATGATGTTGCGCGCATGTTGCGCACCTACTCCGACCATCGCGCCCGCGAGGTGCACATGACGCGCGCCCAATGGGCTGTGCTCGCCAAGTTGAGGCGCCGCGAGGGCTTGAAGCAGCGCGAGTTGGCCGACATGCTCGATCTCGCGCCGATCTCTCTTGCACGGCTGATCGACAAATTGACGGCTTCTGGTCTTGTCGAACGGCGCGAGGACGCGACCGACCGCCGCGCCAACCGTCTGTTTCTGACTCCGGAGGCGGCGCCGGCGCTCAAACGCCTCGACGTCCTCAGCGAGGACGTGCTCGGCCGCGCCTTGAACGGCCTCGACGAACCGGCGATCGCCAACTTGCGGGCGGGTCTCGAGCAGATCCGCTCCAATCTCAAGCACGAACTGAAACTGAGTTGCGGAGGCTAAGCCAGTGTCGCAATCGTCAAC
>Ga0181520_10011243_pt1 | contig 11803 bp, 9 predicted proteins | sample PEATcosm2014_Bin_29_FD_132451 | JGI IMG/M metagenome (GOLD analysis project Ga0181520, IMG submission 132451) | Peatland microbial communities from MTU Mesocosm Facility, Houghton, MI, USA - PEATcosm2014_Bin02_30_metaG | ecosystem: Environmental > Terrestrial > Soil > Wetlands > Peat | place...
CCACTCCCGAAGTCCTTCAACCTCGCCACCGTCGTTGAACAAGATCGGCCTTCGCGTTCGCGCACGGTCCTTCCCCGATCGTTCCGGGACATTTCGAAGGACCAGTCACAGACGCTGGTCACAAGGACCATGCGGTGACTGCCGGCGATGAGGCTGTGTACGATCGCGGCGTGCCGCTGATAGGAGGTGTCGCGGCGCTCGCTGGTAGTCGAGTCGCGATATTCGGGGCAGGCATGGAAGGTCAGTGCTTCGCCCGGCGCGTTGGCCCGACCTGCGCCGAACTGGTCGTCGTCGACGATGTTGCCGGGGACCCGAGTGGCCTTACGGGCCCGCGCCAAGCCGTCGATACTGCGCAGTCCGGACTCGACGTGCAGCCGCCGTCGATTCTCGAGGCTCGCAGTTTCGATTTCGTAGTGCACTCGCCTGGGGTCTCGCGCTACGACGAGCGCCTCGCAGCCGCCGCCCGGCTCGGTGCGGTGGTGACGACTCCGACCGCTTTGTTCATGGAGGACTTCCAGCAAAGGCGGGTGGTAGCCGTGACCGGGTCCAAGGGCAAGACGACAACCTCCATGCTCACGGCTGCCGCCCTCAGTGCCTACGGTCTCGACGTCGCTCTGGCCGGCAACATCGGCCGCCCTTTGACCGAGCTGTACGACGATGACGATCATGACGTGTTCGTCGTCGAGATCTCGAGCTTCCAAGCAGCGGACGTGACGGTGTCACCCTCGGTAGGCGTCCTCACGCTGCTGGCGCCGGATCACCTCGACTGGCATCGGAACCTCACGAACTACTACGACGACAAGCTCCGTTTGTTCTCCAATCGCGAGGGCGTGCCCGTTGCGGTGAACGGGTGCTGTGAGGAGGCCGTTGCGCGTAGCTCGTGGCTCAAAGGCAGGGTCCTGTACGGCAACAGTGGTCCGGTGCGCCTTGAAAGAGCCCAGGTCGTGGTCTCCGAGCTCGGGCCGTTGGACCTCCGCGAGTTCCGGCTCCTGGGGGAGCACAACCTTCTGAACGCCTGCGGTGCGGTCACAGCTGCTCTTTTGACCACCGGAGAGCTACCCGACCGGACGCGGCTCGAACGAGAGCTCTCGGCGGTGAGGGCGCCCCGGTCGCGGCTTCAGCCGGTCGGGGACATTGGCGGCGTCAGCTACATCGACGACGCTCTCGCCAGCAATCCGGAGGGGACCGTTGCCGCCGTCAGGGCTTTCCAGGGCAGAAAGGTCGCCCTGATCGCCGGCGGACACGATCGCGGACTCGACTACACGGCCCTCGTCCAGGTGATCGAGTCGAGCGTGCCGCAGCCGGTCGTCTTCTTGATGGGTGACGCCGGTGCCGCGATCGCGAGCTTGTTCGATGACACCTCGAGCAGCGTCGAACGCCAGGTCGTGGCCTCGCTCGAGGTGGCCGTAAGCCTCGCGTCCTCGCGCCCGGATGTCTCGGTCGTGCTGTTCTCGCCTGCCTCGCCGACTCCTCGGGACGAGGGCTCCTACCTTGACCGCAGCCGGAGCTTCCGTCGCTTCGCCGGTATCGCCGAAGAGGACTCCACCCGGCTGGGAGCCTCGTGACAGCGCCCGAGCTGGCCGGCGTCGAGACGTTCCGCATCGTCGGCTTCGATTTCGATCCTGCCCGCAACCTCGCCAAGTTCGATTACGCCTTCGACGACAGCCACCACTTCGAGGAGTTGGTGGAGCTGGGCGGGCTCCCGCTCGGATCGCGGGCGGGGCCCGGCATCGAGGCGGCGCTTCGCCTGGTGCATCTGGCAGCCGGCGTCAGCTACTACAAAGCAGCGGCCCCGGGAACGATCGTCGTCGAGACCGGGCCGCTGAGCGGCGGCGAGGCCGCCCTTGTCCACGACCTGTACGACAAGGGGTTGCGCGAGTTCGCCGTGGCGAACAGTCTGGTCGTGCCACTCGAGTTCGAGCTGGACCTGGCGTCCGAGTCGGGCTCCGGGCCTCGTGAGGGTCCCGGCTCCGCAATGCCCCGCCCTGGTCAGGGTCATGACGCGCCCAGCGAAGGGATCGCCGTGCCCATCGGAGGTGGCAAGGACTCGATTGTGCTGGTCGAGGCGCTGAAGGCGGCAGGCCCACCGCTCGAGCTTGCGACCTGGCTCGTCGCGGTCAACCCACGACCGGCCATGCAACGCACGGCCGAGGTAGCCGGCCTGCCGCTCGCCGCTGTCAGGCGGACCATCTCGCCGAGGTTGCTAGAGCTCAACTCTGCCGGGGCTCTCAACGGTCACGTGCCGATCACCGCGATCGTGTCTTTGATAGTCGTGGCGGCGGGATATGTCTACGGCTACGACACGACCCTCATGGCACTGGAACGCTCCGCCGACGAGGCGACCTCCTTCGTCGGGCAGGTCCCGGTCAATCACCAGTGGAGCAAGAGCAGCGAGTGCGAGCTCGGGCTGCGGTCGGTGATACGCGAATCGGTCTCTCGAAGCATCGAGTACTGTTCGCCGCTGCGCTCGTGCGGTGAGATCGAGATCGCGAGGTGGTTCGCGGACCTGTCCGAATACCACTCGGGGTTCGTAAGCTGCAATCAGGCGTATCGGGCAGGCACTCTCTTCGATTTGTGGTGCGGCCACTGTGCCAAGTGCCGGTTCGTGTTCTTGATGTTGGCCCCGTTTCTCGAACCTGGTCGCCTCGCGGGCATTTTCGGCGTGAACCTTCTCGAAGATCCCGACCAGGTCGAGGGGTTCCGGGACCTGTTCGCTGCCGGGCGCAAGCCTTACGAGTGCGTCGGCGAGCAGCGTGAGTCCCTGCTCGCCTTCCTGCTGCTGTTGGAGGACCCGAGATGGCGCGATGCCGCTGTCGTCGTGGCCCTGCGCCCCGAGCTCGAAGCCAGCCGTCATCTTGTCGTGGCGGACCTCGACGGTGACGCGCCCGCCCTCGAGAGCGCGGAGGCCACCCGCGAGCGCGTAGTGCGGTTCGTCACCCAGGTGCTCACGCGGGACCGCGGGTAGGCACCATGAGCGCCTGTCGGCCGCATCGCTCGGCAGGATGGGTGTGCCTTGGCGGCTCGGCCGCCGCCGCGTATGGACGGACTGACCGGGTGGTCAGCTTCGCGCCGCGCTTGTCCGGTAGCCTGACGCTAGGTACGAAACCATGATCCTCGACTCCATCCACTCTCCGTCCGATGTGAAGGCACTCTCACTTGTCGAGTGCGACCAACTGGCGGCTGAGATCCGCGACTTCATCGTGGAGGCCGTCTCGCGCACGGGTGGTCATCTAGGTTCGAACCTCGGTGTGGTCGAGCTCACCCTGGCCCTGCACCGGGTGTTCAACTCACCCGAGGACGTGTTCCTGTTCGACACGGGGCACCAGGCCTATGTCCACAAGATCGTGACGGGCCGCCGGGAGGGATTCGTCGGCCTGAAGCAAGAAGGCGGCCTTTCGGGATATCCCTCGAGGACGGAATCACCGCACGACTGGGTCGAGAACTCCCACGCCTCGACGGCGCTCAGCTACGCGCACGGGATTGCCACTGCTCTCAGTCTCCGGAGCGTGAGCGAAGCGGAGGCCGGTGATCGTCACGTAGTCGCCGTCGTGGGAGACGGTGCGCTCACCGGCGGGATGGCCTACGAGGCGCTCAACAACCTCGGCCACTCCGGGGCCAGGGTGCTTGTCGTGCTCAATGACAACGGCCGCAGCTACGCGCCCACGGTGTCGAGGCTCTCGGTCTCGCTCACCCAGCTTCGGCTCGACCCGCGCTACCTGCAGGTCCGGGACCGGGTGCGCCACTTGGTGGAGGATCTCCCGGGTGGGGTTTCCTCGCTTGCTTTCACATCGTTCCACGGGCTCAGCGCGGCTATTCGGGAGGTCGTCGAGCCGCGCATGTTCTTCGAGGCGCTCGGCATCCGCTATACGGGACCGATCGACGGCCACGACATCGGAGGCCTTGAGGTATCGCTCCGCCGAGCCGCGAGCTGGGAAGGTCCGATCGTTCTTCACGTCGTGACCACCAAAGGAAAGGGATACGGCCCCGCCGAAGCAGACGAGATCGCCTGCCTGCACGATCTGAAGCCTCCGGCACCGCCGCCGTCACCGAGCCGTGCCGGCGGACGGGCTGTTTCGGCCCGTCTCGGCGCACCACCGGTTGCGGGGTCTCAGACGCACGGTTCGACAGACGACGACGGGCTGCCCGGCCCCCTCGATGCCGGGCAGGGCTATGCCGAGGTGTTCTCCTCGGCGCTGGTGGACCTCGCCGCCAGCGACGAACGCATCGTGGCGATCACGGCGGCCATGCCAGGCCCGACAGGACTCTTGGCGTTCAAGGACCGCTATCCCGAGCGTTTCCTGGACGTCGGCATCGCCGAGCAGCACGCGCTCACCGCGGCGGCCGGAATGGCGATGGGCGGCTTGAGACCGGTTGTCGCCATCTTCTCGACCTTCCTCGGCAGAGCAGTGGACCAGTGGAACCTCGACGTCGGCCTGCACGGGCTTCCGATCGTGATCTGCGCCGGGCGTGCGGGAATCACCGGGGATGACGGGCCGAGTCATCACGGCATCTACGACCTTGTGCAAGCGCTGCAGATACCGGGCTGCACGATCTTCTGCCCAGCCGAGACCGCCGAGGTCGCACCGATGCTCGCCGAGGCTCTCAAGCTCGATGGTCCCTCTTTGATCCGTATCCCGAAGACACCCTCGCCAGGCCCGCTCGCCAGACCGGGAACCGGTCTCAAGGCCCGCCAGCTCAGAAAGGGGACCGGCGAGGTTGTTCTCGTCGGGATCGGCAAGCTGGCGCGGGCGGCTCTCGCGGCATCAGAGGAGCTGTTCGATGACGGCATCGAAACCGATGTCTTCGATGCCCGAGTCGTCCGACCGGCCGACCCCGACCTGTTAGAGGCGATTGCGCGCTCGAGACTCGTCGTCACAGCCGAGGACGGCCTGGCTCATGGGGGCGCCGGACAGTACCTGGTCGGTGAGGCTGATCGTGTCGCCGACGCCGCCGCGCTCGAGGGACCACGCCAGGTCGTGCTCGGCGTCCCTACGGAGTACCTGCGGCACGCCAAGCCCGACGTGATCCTCTCCCGCCTCGGCCTTGATGGCGCCGGCATCGCGGAGGTGACCCGCAGGGCACTCGCGAGGCGCAGGCGCATCGAACGGGCGCAGCAGGCAGAGCCGCTCGAGCGGACCTGACGGGACCGAACCGGCTCACGGCCCTGTCGCACTGGGCGGGCGGGCCGGTAAGAACAGCCGCGCGCCGCCACCTTGTCCAGCGTCGCCCTGCTCGTCATCCAAAGGCTCCCCGAGATCGGGTCCCTCCTCGCGAGCGTCGTTGAGCCTCGTCGACACCTTGAAGGTTTCCAGTGCCTCGCTTTCGAGGGGACGTGTCAGCCGGCTGAGCTCGCCGGACGCGAGGGGCTCGGGGGACAGCCACCGTTCGAGGTTCTCCGCCGTGATCAGCACCGGCATGCGGTCATGGACGCGGCCCACCAGCGCGTTTGCCTCGGTGGTGAGGATCGTGCAGGTGTGCAGGGGAGGGGCAGATTCGGCGTCGCGGGGCCGCCACCGCTCCCAGAGTCCGCCCATGAGGAGCAGACCCGAGTCAGCCGCCCGGAAGCACCAGGGTTGCTTGCGCCGGACCGGGTCCCCCTTTCCCGCCGGGGCCCACTCGTAAAAGGCGTCGGCAGGAACGATGCAGCGCTGCCGATCGACGGCGTTGCGGAACATCGGCTTGTTCATGGCGGTCTCCGCTTTGGCGTTGAAAGCGCGCGCGCCGATCGACGGGTCCTTGGCCCACCACGGGACCAGTCCCCATTTGAAGGCCGACAGGTGCCGGAGGCCGGCCTCGGGGTGAGGTACGGTCACCGCGAGCACGCTTGCCTGCGGGGCGATGTTCCAACGCGGGACGACAAGCTCAGGGGGGACCTCGACCTTGTCCACGTCGAGCAACCGGGCTATTTCCTCGACGGGCCGGCTCGCGACGAAACGACCACACATCGGCCCGAACGCTATCGGCCCGTGGAAGCCGCGAGCGCACGACGGGCCCTGGGAGCAATTGCGAGCGCTAGTCGCCGCTGCGGTACAGCTCCACTCCACAGGCGTCGGCGACGTCCTCGGCGCAGGGCTCGCACTCCATCTCCAGGGTCGCGTGAGCGACGTTGAAGCGACTGTGGACGGAGACCTTCACACGTTCCCCGACGATCTGGGCCTGTTCCAGGCTCGGGTGCCCGTCCAGCACCACGTGCGCCGACAGCGCCCTGACATCGCTCGACAGGCTCCAGCAATGAAGGTCGTGGACAGCGGTCACTCCTTCGATGCCCGATATCGCCGAAGCCAGCGCGGCGACGTCGAGGTCGGGTGGGGTCGACTCGAGCAGGACGTCCAGGCTCGCACGCACGAGCCTCCAGGCCTCGGTGCCGATGAGCACTGTGATGAGGAGGGCGACGATCGGGTCGACCACCTCGAAACGACCTGTCGCGAGGATCAGGCTGCCTGCCAAGATCACACCGAGGGCGGCGGCCGCATCCCCGGTGAAATGGAGGGCCACCGCCTTGAAATTGAGGTCCCGCGTGTGCTCTCGGAGCAATAGGGCAGCTACGCCATTGCCCAGGAGACCGGCTGCGGCGACGATCACCACCAGGCCGCCGTGCACGTGAGCCGGGTGTGCGAGCCGGTACGCGCCGAGCGCGATCACGCCGAGACCGACGACGACGATCGCCGTCGCGTTCGCGAGGGCGGCGAGGATGGTGGCCCTGTGGTACCCGAAGGATCTCGCGGCCGTCGCAGGTCTCAGGGCGAGCCGGGTGGCTACGAGGGCGAGCCCCAGCGCCGCTGCGTCGGCCAGATCGTGGCCGGCCGTCGCCACGAGGCCTGTCGAATGTGCGAAGACCCCCCCGGTGCCCTCAAGGGCGACAAGGATCAGATCGACGGCCAGGGCCAGCACCAGCCGGCGAGTTCGCGTCATGGGACGCCTCAGCCGGCCAGTCCTTCTGCGAGCAGCGAGCGCACGAGCGGTAGGTCGTCAGGGTGCGTGAGCCCGATGCAACGGCTGTTGGACGCGACGACGAGGAAGCGGCCTTGCTCTTCAGCCACGACCCGGCCGACGACGTCGGGAAGGAGGAGCTCGGGCGGCTTGCCTTCGTCGTGAGGGGCCGTCTCCGGGTCGAAGGCATCGAGGGCGGCGTCGAGATCGTCGAGGATGGACTCCGCGAAACCCCAGAGGTTCATGCTCACCTGCTCCTCGCCGCTCAGGCGCTGCAGGCGCCCCGCGTCCGGCCCGGCGATGGGGGAGCCTTCGAAGGTCCCGTCGGCGAGGCGTTGCATCCGTTGCTCGACGATGCGGGCCAGGTAGTCGTCCTTGTCCGTCTCACACAGTCCACGTGTGACCGGGCTGTCGGTGATCACCGTGTCGCGGAGGTGGTAGCCGACGAGCACGTGGTCACCCGCCGCGCCGTTGTGGAGGTGGGCTGCGAGCGTCACGAGCGCCGGACCCCCGTAGAGGTCGTCGGCGTTGGCGACACCGAACGGTCCGTCGATGAACGGCCGGGCGGACTCGACGGCCTGCGCGGTGCCGGCAATTGCTCCCTGGACCACCGGCACGACTGGAAGTTCAGCCGGCCAGAAGGACCTGATGTGTTCGAGCAGCTCGCTTTGGATCTCCTCTCGCACGATGAGGATGACACCGCCGAACCCGGCGGCAAGGGCGTCACGGGCGGTGTAATCCATGAGCGCTTCACCCTTCGGCCCAACGGGCGCAAGCTGTTTCAGGCCACCGAAGCGACGACCGTGACCGGCCGCGAGCAATACGAGCTGCATGGTTGAAGCCTACGACCTCTTATCATCGGGGTGGACGAGGCTGATGAGTGACGCGCAAAGGGAGGAGGTCGCTCGGTGCACGATGACGAGGCAGGACCGGCGACCCACGGTGTGTCCACTGCGCGCCCGGCCCCCGTGTCGGTCAACGTCGGTATCGCGACTGGGCTCCATGGCGAGCCGATCGACGACTCCGAGCGCGATCTACGCAGGCAAGCCCTAGACGAGCTCCTTGATCTCATGCGGCCCGCCGTCCAGGCCGACGGGGGCGACCTTGCCCTTGTCGCTGTCGACTACGACACCGGCGTGGTCGAGGTTCAGCTCCAGGGCGCCTGCGGGTCGTGCGCGATATCGGCGGTAACGCTGCAAGGTGGCGTCGAGCGCCTTCTGAAGGAGCGTTTGCCCTGGGTCACCGAGGTCACCGGGGGCGTGGACGAATCGGTGGACCCCTTCGAGAGTGCGGCTTTGGGGCGCGGAGGCTACGTGCCGCGCTGGTGATTGGCTCAGCCGGCGGCGCGCTCGTCGATTGGACGACGACGCCGCCAAGGGTGCGCGAGCGACGGGACCTGCCATCCGGCGTCGGCAGGGTTCACGGTGACTCCCGGTGGGACTATCTCGTCGAGGCGGTCGAGCGTGGCGTCGTCCAGGACGATCTCGCTACCTGAGAGCAGGTCCTCCAGCTGGTCCATGGTCCTCGGCCCGATGATGGCGGCAGTCACGGCGGGGTGAGACACGACAAAGGCAAGGGCGAGGTGCCTCAAGGCCATGCCGGCGTCTGTCGCGACGGCCTCGAGCTGGTCGACGAGGTCGAGCTTGCGCTGGTTGGCAGGCAGGGCCGGGTCGAAACGCAGTGGAAGACGCGCGGCCCGGCCGGCGGTCATGTCGATGTCCTTGCCGTGACGGTACTTCCCCGACAGCCATCCACCGGCAAGCGGGCTCCAGGCGATGACTCCCATGCCGTACCTCTCGCAGGTCGGGAGCACCGCTGATTCGATCCCTCGGGCGAAAAGCGAGTACGGCGGCTGCTCGCACCGGAAGCGCTCCAAGCCGCGCCGCTCAGCTGCCCAGTGTGACTCGACGATCATCTCGGCCGGGAAGGTCGAGCAGCCGATCGCCCGGACCTTGCCCTCCCGGATCAGGTCGGTGAGCACCGACAAGGTCTCCTCGATGTCGGTTGTCGGATCCGGGCGGTGGATCTGGTACAGGTCGATCCAGTCCGTGCCGAGGCGGCGCAGGCTCTGCTCGATCTCGTAGCGGATCCAGCGACGCGAGTTGCCGGAGTTGTTCTTGCCCAGCCCCATGTCGAAGTTCACCTTCGTGGCGAGCACGACGTCGTCGCGTCGGCCCTTCAGAGCCTTTCCGACTATCTCCTCCGACTCCCCGTGCGAGTAGACGTCCGCCGTGTCGATGAAATTGATCCCTGCTTCCAAGGCCGCATGCACGATGCGCACCCCGTCTTCGTGGTCCTTGTTGCCCCATTCGCCGAGCATCATGGCCCCGAGGCAGTAGGCACTGACCTGGATACCGGTTCCTCCGAGAGTTCGATAGCGCATATCGGCCACCTTAGGGCCCGGGGTGGCGCTTCCGTCCGACTCTGCCGGCCCTTGTCGGCGGAGTCGAGCTCAGCCGGGGGCTTGACCGGCCACGTCTGTCAGCCGAGCCGCACCGCCAGCTCCGCAACCCCACAATTCCAGCGCTGTCTCTCGTTACGGCGCGGCTTGTCTTGACACCTCCGGCACGACCCACCTAGATTAACTTTCACTCTGCAATAGATTGCGGCGAGAGGGAAATACTTGACCTCTACACGTCAGGCGAGTCGGTCCGAAGTCCTCTGGGCTCTGTTGGAGCAAGGCATCTCCACGAGGGAGCAGCTGGCGACGGCTACCAAGCTGAGTGCGGCCACGGTCTCTAGGGTGGTCGACGAGCTCATGAAGGAGGGACTCGTCCGCGACGCCGCCTCCATTCCCACCGGTCGGCCGGGGCGCCGGATCACTCCGGTGGAGTTCGTGGCGCACGTCGGCAGTGTGGTGGGGGTAGATCTGGGTGGAACCAACTGCCGGGTCATAGCTGTTGACCTGCTCGGCAAGGTGCTCCACCGAGTCCGCACGGCGGTTCCCGAGGGGCTCTCGACTCGGAAACTCGCAGGCTGGCTCGCCGACCAGGTCCGCTCAGTGGCCAACGGTGCATCGCTCTACTCGGTAACGGTCGGTCTTCCCGGTATCGTGCACCCGGCCACGAGCGAGGTGCGGACGGCGACGAACCTGCCCCAGGTCGAGGGTCTCGGGTTCGTGAAAGCACTGCGCAGGCAGTTGGAGGTGCCGGTCGGCTTCGACAACGACTCCAATCTTGCCCTCCTTGGAGAGATGCGCCTCGGAGCCGCCCAGCACCACAAGAGCGCGGTGATGTTCACGATCGGTACCGGACTTGGGGCAGGCGTCGTGCTCGACGGCCGGCTCCTGCGGGGAAGGACCGGCCTCATCGGGGAGTTCGGCGTCTATCTGCCGGTGGGCTTCGACGGCCTGACCCTGGAAGATGTCCTGTCGGCGTCGGGGCTTGTCAAGGAAGCAGCACGTGCAGGTGTCCCGGTCGATTCGGCCAGGGAGATCCTCTCCGGACAACCGTCGAAGGCGCTCATGGGTGTGCGGAACCGCTTCGAACAGGCGCTGTTCTTCGCGCTCGTAGGTATGACGACTGCTTACGAGCCGGAGGTGATCGTGCTCGGAGGCGGCGTCGCAGAGTCCCTCGGTGAGATCCTCCCCGGGATCGAGCAGCGTCTCAGGGCGTTGATCCCGGAGTGCCCGGCTCTGGCGATCTCCAAGCTCGGGGACCCGGCCGGCGCGGTCGGGGCTCTCATCGTCGGCCTGCAGGACGCCTATGTGCAGATGGGAGTCAACCCCAGTGAGCTCGACGTCAGCGTGGGGCCCCGCCTCGTCGAACTTCTGCAGTCATCCGAACCCGGAACCGAGCACGTTGCATGAACTCGGCTGGTAAATGCTTCGGCGGGGGGCCGCTCCTCTCCGCCGAGAAAAGGCTCCCGAGCGGAAGAGGAACCCTGGAGGTCGGCTGGGCGCTCGCGTGCGGGCTCAGCCGCACATCCGTTATTCACGATCTCCAAGCCACCCAACTAAGGAGAACAAAATGACGCAGGACAAGAAGCTGCCTGTAAAGGTCACACCCACAGACGAAGAGCACGGAATAATCGATCGCCCGACCTCGCGGCGTACTTTCATGAAGGGAGCTTTCACCGGGGCTGGTGCCCTCGCATTAGGCGCCTACACCAAGGGCGGTCTCGCTGCGGTTCCGAAGCGAACTGCTCCGAGGAGGCTCTCAAATGCCATGTCCTCGGCTGCCTCGACAAAGCGGTCAGGGACGCTGACTGCCGCGATGAACACCGCGCCGACGGCTCTTGACCCTGCCATCGCGAACGAACTGACCGACTACGTTTCCCTCCGCCAGGTTTATGACGGACTCGTGCAGTTCACACAGGACTACTCAGGCATCGAGCCGGCCCTGGCCGTTTCTTGGTCCGCCAATGCCGCCAACACCGAGTGGACCTTCAACCTGAGGCCCAATGTGAAGTTCCACGACGGTACTCCTTTCAACTCGTCAGCGGTCCGACAGAGCATCCTGCACTATGTGGCCAACGGGGACGAGGCCTACTACGGAAGCCTGAAGACGATCGACGACTCCGATCCTCTCGTGGTCAAGATCACCCTCTCCGAGCCTGCTCCTGACCTGGCAATAAACCAGACCTGGTGCAAGATCATCTCGCCGAAGCTGCTGGCGCAGAAGAACGCCGCTTCGAACAAGGCCGTCGGCACTGGCGCCTACCAATGGGTGTCCTGGGTTCCGGAGCACTCGATCACCCTTGCCGCGAATCCCAACTACTGGGGTCCTCCAGCGCCCTACCTGGACGGCATCGAGCTGACAGTGGTGGGCAACGAGACCGCGAGAGTCGATGCCCTCGTGTCTGGGAGCCTCGACCTCATCGAGCAGGTCGACCCTCACGACCTTGGCCTGTTGGTCTCTGACTCGAAGGTGCG
>Ga0181520_10011246_pt1 | contig 11800 bp, 9 predicted proteins | sample PEATcosm2014_Bin_29_FD_132451 | JGI IMG/M metagenome (GOLD analysis project Ga0181520, IMG submission 132451) | Peatland microbial communities from MTU Mesocosm Facility, Houghton, MI, USA - PEATcosm2014_Bin02_30_metaG | ecosystem: Environmental > Terrestrial > Soil > Wetlands > Peat | place...
CCCTCGGTGCCGGCCATCTGCATCACTCCCATCTGCCCGCACATGCTCACGAACCGGCCGGTGCTGGTCCCCGAGACGAGCGTGATTCGGGTGATCGCGCGCGGCCCGGACGAGAGCGTCTACCTGACCATCGACGGGCAGGTGGGCACGCCCATCAAACACGGCGACACGGTGGTCTGCCGCAGCTCCAGTTACGCGCTGCTGCTCATACGCCCGCCGCACATGATGTTTTTCGACGTGCTGCGCCAGAAATTGAAATGGGGCGAGCGATAGCGCCCGGGGCGCCGCGGTCTGGTGTATCCTCTGGGCATGGCATCGCAAAAAGGTCTGAGCCGCAGAGAGGCCTCCAAGCTGGTCGGCGCGGGAGTCGCATCGGCCGCCATGGGACGAGCCGCCGCGGCCCCCGTGGGACGGTTGAAACAATCCGTGGCCCGCTGGTGCTACGACAAAATTCCGCTCGACGATTTCTGCCGGCAGGCGGCCGAGATGGGCCTGGTGGGGGTCGACCTGGTGGAGCCCGAAGAGTGGCCCACGCTGCGCAAGTACAGCCTGATTCCCACCATGACGCAGGGGAAAGCCACCATCCCGGATGGCTGGAACCGTGTCGAGAGCCACGCACGGCTGGAAGGCGACCTGCGCGAGCGCATCGCGCTGGCGGCCGAAAACAAAGTCCCCAACGTGATTGTGTTTTCCGGCAACCGCCGCGGTATTTCGGAGGAACAAGGGCGCGACAACTGCATTCTGGGGTTGCGCCGCGCGGCCTCCTTCGCCGAGGAGCACGGCATCACGCTGTGCCTGGAGCTGCTCAACAGCAAGGTGGACCATCCCGATTACCAGTGCGACCATACACGCTGGGGCGTGGAAGTGGTGAAGGGCGTGGGTTCGCCGCGGTTGAAGCTGCTCTACGACATCTACCACATGCAGATCATGGAAGGCGACGTGATCCGCACCATCCGCGACAACATCCAATACATCGGCCATTTCCATACCGGCGGCGTGCCCGGACGGCACGAGCTGGATGAAAATCAGGAGCTGCAATGGCGCACCATCGCCAAGGCCATCGCGGATCTGAAATTCGATGGCTACTTCGCGCACGAGTTCGTCCCCAGCCGAGACCCGCTCACATCGCTGCGGCAGGCGGTGGAGCTGTGCACGGTCTGAGCCGGATCGCGGCCTGAGAAACCAGTTGCCCGCCGCGGAGCGGCCCTCGCTGCGGCCGCCTGGATATAGACTTACACTGATGGTTATGTCCAGGAGATTTCCGCATGCCTAAATTTGCAGCCAACCTATCGATGATGTTCAACGAGGTGCCGTTCCTCGATCGCTTTGCGGCCGCCGCCGACGCCGGCTTCCGGGCCGCGGAGTTTCTGTTCCCTTACGATTTCGCGCCGGAGGAAATCGAGACGCGCCTGCGGCAGAACCGGCTGGAGCTGATCCTCTTTAATATGCCGCCGGGGAATTTCGCGGCCGGCGAACGCGGGATTTCGTGCCTTCCGGGGCGCGAGGAAGAGTTCCGCGCGGGCGTCGAGAAGGCTTTGGCATACGCCACGCGCCTGGGCACGCGGCGCATACACGCCATGACCGGAATCAAGCCGCCGGATGCCGACCCGGCCGCTTGCCGGGAGACCCTGGTGGCCAATTTGAAGTACGCCGCGGGCAAGCTGGCGCCGCACGGCATCACGCTGATCACCGAAGCCATCAACACGCGCGATATGCCGGGCTTCTTCATCTCCACGCAGGCTGAGTCGCACGCGGTCATCACGGCGGTGGGCGCGCCCAATCACAAAATGTTGATGGACTGCTACCACATGCAGGTGATGGAAGGCGACCTCAGTACCAAGCTGAAGCGCTACGCCGCCGATTGCGGGCACGTGCAGATCGCCGGGCCTCCTGGACGGAACGAGCCGGATACGGGCGAGGTGCGCTACGAGCACATCTTCCGGCTGCTGGACGAGATCGGGTACGACGGCTGGATCGGCTGCGAGTATCGTCCGGCGGGCAAGACGGTGGATGGCCTGGGCTGGTTCCGGCGGCTTTCGGCGGGGGCGTAAAGGGCAGGAAACCGCTCCCTAACGGGGTGCCCTTGGGCCCGGCTCGGTCTGAGCCTAGACCCAAGCGTGCCCCATTAGGGAGCGGTCCGGAGGATCTATGACCCGAACGATTTCGAGACGCGGGCTGCTGGCGGGCGGCGCGGCGGCGGGAATTGCCGCGCTGGCGCCCCAGCGGATACTGCGGGCAGCGGCCGAAGAGCGGCGCTTGCGCATCGATCCGGAAGCCTCCATAGGCACGATCCGGCCGGAGTTGCACAGTAACTTCTCCGAGCACCTGGGGTCGTGCATCTATGGCGGGCTGTGGGTCGGGAAGAATTCCAAGATCCCCAACGTGAACGGCTACCGCAAGGCGGCCGTGGACTATCTGCGCGCGCTGGGCATTCCGGTGCTGCGCTGGCCGGGCGGCTGCTTCGCCGACAATTATCACTGGCGGCAGGGCGTGGGACCGGCGGAGAAACGCCCCAAGCTGGTGAATGCGAGCTGGGGCGGATACACGGAGGACAACAGCTTCGGCACGCACGAATTCGTGGGCCTGTGCCGGCTGATCGGATCGGAGCCGTATTTCTCGGCCAACGTGGGCAGCGGGACGCCCGAGGAATTCGAAGAGTGGATCGAATACTGCAATTTCCCCTCGGGCAGCACGCTCTCCGACGAGCGCGCGGCCAACGGGTCGCCCGAGCCCTTCCGCATCAAGTACTGGGGCGTGGGAAATGAGAACTGGGGATGCGGCGGCAACATGCGGCCGGAGGAATACTCGCAACACTACCGCCAGTTCGCCACCTTCGCGCGCAACTATGGCGGCACGGCGCCGTATCTGGTGGCCTGCGGACCCACGCGCAACGACAAAGACTGGACCGCGACATTCTTCAAGCTTCTGGGGCGGCGCGCGCCTTCCGGTTACTCGATGCACTACTACCAGCGCGGAACGCTGCCCGCCACCAGGTTCACGCCGGAGGCAATGCAGCAGCAGTTTCAGGGCTTCACGCAAATGGAGCAGGCCATCGTGGAGCAGCGCGCGCTGATGAACACGTACGACCCCAAGGGCAACGTGGGGCTGATCGTCGACGAGTGGGGCATCTGGGACCAGATGGTGCCGGAAGAAGAGCAGAAGTACGGCCGGCTGTGGCAACAGATCACCATGCGCTGCGCGGTGGGCGCCGCGCTGGGGCTGAACGTGTTCCACCGGCAGGCCGATAAAGTGGTGATGGCCAACATCGCGCAGACCGTGAACGTGCTGCATTCGCTGCTGCTCACGCGCGAGGATCAGTGCATCCGCACGCCGGCCTATTACGCCTACGAGCTGCTCAAGCCGCATCGCGGCAAAACCGCGGTGAAGGTGCAGAACCCGGACGATGGCGCGCCCAACGGGCTATCGGTTTCGGCTTCGCGGCAGGGCGGCGAGATGGTGATCACGCTGGTGAATCCGCGGCACGATACGCCCATCGGCGTGAATTGCGAATTGGGCAAAGGCGCGGCTGCGGCTTCCGCGCGGGCGCTCTACCATGCGGATCTGAACGCCTGCAATACGTTCGAAGCTCCCGATCAGGTGGTGCCGCGCGATCACGACGCCACGGTGAGCGGCGCGAACGTGCGTGTCGAATTGCCGCCGCTTTCGGTGGTGACGGTGACGGCGCGGCTGGCGGGGTAGCCCGGTGGGGCATGCTTTAGCTTGCCCAGACGGGATTATCATCGCGCCGCGGACAAAACCGCTCCCTGACGGTCGCGGCTCAGAATCGGTACGGAGCCGCGAGCGTAAGCGAGCGGTTCATGGGTGGAGCTAATGTCCGAGATTTCGGACGCACTCCACCAGCTTATGCAAGGTTGGCTTGAACGGCGCGCACGATGTGAGCGGAGGAGATGCCGAAGCGATCGAGCAACTCGTCCTCTTTTCCGCTATGGGCGATTTCGCGCACGGCCAGCTTGACCACCTTGACGCGCTCCGCCGCCAGCGCCGCGAGCACGCTATCGCCTAAGCCGCCGTGCGCGTAGTGATCCTCCACCGTGATGACGATGCCGCCGGCCGCGGCGGCCGAAGCCGCCAGCTCCGCGCGGTCGATGGGCTGTACGCTGAACAGGTCGATCACGCGAATCGCGATGCCCTGTTTGGCTAGCTCATCGTAGGCCTTCAGGGCTTCGAAGACCGTGACGCCGGCCGCCACTACGAGAGCGCGGTCCCGTTCGCCGTGTCGCAGCACCTTGCACTTGCCGATGGCGAAGGGCTCATCGGGGCCGTAGAGAATGGGCGCGTTGGGGCGGCCCAGGCGGATGTAGCCCAGCCCCGTCTCGGCCGCGATCAGGGTTGTGGCGGCCCAGGCGCTGGTGGCATCGGCGGGGTAGAGACAGGTGAAATCGGGCTGCGCGCAGATCATGGCCAGATCTTCCAGGCCCATCTGCGAAGGGCCGTCCTCGCCGATGGAGACGCCCACGTGGGTGCCGGCCAGCTTGAGATTGAGATGGCTGATGGCGGCCATGCGGATGAAATCGGCGGCGCGCGTCAGGAAGCAGGCGAAGGTGGAAGCGAAGGGCACGTGGCCGCGCGCCGCCAAGCCCATGGCCATGCCGAGCATGTTCTGCTCCGCGATGTAGCCCTGGAAAAAGCGCTCGGGCGCCTGCTGCTGAAACTCTTCGGTGTAGGTGGAATTTTTGACGTCGCCATCGAGCACCACGATGCGCGGGTCGGTTTTGGCCAGGGCCGCCAGGGCATCGCCGAACCCCCGGCGCGCAGCGACGGGCTTGCCGCCGAGCCGATAAGGCGGCTTGGGTGAAGCGGCCGGCGGGGCGCCGCCGCCATCTTTTCCCGCGCCGGGGCGCGGCTGCGGAAGGTGCGGCTGCCAATTGTTCTCTGCGCCCGTGAGCTCGGCCTCCAGATGCTTCACCACCTTGGCGGCCTGTTCCTTATCGAGAGCTTTGCCATGCCAGCCTTCCTTGCCTTCGATATCGGGCAGGTCCTTACCCTTGATGGTGTAAGCCAGAACCACTGTGGGGCGATCGGCGGTCTTGCCGGCCTTGTCGTAGGCCGTGAGCAGCGCGGGAATGTCGTGCCCATCCACCACCAGCGCCTGCCAGCCGAAAGCCTCCCAGCGGGCCCGGTAGATCTCCATGTGGTGCTCCAGCATGGTGGGCTCGCTCTGGCCGAGGCGGTTGATATCGATGGTGGCGCACAGGTTGCTCAAGCAGCGGTGGCTCAACCACTCGGCGGCTTCCCAGACCGATCCTTCGGCCGATTCGCCATCGCCCAGCAAAGCGTAGACGCGCTGCCCGGAACTGGAGAGCAGCGCGTGGAGGGCGATGCCCGCCGCCGCTGAGAGGCCCTGGCCGAGCGAGCCGGTGGCTACGTCGACGAACGGCAGGCGCGGTGTGGGATGGCCTTCGAGGTCGGAATCGATCTTGCGCAGCGTCAGCAGCCGCTCGCGCGGAAAGAGCCCCGCTTCGGACCAGGCGGCGTAGAGAATCGGCGCGGCGTGGCCTTTCGAGAGAACGAATACATCGCTCGCCGGATTGCGCGGATCGTGGGGATCGTAGCGCATGACCGAATAGAACAAAACCGAGACAATTTCCGCGGCGGAGGCGCAACTTGTGGGATGCCCACTGCCGGCTTCCGTGGTGGAGAGTACGGAATCGATGCGCAGGCGTGCGGCTTTATCCCGCAGCACGCGCACATCGGTGGCTTGTGAAGTTTCGATCGGCATAGGGTCTTGAGGGAGCACGCCGGGGGCCAGACCGGGAAGTCAGGCGCGGCGCGAGCGAATGCCGATCTCGTCGAGGTGCTCGAGCAGGCCGGCGGGGTCGTCGTAAACGCGGTAGGCGCCGGCGCGTTCGAGCTCGTCCTGCCCGTAGCCGCCGGAAAGAAGGCCGATGCCGAGGGCGCGTGCGCGGCGGGCGGCCAGCAGGTCCCAGATGCTGTCGCCGACCACCACGGAATCGAGGATACTGACGCCGGTGGCTTCGGCGGCGGCCAGGAAGAGGTCGGGATCCGGCTTGGCCCGGGCGACCTGGTCTCGTGTCACGATGGGAACCTGGGGGCGGACTCCCAGAAGATCGAGCGCCGCGCGGGCGCTCTCCAAGCGGCCGCTGGTAGCGATGGCGTGAGGCACTTCGAGTTCCGCGAGGCGCGCCAGCAGCTCGCGCGCGCCGGGCAGCGGGCGGACCTGGTCGAGCATCCGCGCGTAGGCCACGGCATGGCGCCGCTGGGCGGCTTCGGCAGCATCCGGGGGGACGGCTCTGCCGATCTCGCGGAAGAGCGCTTCCACCATCAGCCCGCCGCTCATGCCGATGCGCCGGTGAATGCGCCACACGGCGAGGTCGATGCCGGTCTCGGAGAGGGCTTCGTGCCACGCCAGCACATGCTGGTAGACGCTATCGACGAGGGTGCCATCGAGATCGAAGAGCAGAGCGGGCGCGCAGGGGGTCATGTCAGGATGGTGCCACACACGCGGAGGCTGGATCAATGGCCGGGAGCCTGCCCGAGCAGGCCATCGGCGGCCTCGGCGGCCTCGGGTGTGGCGCGCAGAACCACGGCGCTGGCGGGGTCGAACGCCCATATTACCCGGATTTTCGCGGCGCCGCGGACCATATTGGCCGACGCCTGGAGGGCCTGAGGCGTGGCTGGCGGCAGGTAATACACCCGCGCCGCGGTGGTGCCGAGATAACCTTCCGGGTAGGTATGGGCGACCGGCTTGCGGTCCGCGTAAGCTTTGGCGGTGGATGAATCCAACTCGCCGATCAGCCATTCGGCGAAGGCCGCCTGGCCGGGGGTTCCGCGAAAGACCACGCCGGCCGGCGCACTGCGCGGGAAAATTCTTCCCAGGTCCGCCAACCCGCGAACGGCAGTTACGAGTTCCTGGAGATCGGCCATCGGTTTGATGTTGACGAGCCAGATTACACGTACCGCGGTATCTCCCTTAGCTGCGGCGGCGTAGTCGTAGTGGAGGGTGCGGCCGGTGGGCGGCTGCCCGTTTTCAGCCACGTCCAGAGTCTCGGAGAGCCAGGCGGCCAGCGCGAGCTGATCCGCCGTGCCGTGCACCATGAGGGATCGCTGCGCGTTATCGATGGTTATCTCCCGAATATCGGTAATTCCCCGGATCGCGTTGATGGTTTCCTGGAGGCTTTGAGGCGTAGTGACGCGGCTGAAATTCAGTATCCGTTCCTGCGCCGAATCGGCGGGAGCTTGCCCGAATGCGAGCGCTGCTAACACTAAGGCGAGCGTGAACTTGACGTGGTTGCCAGGCACTGCGAGTTCCTTTCAGTGTCTTAAGACGGCGGAACTGGCGGAAGCGTGGAGGGAACCGTTACGCCGATGCTTTCCGCCCCAGGCTGGCCAGCTTGTTCAGCCCATCGATATACGCCTTGGCGCTGGCTTCGATGACATCGGTGGAGGCGCCCCGGCCGGTGACCTTCAGGCCATCCAGTTCCATCTGCACGGTCACTTCGCCCATGGCGTCGCCGCCGCCGGTGACGGCGCGGATGTCGTAGCGTCCCAGCTTGGCCGAAACGCCGGTCACCATGGCAATAGCTTTGTAAGTGGCATCCACGGGGCCGTCGCCGATGGCCGCGCCCTCGTGCGTTTCGCTGGCTACCAGCACGCGGACTGTGGCTGTGGGGATGGCCGCGGTGCCGCTGTTGATGTTCAGGTAATCGAGCTGATAGGTCTCCGGCACGGGCTTGATCTCGTCGTGCAGGATCGCCATGAGATCCTCGTCGAAGACCTCCTGCTTCTTGTCGGCCACCAGCAGAAAGCGCTGATAGGCCTGGTTGAGCTCCGGCTGCGAAAGCGTGTAGCCGAGCTTCTTGAAGCGGTCGCGCAGGCCGTGGCGGCCGGTGCGCGCGGTCAGCACCACGCGGCTGTCTTGCATGCCGATGTGCTCGGGCCGCATGATCTCGTAAGTCTCGCGGTCCTTCAGGAAGCCATCCACGTGAATGCCCGAGCTGTGGGCGAAAGCGTTGCTACCCACCACGGCCTTGTTGGGCGGGACCTGCATGCCGAGCATGTCGGCCACCAGGCGGCTGGTGCGGTACAACTCGCGGGTTTCGATATCGGTGTGCACGCGGAAGTAATCGGCGCGCGTGCGGATGGCCATGACCACCTCTTCGAGAGCCGCGTTGCCGGCCCGCTCGCCGATGCCGTTGAGGGTGCCTTCCACCTGGCGCGCGCCGTTGAGGACGCCAGCCAGAGAGTTGGAGACGGCCATGCCGAGATCGTCGTGGCAGTGTACGCTGATGACGGCGCGGTCGATGTTGGGCACCTTCTCGCGCAGCCCGCGGATGAGCGCGCCGTAGAGCTCCGGCACGGTGTAGCCGGTGGTATCGGGGATGTTGACCACGGTGGCGCCGGCGTCGATGGCAGCCTCGATCATCTCAAACAGATAGGCGGGGTCGGCGCGGCCGGCATCTTCGGCGTAGAACTCCACGTCCTCGACATACTGGCGGGCCAGCTTGACGGCATCCACAGCCATTTGCAGGATCTTCACCTTCTTCTCGCCGAGCGTGCGTCCGTAGCGCTCATCCTGGAACTTGCCCATGATGTGGATGTCGGAAGAGCCGATGCCGGTGTGAATGCGCGGGCGCGGGGCTTTCGCCAGGGCTCGGCCGCACGCTTCGATATCGGCGGCCACGGCGCGGGAAAGACCGCAAATGGTGGGGCCCTGAATCTCGCGGGCGATGAGCTGGACGGCTTCGAAATCCTCGGGCGAAGAATTGGGATAGCCGGCTTCGATGACGTCCACGTTGAGCGCCGCGAGCTGCGCGGCGATCATGATTTTCTCGCGGCATCCCAGACGGGTGCCGGCGGCCTGCTCCCCGTCTCTCAGGGTGGTATCGAATATGGCGACTTTATCGGACATCGGCTCGTGCTCCTCCCGGAGCGCGAGCGTTCCTTAGGGGGCCGATTCCCAAACCACCGGCCGTCCCAGCTTGCTCCACTCGTCGATGAGCGCCATGTAGCGGGCCTCCAGATAACTGCGCTTCACCTTGAGCGTGGGGGTCATCAGACCGTTCTCCACGGACCATGGCCCATCGACGATGGCGATCAAGCTCACCCGCTCGTGAGGATCGAGGTGCGCATTGACTGCCTGCATCTGCGCCTCGAGAGAGTCCTCCAAAGCCTTACGGGCGGCCGGATCCTTGGAACGCTTGCGCGCTTCATCCGAAAGTACCACGATTGCGAACGGGCTTGGCTGGCCGGCGCCCATCAGGCAGCAGGCGTCCACGGCGGGATGGGCGGCCAGGCGGCTCTCGATGGGAGCGGGGGCGACGTACTTGCCTTTGCTGGTTTTGAACTGCTCTTTGAGGCGGCCAACGATTTTGAGCTGGCCATCGGGCTCGATCGCCCCGATGTCGCCGGTGTGGAAGAAGCCATCGTGGGTGAAGGCCGCGGACGTGGCGGCGGGGTCCTTATAATAGCCCATCATGTTCATGGGGCTGCGAACCTGCAATTCGCCGTTCTCGGAGAGCCGGGTCTCGACGCCTTCAAGGGCCGCTCCCACATAGCCGGGCCGGAGCTTGCTGGGATCGGGGAGGTGGGTAATCATGGTTTCGGTCATCCCGTAGCCCTCCACCAGTTCGAGGCCCAGGCGCCGGAACCATGAGAGGATCTCGACGGGCAGGGGGGCGGAGCCGCAGGCCGCCAGGCGTACGGTAGCGAGGCCGAGCTGATCGAGAATCTTGCGTTTGACCGCGCGGTTGACGATAGGGATGCGCAGCAGCAGGTTGAGCTTCCAGGCCGGGAGTTTGCCCAGCACACCCTGCTGGAATTTCAGCAGCAGGCGCGGCACCGAGAGGAAGATGGTGGGTGCGGCGCGATGCAGGTCGGCCACGAAGGTCTCGAGGCCCTCGGTGAAGAAGATGCGCGAGCCGAGCTGGAGCGAAACGGCCTCCATGCCGGCCCGCTCCACGATGTGGGCCAGCGGCAGATAGGAGAGCACATGCTGATCGGCGTTCAGGCCGAGGAGGCGCGCGAGGGCCTGGGCATTGAAGGCGAAGCTCGAGAAGCGGTGCATGACGCCCTTGGGCCTGCCGGTGGTGCCGGAGGTGTAAATGATGGTGGCCAGCTCGTCGCCCGCGCGCGTGGGATTGCCCGGAATGGGCGAATAAGCGGCCACGAGATCGGGCCACAACGGATGGTTCCCATGCGCCGCGGTGGGGAAGAAGACCGAGCACAGGTCTTCCGGGACTCCATCGGTCACCATTTCGCGGTCGTCGGTTGCGCCGATGAAGCAGGCGCGCGCCTCGCTGTGCTCCAGAATCTGGCGAACCGATTCCGCGCGAAGGGAGGGGTAGATGGGGACCGAGACGTAACCGGCCATCCAGATGGCCATGTCCGCCATGATCCACCAGGCGCAATTGCGTGAGAGGATGGCCACGCGCGATCCCGGCTCCCAACCTTGCGCCTTGAGATAGGCCGCCATGCGGCGGGCTTCATCCACGGCCTGCGACCAGGTCCACTCGCGCACCTGGCCGCCGGACGGCTGGGTCAGAAATATCTGGCTGCCCCGTTCGCGTTCCCAGCGATAAATGCACTGGAGCGACAGATCGTCCTCAGTGACAACGGGCTGCATGGCCCTCCTTTGGGCCGCTCAGACGCCCCGGATTTTTTTCACGGCGGCGGTGAGCGCCGGCACCACCTCGAACAGGTCGCCCACGATTCCGTAGTCGGCCACTTCGAAGATGGGCGCGTTCTCGTCCTTGTTGATGGCAATTACCGCTTTGGATCCCTTCATGCCGACCAGGTGCTGGATGGCGCCGGAGATCCCTACGGCAATGTAGAGCTTGGGAGAGACGGTCTGGCCGGAGCTGCCCACCTGGCGTTCCATAGGAAGCCAGCCGTTATCGCAGATCGGGCGTGAGGCGGCCAGTTCCGCGCCCAGCGCCTCGGCGAATTCCGCAACCAGTTGGATGTTCTCTTTCTCCTTGATCCCGCGGCCCACCGAAACGATCACCGGAGCCGAAGACAGGTCCACCGTCTGCGCGGATTCCCGGAAGGGCTCGCCCGGCTGGGTGCGGATCTGGGAAGAGTTGAGCGCGGGCTCGAAGTCTTCCAATGGCGCGGAACCGGCTTCGAGCGTGTCCGCGCGGAAGGCGCCGGCCTGAACGGAAACAAAACACGGGCCGTTGGCGGCGTGGCGATAATCGGCGTTCAGCTTGCCTTGCAGCAACTGTCGGACGAAGAGGGGGGCTCCGTTCTCCGTGTGGATGCCGATGACATCGGCGATGAGCACCGCGCCAAAGCGGGTGGCCAGCCGGGGAGCGAAATCGCGCACCTGGTAGGTGTGCGGAAACAGGATGTAAGCGGGATCGACGCGCCGCACGAACTGTTCGAGGGCGGAAGTGAAGCCATCGGCGGTGTAGCGGCAAAGCAGCGGATGGCGCACCACGTAAGCTTGAACGAGCTTCTTCGACGCCAGATCCGCAGCCAGATGATCGAGCTGGTCGCCGGCTACGGCGGCCATAAGGGGCTGGTTCAACTGCGCGGCTAACTCCTGGCCGGCCGCTAGGGCCTCCCAGGACATGCGGCTCCAGGCCGGGGTCCCGTTCTGGATACGCTGTTCGAGAATTACCAGAACGCCATTCATATGACTCGCACCTCGTACTTGAGAGTCTCCGCCAGACGGGTGTCGGCTTCCGCGGGAGTGCCCTTGATGAGCTGGGTCTCCTTGCGCTTGGGCGGCGGGTAGATGCGCTCGATGGCGATGGAGGGCGCGGGCGCGGCGGCGAGCGAGGCCGACCCGCAACAACGCCGGATCGAGACGCCCATC
>Ga0181520_10011247_pt1 | contig 11800 bp, 9 predicted proteins | sample PEATcosm2014_Bin_29_FD_132451 | JGI IMG/M metagenome (GOLD analysis project Ga0181520, IMG submission 132451) | Peatland microbial communities from MTU Mesocosm Facility, Houghton, MI, USA - PEATcosm2014_Bin02_30_metaG | ecosystem: Environmental > Terrestrial > Soil > Wetlands > Peat | place...
AAGATTTTTAGGGCACTTTTTTCGGAACGACAAGGAGCCCGAAAGATGCGCTGATGGCGGAATGCCTTTCGGATTCATTCGATTCATTCCATGAGACAAGCGGGTATGGCCCGCGAAAGTCCAGCAGGCAGCACGCCGGGGACGGGCCAATCCAGAAGATCACCGGCGAAAGAATCTACCAATGAACCACGCACTTCTGAAGCTGCTCGTGAAGCTCCAAGGCCTGAAAGGCGAGGAAGGCCAGGATCTGGTCGAGTACTCGTAACTGGTGGCATTGATTGCCCTGGCGTGCATTGGCGGGGTAAGGCATATCGCCACCGCCGTTAACGCTGTGTTCAGCAACGTCAGCACTTCTCTCGGATAGTGCAGGTGAAGGATACCGGCACCGGAGCAAGGGCCAGGCGGCAAATTCCCTAGACAAGCAGCGATCCCAGAATTCAACAGGATCAAGCGGACAGATGAGCCGGCGAGCATCCTCCAGTGCTGAGGCTGGCTCTCCCGCAATTTTCATGCGTGGAGAGCGTCGAAAGGGGCCGCTAAAATGAGGCGAGATGCCAAGCAAAGGGAATTTGCGCCGCAATGGCCTGATCTGGGTGCTTGCGTGCATCGGGATCTCGATCGCATGGGGCACTTCGATTGCCCGCGGCGGCAACGCATGGATCGATTTCCGAGCCGTTTACGCCGGCACTCGCTGCTTGATTCACGAACATAATCCATACAAGGTAAGCGAGCTCGAACGCGAGTATTTCTCGGAGGACGGTCAACGCCCGCCGGACACTCCTTTCTATCTCCAGGCGATCGTACTCTACGTAAATGTGCCCACCACGTTTGTCATCGTGGCTCCCTTCGCGTTGCTTTCATGGGGGCCGGCGCACATCCTATGGATTCTGCTGACGGCGTGCGTTTTTAGTCTCTCCATTCTTCTGATGTGGAGCACCGGCGCGAGCTACTCGCCGCAGGTAGCGACCTTTCTGGCCTGCGTGATTGCGATTAATTGCGCATCCATCTATGCGGCGGGCAATACCGCAGGAATCGTGGTGGGGCTTTGCGGAATTGCAGTGTGGTGTTTCCTGGAAAACCGGTTTGCATGGATCGGAGTCCTGTGCCTCGCGCTCAGCCTTGCGGTCAAGCCTCATGACGCAGGCCTGGTCTGGCTCTATTTCCTATTAGCGGGCGGAGCGAGTCGTAAGCGTGCATTGCAGAGCGCGGCGATTACGGCGGCCATCGGCCTGACGGCTGTGGCATGGGTCTGGCGGGTCGCTCCGAGCTGGATACACGATTGGAACGCCAATCTTGCCACGATCTCGGCGCGCGGAGGGATGAATGAGCCGGGTCCCAGCTCTTTCTCGGGCCACTCCATCTATACGGTTGTCGATCTTCAGGCCGCGATCAGCATTTTCCGCGATGATCCGCGGTTTTATAACATCGTCAGTTACGTGATCTGCGGGACACTCGTGCTCGTTTGGTCCACCTGGACGCTGCGGACGCGATTTTCCGTATACAAGGCCTGGCTTGGGCTGGCAGCGGTCGCGGCTTTCACATTGTTGATTACGTATCACCGGCCGTGGGATGCCAAGCTGGTGATGCTCACTATTCCTCCCTGTTGCATGATGTGGGCTGAGCGTGGCCGACCTGGAAAGATTGCATTCGCGATCACGACCGCAGCAGCCCTGTTCGCAGGGGATCTTCCGCTGGCGGTTTTCAAAACGATTGCCGAATCACTGCAGGTGAGCACAGCCGGGTTCGGCGGGCAGCTGCTCACGGTGGTATTGATCCGGCCAGAGTCAATTGCGTTGCTGGCGATGGGTATTTTCTTCTTGTGGACTTACTTGAGGGCGGACGCGGTTCACGTAGGGAACGTCGAATCCAAGGTGCGGAGCTGAGGGGCGGGACAGAGCCAGAAAGCGCGGCGGAACTTGTGCCGGCTGTTTAGGGGGTCTGCCCGTCCGCAGCGGGCTGGAACTGTTCGTAGGATGGTGTGAGATGCCGAAGATGGAGAAATTGCGCCGCAATGGCCTGATCTGGGTGCTTGCGTGCGCCGGGATCTCGAGCCTGTGGGGCACTTTTTTTGCCCTGGGAGGGAACGAATGGATCGATTTCCGTGCTGTCTACGTGGGGACCCGCTGCCTGATTCACGAACATAATCCATACAGCGTAAGCGAGCTTGAACGCGAATATCTGACGGAAGACGGCCAACGGCCACGAGACACTCCGTTCAATCTCCAGGGCGTCGTATACGACATAAACTTACCCACTACATTGGTTATTTTGGCGCCAATCGCGGCGCTTCCATGGGGGCCGGCGCATATCCTGTGGATGCTGGCAACGGGCTGCGCTCTGATTCTCGCCATCCTGCTGATATGGGACGCCGGAGCACGTCACTCACCGCCGGTTTCGACGTTTCTCGCCTGTTTGATCGCGGTCAATTGCGAATCCATCTTTTCCTCGGGCAATACCGCCGGAATTGTCGTGGGGCTTTGCGGAATCGCGGTGTGGTGTTTTCTTGAAGACCGCTATGTTCCGATCGGAGTTATCTGTCTTGGTCTCAGCCTTGCGGTCAAACCTCATGATGGGGGGCTGGTCTGGCTCTATTTCGTCTTAGCGGGCGGAGCGAATCGTAAACGTGCGATGCAAAGCGTTGTTATCACGGCTGCCATCTGCCTGATTTCTGTTTTGTGGGTTTCGCACGTCGCTCCAACGTGGATGCACGACTGGAATACCAACATTGCCACGACCTCGGCGCCAGGCGGCATCAACAATCCCGGTCCCAACGGCGCTAAGAGCGGCGCCCTTTTTTCGATTGTGGATCTCCAGGCCCCGATCAGCATCTTCCGCGACGATCCGCACTTTTATAACCTGGCCAGCTATCTGATCTGTGGGACGCTTCTGTTGATTTGGGCCATTTGGACACTGCGACGGCGCTCTTCTGTCATCAACGCCTGGCTTGGGCTCGCATCGGTTTCGGCCCTCACATTGTTGATTACGTATCACCGGCTCTGGGATGCCAAACTCATGATGCTCGCAATTCCCGCATGCTGCTTGCTTTGGGCCGAGGGTGGCTCGCGTGGCAAGGCTGCAATTCTGGTCACTGCAATAGCGGCGTTTTTTACCGGTGAAGTTTCATTGGTGCTTTTCGAGATGGCCCTTGGCGCTTTACACATGGGCACAAATGGGATCGTGGCACAGGCGATCACCGTTGTGCTGACACGACCGGCTTCATTGGCACTGCTGGCAATGGGAGTTTTCTATCTTTGGGCCTATCTACGACAACCCGATCCAGTGAAGCCCGCCTCATCAGTGATCCAGGAGATCGAGTGTGTTTCAGAATAGTGGAGATTCCTGCTTGGGAGCTCTCCAAGCGTTGAAAAATGGATGTTCGCTGCAATCGATATCGAACTGGGTATCGTGATGCCTTGCCTGAGCGAGGTGGAGATGCTCGCGACGTGCATTGGGCGGAAGGAGCAAAGCACTTTAAAGCCTTGTCGCCGGGAACCTTGATGACCTTTCCTGAGAATCCGCCGGGATGGAACATGTGGCTGGTGAAACCCTCTTCCAATTGAACCGCTGAAGCGAAGCGCTCGTAAGATGCCGACGGTAAGGCGGAACGGCAGATAGAAGCGATGGACATCGTGCGCCCGATTCAAGGGGGGGCAGGTGAGGAATTCGTCGCGCAACCCAGTTAGCCTTTAATCAATTCTCCAGAGTTCATACCGATCATTCTCACTTTCGCCAAACCCCCACATTGAGCGGCCGTTGTACATTCTGCCGAAGCGATGATTCTGGGATACCGCTTCCACCAATGTCCGATGTGGGAAACGTTCCAGGAGCGCGTGAGCTCCTTCACCCCCAAACACACCCACCACCAACAGATCTCCTGGCTTTGGCTGAGGACCACCGGGAAAGGTGAGTGTCGCACCAGCCATGGGCGCATACCAATAAGCCCAGTATTGGCCGCCAAACCAAACTTTTTCTCCTGCTGCAACGTGCGGCGAAACCAAACGATACATTGCGTACCGGCCGAACTCCGCAAACTCAGCGTCCGAGCGAAGGATGAGAAGTGAGTAGCCGGTGCTGGCGGCGATCAATGCAAAGGCTGCGATGCGGACGACCCTGACGGAAAAGCCCTCCATCAGCCGGAAGCACATCAGGATGACGGCGGGGATGCAGGGGAGCAAGTACTTAATCGGCAGATGAGCGTAGTAGACGATGGGAAGAGGAATTAGAACCCAAAAAACAAGAAAGAGACCCATATGATCGCGCCGTTTCAATGCCTGGAAAAGCAGGCCGGCAAGCGCACGCAACCCAAGGAGCGCCAGCAGCACAACGGGCAGAAAACTCCAAAAGAAGAACAAGGGGACGAGTATGGCCAAGATCAAGATGAGAGCGAAACTCGGCCTTTTGGTTTGGTAACGATTCGCGATCCAGCAGCCGGCCAAGGGTATGGGGAACGCGAAGTAGAAAAGATATGAGACCAGATTGGAGGCAATATACCGCGTCCCCGTGACAAGGGGAGGAGGGTTGATGGCCAAGTTATGCTCGCGGACAGCGAGAACGATTGCCAGGAATAATGCGAACCCTGCGAAGACCGGAGTCCAAAGCCAAAATTTTCGGCGAATCTGTTCCAGGAGCTCCCGAGGATTGATACTTTCCATCAGAAAGAACGCCCCGAGAGGCAGGAGAAGCGCGAGGTGTGACCGGGCAAAGCCCGCGAGCCCGAGTGCGATCGCTGCTGCCGCTCCCTGGGCCCACTTCTGTTCTGCCTTCCACGCAGCGAGGCGCTCGATTGCTAGGAGTGCGACGGCGGTGGCGAGAATATCGGGCATTGCGGTCGAGGCCATGCGGAGGAAAGGAGGGATGGCCACCAATAGCAAAGCGCCGGCAATGGCGTGCGACCGGTCCCATCCGAAGCGAAGGACGAGGGAAGTCATCGCGAGAACTGCGATCCAGACGAGCACCAGCTGGGTCAGGTGCGCCATCCACTCGTGGGCGCCCCCCAGGACAGTGGGCACGAGGACATACCCCATAAGCGAATTTCCGGGCGATAACTCGTAGGCTTTCGTGCAATTCTCGATCGTGTCCCAGCAGATGTCGAAATCCATCGGGTGCAGGGGGTGGTTGACGATCTGCCGGGACATTGTAAGGAACCAGGGATCGTCGATGAGGTAAGGCTTGTTGAGGTATGGAAGAAGGCAAACGGTGGCGAGGATTAACGCAGGCCAAGCGCAGGCCAGCACAGCAAACCACGACACCGTTGGGGGTGCGTTGCAATGCGACGTGGCTTCCGTTGTTCTGTTTGTTTGCGTTATTTTTGCGTTCATGCTTCCCGAGCCAATGCAATGGAATGGCGGCTGAACAAGAGGTTGAAGTAGCTTGAGTCGTTCACAATTGACGGTATGCCCGGCGACAGCTTTCCTCGCGGATGGATGCGATAAATGTTAAAGTCCCGCGCAACGAGAAAGTCGATCAGATGCGACGGTTCAAAGCCCAACTCGCGCATCGCCGAGGGCATGAGTTCAAGAACAATGGTGATGCCGGGATTGCGGCGCAGGGTTTCCACCATGCCCTGGCAGACCGCCAACTCATAGCCTTGAACGTCGATTTTTACAAAAGAGATACGCCCCGGCTTGTCCTTAAGGAAGCTGTCAATACTGACCAGAGATACGCTGACCTCTTTCGAGCCCGGATGTGCTGAACGAAATTGTTCCGTAGCGACACGGTGATCCGCGTGGTGGCGATCGTTAATCCATAGAGCAATGGTCCCATTCTCAGCGCCGACAGCGTATGGCAGCGGGATGATTCTGCCTTCGAGGCCGGGTTGATGCGCGGTCTGCTGAAGAAGTTTGAAGTTAAAAGGCTCCGGCTCAAAGGCATAAACCTTGCGGCCGGGATCGGAGGCTCGCGCAAGAACGGCGGCCGTGTAGCCGATGTTGGCGCCGATATCCAGAACATCTCCGCCACTGACGAGAGCGGGGAAGGAGCGCACCAAGTTCTGCAGATCGTCTTCGATGTAGCGTTTGTAGAGGAAGTAGGCGGACTTGAATAAACGACGGCCAATGGAGGTTCGCAGCAGGCCGGAACGCTTCAAAAGAGAATACGCAATGAGGAATGGATTTGCCCGGTCGCCTGGTAGATTCATTCGATCATCCTGAATGCCTCAAATGTTTCGCGGCCTTTCGACTTTGGGTGTAAGAGCCACCGTCAGACGCTCGGATTGCAAAGCGCAAGCATCACCCTCGCGTCTTTCGCATGTTGGCAATTAACCGATGAAGAATAGCTTTGCCGCGGCCTTGCTACACATGCGCAGGAGCAAGCTGCCATCGGCAAACCGGTTGATATTTGTGGAACCGTAGACCCTCTGCCGGTAGCGAACAGGAATATCGGTGATTTTGAGGTTGAGCTTTGCGGCACCGAACAGGAGATCAAAATCGCCAAAGGGATCGATTTCGCCGAAATAAGAACGTCCAGCGGCGATATCGAGATAGGTCTTGCGCCAGAGAACCTTGGTTCCACAGAGACTGTCCTTAACCGGCTGGCCCATGAGCTTGCTCAAGAGTAGCGCAAAGAATTTGTTCCCCCAAAGATTGAGGAAGCGCATCGCTCGGGGATCCATGGTGTAGACCATCCGGCAACCGTTGATGAAGTCACCCTTTCCGCTCACAAGTGCGTCATAGAAGTCGACGAGGTCTTCTGGAGCGACACTGACGTCGGCGTCCAGAATCATCAGGATGTCGCCGGTCGCCATGGCAAAGCCCATTCGGACCGCATCCCCTTTGCCGCGGCCTTCCTGGACAAAGACCTTGATGTCCTTTTCTAATGAGCCAGCCGCAACCCGACGGCACTCTTCAAGCGTATTGTCACTGGAGTGGCCCTCGACATAGATCAACTCGGTGCGCGAGCCCATGTTCGGAAGCCGGTCGGCAATTTGTTGAATATTGCCTGCCTCGTTGCGGCACGGACAAATCACAGAGACAGATGGAATGGGGCGGTCCGCGGCCAACCGCATGGGCCGCGCCACCACCCAGTTCGTGAGTGCGAATTGGCGGATCAGCGGCAAGGGCGCCAGAAAACGATTGACGAATGGACTCAGCAGCGGAACGTGTTTGGGAAAAAGGATATGAGGGCGAGTTTGCAGGATCTCAAAATCGGCGAGATAGAGCAGATTGGCGAGATCTTCCTTAGTCGTCCAGTTCAGAATTGGCAGCGGGTACTTCAGACCAGTTTTCTCTGCAAGCGAGATGACCGGCTGCCATAACAGGCTATACCAATGAATGATGATCCGCGTTTGTGCGTGACAAGCGGAACGGAGACGTTCAAATACCAGGCGGATGTCGTAAAGAAACCCCACAAGATCCGAAAGGATGATGTAGTCGAACGTTTCACCCTCGAGGTCCAGAGCCTCGGCGGGCATACACCGAAACTCGAGGTCCGGATGTTTAGAAGAGGCCAAACGTACCATCTCAGGCGAGATATCGATGCCCAGGCCGCGGCTTGGGGCCGTCGACGCCAGCAGATCTCCCGTACCGCTTCCAATTTCCAGAACCCGTGCGGATGCGGGGATGTAGAACTTGCAGAGTGAAGAGATGTTCCGGTGATACCCTCCGTTGCGTTGCCGCCACTTTTCCACAGTCGAGGCATAGTGGTCGAAGAACTCCTCCACTTCTTTGAGGTGTTCACCGATGCGGATAGGCGGCTTATCTTTGCGAACCTCAAGTGCCCAGCGCGGATAGTTTTTTGATGGGGCGGGGGGCACTGGAGTGTTCGTCATATTTGTTTTGTTGCCTCGTCTAATTCTCCACTTAATCTGCGTGGATCGCGCCGGCGTTACACTGACGCCAAGGCAGGTTACCTTGAACACGTGCCTTTTCCTATCTAGATTACATGTCGGCGCCATGACACGAGATGCGGCTGTGCTTCTTCTGGGCTTCGCTGCGCTCTCGGCCGCGTGGACGCAGGGTCCGGTCAGGCGCGTCACCCTGACGGTGGTGGATGAAAATGGCCACGCGGTGGAAGGCGCGCAGGTGACGATCACGGAGCCGGGTATCGCGCCGACGCAACTGTGGACGGACTACGCGGGAAACTGCAGCTACACATTGCTACAACGGGAGCCGTACCAGGTCGCCATCGAAAAGGCCGGATTTTATAAAGCCGACGACAGCTCGGTTGACCCAAGCCAAAGCAGCGTGAAGGCAGTGCTCGAGCACGAGCAGATTGTGCGCGAGCAGGTGAATGTGACGGCGTCAGCGCCGGGGATCGATACACAACAGATTTCAGACGAGAGCGCGATGAATACGCCGGAGATCGTGAACATTCCCTATGAGCCCTCGCACGATATTCGCAATCTGCTGGCGTTCAATCCTGGCGTGGTGCCGGATACGACAGGGCAAGTTCACGTAGCCGGATCGGAGACGTGGGAGACGCTGAACACGATGGATGGATTCGATATCCGCTCGCCGCTGAGCGGGACCCTGAGCCTGCGGGTGAGCGCCGACGCGGTGCGATCGATTGACGCGGAGACGACGCGCTATCCGACGGAGTTCGGGCGAGCGACGGGCGGCGTGATCGCGTTTTACACGGGGATGGGCGACAACAAGTTCCGCTTCAATGCGACGAATTTCATTCCTTCGTTCCGGGACTTGAATGGAATCCGATTCGACCAATTTGTTCCGCGATTCACATTCAGCGGGCCGTTGAAGCGCGATCGAGCGTGGTGGTACGACGGGGTTGAAATGGAGTGGGACAACATCTACATCTCCGAGTTGCCGGCGAACGCCGATACGGACGAACTGGTACGCGGGAGCAACCTGGCGAAGGTGCAAACGAACGCGACTTCGTCAAACATCGTGACGGCGGGGCTGCTCTACAACAACTATCACTCGGCGTACGACGGCATTTCGTCGCTCACGCCGCAGGAGGCCACGGTAAAGCGCAACACGATTGCGTGGATGCCAACTGTGCGGGACCAGCAGAGCTTTGGCAAAGGCGCGCTGCTCGATTTGGGAGTGGCCTTTGTGAGCATACGCGACGGATACGAACCGCACGGAAGCGCGCCGTACGGGTACACGCCAGAGCAGACTGAGGGAAGCTATTTCGAGAATCTAAGCGGGAGATCGCAGCGGCTGGAGGGAACAGCGGCGTTCTATGTGCCGCCGCGGCAGTGGATGGGGCGGCACGATGTGAAGGCGGGGCTGGACCTGAACCACATTGCCTATGTCCAGAGGCAGACAAGGACACCCGTGAATTATTTGCGCGAGGACGGAACGCTGGAGCGGCAGAGCGTGTTCGCGGCGGCACCGGCGTTCACGATGCACAACGGCGAGATTGGAGCATACGTGCAGGATCGATGGCAACCGGCAAAGGGATGGCTTGTGGAACCGGGGCTGCGATTCGATTGGGACGAGATTGTGCGGAGGGCGCTGGCTGCGCCGCGACTGGCGGCGGTGTATGCGCCGGGTGATAAGGATGCGACGAAGATTTCAGCCGGCATCGGGCTCTATTACGAGCACACGCAGCTGGAATACCTGGCGCAGACTTATGCGGGCATTCGCTACGACACGTATTACGAGACGGACGGGATGACGCCAACGGGGCCGGCGGAGGAGTCGGCGTTTGCCGTGGATGAAGGCACGCTTCGCGAGCCGCGCGCAGTGAACTGGAGCGTTGGGGTGGAGCGGAAGCTGCCGTGGTCGATTTATGCGGGTGCGAATCTTCTGGAAAAGCAGACTTCGGATGTTTTTACGTTTGCATTGACACGTCCGACGGCGCAGGCGGGGACTTATTTGCTGACGAATAACCGGCTCGATCGTTATCGCTCAGAGGAGTTCGATGCGCGAAAGTATTTCAAGAACGATTACATAGTGTATGTGTCGTACACACATTCATCGGCACGCACCAACGCGGCGCTGGATTATTTGCCGACACCATCGCCGCTGGGAACGCAGCAAAGCGGGCCGCTGCCGTGGGATGTGCCGAACCGCGTAATTTCGTGGGGATGGCTGCCGGTTCCGCTGAAAATGCTCAAGAAGCGCTGGGATTTTGTTTATGCTCTCGACGCGCTTACCGGGTTTCCGTACACGGCGGTGAATGCGGCACAGCAGGTGGTTGGCGCGGAAGGAGGGCAGAGGTTTCCGGAGTTTGTAAACTTCAGCCCGGGGCTTGAGTGGAAGTTTCATTTTCGCGGGCAATATTGGGGGCTGCGCGGAGTCATGGAGAATGCGACCGACAGCGGGAATTATCTGGTGGTGAACAACGTGGTGGACTCGCCGGAGTTTGGAAGTTTCAGCGAAGCACAAGGGCGGGCATTCACAGCGCGAATCCGGCTGATCGGGACGAAGTGAGAAAAGCAGGGACCAAGGGACCAAGGGAACAAGGCAACAAGGGAGCGAGGGACTAAGGGACCAGGGACTAAAGGACTTTCCAAATTGAATGGGTGGAGCGAATGCAGGATTTAGGGAAGATGCTGTTGGGGCTTGGGTTGCTGCTGGCGGTGATTGGAGCGGCGATCCTGGTAGCCGCGCGGTTCGGGCTGCCGCTGGGGCGCTTGCCGGGCGATATTTCGTACAAGGGCAAGAACTTTTCGTTCTACTTCCCGCTGGGGACGTCGATTCTGATCAGCGTCGTGCTGTCGGCGATTTTGTATTTGATTTCGCGGCTGCGGCGATAGGGGAGGATTTGCAATCGGGCGCAAACGCAAACATGCCGCCCAAAGGCGGCATGTTGAGAGAGAGCGATGGCTCGCAGCGCTAGATGCCGACGCCAAATTCACTGGCCTGCTGGGATCCGGCGTTGGAGTAGAAGTCGTAGGGTGTGCGCTTCTTGAACCTGTAGCGGTTGCGAATCTCTGCGCCGACATAGATGCCGACCGCGGCGACGGCAATTCCCACAGAAAACCAGGTAATGACACGGAGGGCTGTCGATCCGGTCTTTTCTTCCGGTTCGGAGGATTCAGGAACGTGCAATTCGGATTCAGGATCGGCGGACATCGAACTTAGCCTCCTACGCTTCCATGATAGCGCAGGTGGGGTGCGGCACTGGAGGGGCGGGGTGCGGAAAACACGGAAGTAATCATGCGAAAGTGTTAATTTGGGCCAGCCAAACGGATTTTTCATTTTCGGGAAGAAAACTGGCGCGAATGGAGTTGGCAGCCAACTGGCGGAGTTCGTCGCGGCTAAATCCCTGCTGCGTATGGGAGAGGAGGAATTCGTTGGCGAGATTGGAGCCGAAGAATGCGGGGTCGTCGGAGTTGATTGTGACGAGGAGGCCGCGATCGAAGTAGCGACGAAGGGGATGGGCGGCAAAGGAGGGGCAGACGCCGGTGCGGACATTGGAAGTGGGGTTGAGCTCAAGGGCTGCGCTCCGCGCTTTCAGGTCCTGGAGCAGATTCTCGTCCCGGATAGCCGATAAGGCGTGGCCGATGCGTTCGGAGCCGATTGCGAGGGCCTCCCAGATTGCTTGGGGACCTGTGGTTTCGCCGGCGTGGTTGGTGAGGCGGAGGCCGGCGGCCTGGGCGCGCGCGTAGAGATGGCGGAACGGTTCGGAACCGGAGAGTCGCTCGTCGCCGCCGAGGCCAATGGCGACGATGGAGGGGTAGAATTCCCGCAACTCGGCGGCTTTGCGGAAGACGCGGTCGGCTTCCTCGACGGTGAAGTGGCGCACGGCGTCGAAGATCCAATAGAGGGAGAGGCCCAGCTCGCGAGCGGCGCGCCGGCGGGCGCGTTCCAGAGCCTCAAAGATGGGCTCGAAGCAGCGGGGATCGAAGTTGCGCCACATATAGATGACGCCAACGGAGATGAAGACCTCGGCG
>Ga0181520_10011248_pt1 | contig 11797 bp, 10 predicted proteins | sample PEATcosm2014_Bin_29_FD_132451 | JGI IMG/M metagenome (GOLD analysis project Ga0181520, IMG submission 132451) | Peatland microbial communities from MTU Mesocosm Facility, Houghton, MI, USA - PEATcosm2014_Bin02_30_metaG | ecosystem: Environmental > Terrestrial > Soil > Wetlands > Peat | place...
ATCGCAGAGCCATAACGACCGGTGCTGACGCGAATCGCGTTTCAGAACGAAGTTGCTGCTGTCATTCTGAACGAACGGGGCCCAAGCGTTTTTCAGCTTGGGGGTGGGGAGCGAAGAATCTGCTTTTGCGTTGTTCGCTATTCTTCGAGCTTGAACGCAACACACCGCTCCCCTTAGGACTTCTACCGTTCGTTCCGGTTGCGCCATTTGGCGGCTAGTTCCGGGTCCGAGAGAACTTTGATAAAGACCCCTCCCACGACCGACCGCGCCTGGAAGCCCATTTGTTTGCCGCTTACCGTGTCGAACCAATCAGTAAGCGGCACGCGGCTTGGGCCCTGGTTTACCCAGCGGCCTAAAGGCGCCAGCAGGGCCGCAAATGTATCGGAGCTACCCGGCTGCCCGTTGCCGGCCAGCGTCGCTGTCCAGATTGTCCAATCGAGTTTTGTGTAGTCGGCGCGGTTATCGAGGGGCAGGCCAAACTGGTTCAAATGGCGCAGGTAGAACGCCAGTTCTGTCTGCCGCACCTGGGGCGTGAAAAGCTTGAAATCGAGAATCTGGTCCCACACCAGGTTGTACTTTTGGCTCCAGCTTCCGGGCTTGTCGAAAGCGAGCTTGTAGTGGTCCCCATCGCGGGCCATCGTCTCCCATCGGGCAGCCATCTCTCTAGCCAACTTTGCATACTGCTGGGCCGCCTCCGGCTTGCCCACGCCCTGGGCCATCAAGGAGTAAGCGGCCAGAGCTTCAATCGCCTTGATGGACAAATTGGCATTGTGCGCAAGATGCCCGGCAAAGTCGTCGGTCGAAAGCTGATTGGCCGGGTCAAGGCCCTTGTCGCGCAGGTATTCGGCCCATTGGGTAAACTGCGGCCAGTACTGGCGCGCAAACTCCCAATTGCCCCGCTCGCGTTCCATGGCGGCAACCAGGATGAGCATATTGCCGCTTTCTTCCACGGGCATCTGGTCTTCTTCCGTGCGTTCGCCGCCGCCATAAACCTGTCCATTGGCCAGAGGATAGGTGCCCAGATCGTGCGGCGCGAAAGGCCATTTCCAGCGCGCCAGCGCGGAGTACTCCATTACCGGCTTCAACTGCGCCTCAAGCAACTCAGGACTGAAAAACAGAAAGAACGGCCCTGAAGGATACAGCACGTCCACGGTCGAGATGCAGCCGTTGGAAAAGTTCTCCTTGGGAAACAGCAGCGGTGTGCCATCCACATCGGCCGCAAGCTCATGCGCAGCCAGCGTCTGGCGAGAGGCAAGAATGGCAATCTCGGCGTAATCCTTGCCACCGGCCTTTTCAAGATCCGCGGTGAGTTCCGCATCGAATCGCCTTCCGCGCTGCTCCAGCGTCGGATACTCGCTTTCCGCCGTCGCCAGCATTTGCTCAACGGTCATTCCATTGCGCTGCCAGTAAGGCCGCAGCTTGCGGCCCAGGTATTCGATCGCATAGTCCTCGGTGTAAGAGAGCAGCAGGTGGCGCGTAGCGGGCTCACTGGTCAGCTTGCCCATGGGCAGCAGAACGGCCAGATGAGCCGCGCCCTCGCGTGGCATGCGCGGCATATCCATCTCGTCGGCCTGCGGCAACGAGCCGGTGGCGGCGAACGAGCGCAGGGCGTCCTGCGACAAGACCACTTGAGCGTCGCCCTGGTCGGGCACGGCGAGGTGGAAATAGCCCCAGTCGATACGCAGATCGTCGCCGGGGCGATTGAGCACCCGCTGATCGCGCGAACCGACATTGAGAACCGTCAGCCCCTGGGCGCGCGAGCGGCCCCAGGTCACGGCTTCATCTGCCGAATTGACGGCAATGACCGGATCCACGTCGAGCAGCAGCGAAACTTCGTGCTCGCCCTGCCCGGTTGCGCTGAAGGTCAAGTAGGTAACGGGCCGCGAGAGCGTATCCAGGTCCCTGGGAAACGCAGGAGTGAAGAAGCTGACAGTGAGCGAAACCCCACCGGCCGCGAAATGGTAAATGGAGCGGGTCGGCGTGACCTCCAGCGAGCGCTGCTCCATGGCCGGCAGTTCGCCCGGGTCCGCACCCATGAAGCGGTACGTCTTGCCGTCAATGCGCGCCAATCCGTAGATCGGTTGCAAAGCTCCTGTCCAGTGCTTCGTATTCTGATCGGTCAGCTTATCGGCCATGGACCAGACACTGAAGTAAGGATTGTGGGCTATGAGCGGAACCGCGGGAGGGCGCTGCTGGGCCACGGCCAGCGAGGCTGCAATTAAAAGAGTAGCCAGCGAAACGCAACAGAACAGAGACACGAGCGATGCAATTTTCTTCACGGATAAACCCTTCTGATCGTCCAGGAGTGGGCAGGGCGTTTGGCGACTTGCCAATTGGGCGCCAATTCTGAGCCCTTTGGATTCACCTTGGAAGAATAATCGATCTCAAACATCCGGGGCCCACCCCGCGTGTTCTTCCGCCATCTCCGTGCCCCATCCTTTCGCCTTTTCTCTGGCGAAAGGGCGGGATTCCACGAATCCGAAAGGACGAAATCACACGGCCAAAGGCCTAGACTGGAGACAGGCTATGAAATCATCTGTTTCCGATCTTGGGGCTATCGGGTTTGCGCTGGCCGGGTTCACATTCTGGGTGTTGGGCGACAGTTCCATCAAGCTAATGGGGCAATTTGGGCTGCCGCCCTATGAGATGGTGGCATTCCTCGGTCTGTTTATGGCCATGTTTCTGGGCGCGTTTGCATTGCTGCGCGGTAATGTACAGGTGTTGCGCCCACGCAACCTCAAGCGACAGGTGGCGCGGGCATGCCTCGATATGGTGGGCACCATGAGCGTGGTGGTTGCGCTGCGCCATCTCACGCTGACCATCTTCTACATCCTGATTTTCATGGCTCCCATGACGATTGCCCTGCTGTCGGCGCTGTTTCTTCGCGAGGGACTGTCTTGGCGGAAGTGGGTCGCCATTCTTGCAGGTTTTGCCGGGGTGGTGGTCGCCGTCGATCCCTGGGGCAGCGCGCGGCAGGGAGATTGGATCGGCTTTGGCGCGTGCATGGTCTGCGTGGCGAGTTTCTCAATCAACATGGTTTGGTCGCGCGTGCTCACACGGACCGAGACACCAGAGAGCCTGGCGTTTTGCTCGGGACTGGTGACGGCTTCGGCGGGATTTGTGCTGATGCTCTTTCATGCCGTGCCATTGACCGCACCGCTGACAGCAGAGCTGTTTGCAACAGGCTTGTTTTGGGCATCGGGGACTCTCTGCTTCTACACCGCGGTGAAGCATACGTCGGCAGCCAACGTCTCGCAGTATCACTACACGCAGTTGGTCACCGGCACGCTGGTTTCGTACCTGGTTTGGCATGACAAGCCGGGACTCTTTGTACTGATGGGCGGAGCGCTGATTCTAGCCTCAGGGCTCTATATCGCCGTCGCCGCACAGGACCGCGTACCGTTGACCGTGGGCGACTGATAGCAAACCACGTGTAGCGCCAGCCTCCCGGCCGGGTGTCGCGTGGGTCTCCCAACCCACGCGCCGCCCCGGATACCACAAACGAGATCCAACGGTCAGGGACCTAGCCGCGCGTCTCCCCTGGATTCGGATTCCCTGCCAGCAGTTCTTCGCGGGCATGCTTCAGCACTGCCAAAGAACGCGTGACGCCTACCTCGCCGCTAAGCAACGGGTCTTCGTTCTCAACGCTCAACATGCCGTCGAAACCCACTTCCATGTACGCCGCGATGATGTCCTTCCAGGCGCTGACGCTATGACCATAGCCTACCGAACGGAAGAACTCTGAGGCTTCAAGATCGGACGGCGTCAATGTAAAGTTCAATACACCAAAGCGGTCAACGTTGTGCGGGAACATGGCCGTGTCCTTCATGTGCGCGTGATAGAGAGCGCCATTTTTGGCCAGATAGCGAATGGCCTCGACGGCGTTGCAGCCCTGCCAGAAGAGATGGCTCAAATCGCAGTTGGCGCCGATCACCGGGCCAACCGCTTCGCGCAGCCGCATCAGGGTCCGCGGGTTATAGACCGAGAAATTCGGATGCATCTCCAGGGCGATCCTCTTTACGCCGTGATCGAGCGCGAACTTGGCAGCATCCTTCCAATAGGGGATGATGCGTTCCTTCCACTGCCACTCCAGCGCCGCGGCGTATTCGTCCGGCCACTTGTAGACGATCCACGCAGGAAACTTGTCGGTTGGCGAGCCGCCGGGGCAGCCGGAGAAACCGACCACCGTGGGAATGTCGAGCATCTCGGCCAGCAGGATGGTATTGCGGAAACCCTTGTCGTAGCCGGCTGCTATGGCCGGGTCTGGATGGATCACATTCCCGTGGCCGCTGACTGCAAGGATGGGAATGCCGTGGTCGTCGAACTTCTTCTTCCAGGCCTTCGCCTTGGCCTTATCGGCCACCAGTTCCGCCAGCGGACACTGCTCCGATGAGGCGTAGCCGGCCGCACCCACCTCGGCCGCCTCGGCGCCCAGGCTCACATACTTGTCCAGCATGGCGTCCAGCGGAACCCCCGTGAAGGCTGGATTGAAGACGCCGATGGGCAGTTTCTTGATGCCCTGCTTCGGAGCGGCCTCGTTTTGCGACCCGCCCGACGTTGCCGCGCCCCCAGCAAGCGGCGCTGCGGCCAGCGCGGCTCCCGCCGTAATCGATGTACCCAGAAACTCCCTGCGATTCATGTGTTCTCTCCCGCTGACCATCATAGTGCGGGCACCCCAGCGCCTCCAATCTTTGAAACGTACTTTCACCACCCCAGCCGGGTGCCCCCGGTCCCGCTTTTGGGACCGGGGATACCTCAGAACTCAGCCACCGGATACGGAACCAAAGTGTCCGCGGAAAAAGATGCAACACCGAAAAGCTAGAAGCTGGCAGCTAGCCTGCATTTCTCACAAGGCGCGTCAACGAATCTGTAGCGCCGGCCTCCCGGCCGGCTGTAGCGTGGGTCTCCCGACCCACGCCGGGTACCGCTTGCTCTGTCACGGTGTGCGCAAACGGTATAGATGAACGAAGTTCTGCTCTGGCGGCGAGGACGCCGCCAGTACAGCCGACCAGGAGGTCGGCGATACAAAGCGTCGATTTGGCCGTGAGAAATGCAGCTAGAAGCTTCCCCCTTACCGCAGCCCCCGCACCGTCTCCATCACCTTTTTCGCCACTGCATCCGGCAGCGGCGCATACGAGAGCGCTGCAGCCTCGCTCTGGCCCGAAGTCAAGATCCACTCCAGCAGTTCCTTGAGCACCTTGCCCTTGGCCGCATCCGGCGACCGGACCGGCGCCAGCAGCCAGGTAAAGCTCGAAATCGGATAGGCGTCCTCGCCCGGCGCGTTGGTGATGGAGACGCGGTAGTCGTTGGGAAGCGTGCTGATAGTGGCAGCAGCCGCGGTCACGCCCGCAATCGAGGCCTTCACCCACTTGCCCGACGCATTCTTCACTTCGCCAAAGCTGGCTTTGTTTTGCAAGGCATAAATCAACTCAACGTAGCCGATTGCGCCGGGCGTCTCCTGGACCTTGCGAGCCACCCCTTCATTTCCTTTGGCGCCCATTCCCACCGGCCAACTGGGCGCGGTGCCTCTGCCCGGTCCGTTGGCCCACGCAGCGCTCACCTTGCCCAGGTAGTCGGTGAAGATGTAGCTGGTGCCGCTGGCATCGGAACGATGAACCACCACAATGCTCCGGTCCGGCAGCTTCGCGTCCGGATTGTCCCTGGCAATGCGCTCGTCGTTCCACTTGGTGATCTTGCCCAGGAAGATACCGGCCAGCGCGTCGGGGCCGAAGCGGAGATTGGCGATGCCGGGAAGGTTGAAGATGGGCGCTACCGCTCCCATCACGGTGGGAATATGGATCAGCTTGATTCGAGCAGCGGCAAGCTGTTCGTCGGTGGCCGGACCATCGGTGGCGCCAAAGTCCACCAGTCCGGTGGCCACCTGCCGAAGTCCAGCGCCGGAGCCGATCGCCCGATAGCTTATTTTGACTCCCGGATGGGCGGCGCTGTACTCGCTAAACCATTTTGAATAAATTGGATAAGGAAATGTCGCGCCAGCCCCAGTCAAGTTTTGCGCCTGCAATGCGCCTGCTGATAGAACCAACAACGCCACAAGGGCCAGGGTCGTTTTCACTGAGTTCTCTCTTCCCATCAATCTGCTAAACGGATTGTTCACGACGATTGTTAACAAGACTTGAACAGACGTGCTCTCCGGCCATTCGGGTTGCCTGCAAATGGACGAACACGGTGTGCGCTTTGTTCTCTTCTGCCGGTTTCTGGAAAGGTGGCCAACAATTCAGAGGGCTGGCGCCAATGGGTGTTGTGGCCCCGGCGCCAGGGGAAGCGTAAAGCGAAACGTAGCCCCTTTTCCGAGTTGACTTTCAGCCCACAGCCGGCCGCCGTGAGCCTGCACGATGTGCTTGACGATGGCCAGCCCCAGACCGGTACCGCCGGATTCGCGGGAGCGTGCCTTGTCAATGCGATAAAAACGCTCGAAGATGCGCTCCAGATGCTCTGAAGCGATGCCGGGGCCGAAGTCCTGGACGCTGAATTCGACCTCGCTCTCCAGCAGCCGCGCCCCTACGCGGATACGTTTGCCCGCCTTGGCATATTTGAGCGCGTTTTCAATGAGGTTGCCGAAGACCTGGTTCATGGCATCCGGGTCGGCCATCACCGTCGAGTCCGGCGCGCCCGCCGATTCCAGCTCGACTCCCGAATCCACCACCATGCCGCCCAGCGACTCGATGGCATCGTGTACCAGAGAACTGGCGCGCGTGGTTTGCAGCACCAGCTTGTAATCGGGGCTTTCAACACTGGCCAGGGCCAGCAGATCTTCGGTAAGCCGGTTCATGCGCGTGGCGTTTTTCAGAATGATGCCCAGGAACTCGCGGCTGGTCTCAAGCTGCGGTTGCGTGTCCTCGATGAGGGTCTCGACATAGCCCTGGATGGACGTGAGCGGAGTACGCAGTTCATGGCTGACATTGGCAATAAAATCCCGGCGCGACCGCTCTGCGATTTCGATTCTGGTGATGTCGTGGAGCACGGCCAAGGCGCCGCCGGATGGCAGCGGAGCCGCATTAATCTCGAAGATGCGCCCGGGGACCAGCGAGTTGGTGCGCCCGGTGCGCACTTCTCGCCGATCCAACACAGCGCGCACACAAGCCAGCACGTCCGGATCGCGGACCGAGTGGACCAGTGGCCGGCCATGGTGAATCTGGGTACCGGCAATCCGCTTCATCACGGCATTCGACCAGCGCACCGTGCCTTCCGGGGAGATGGCCACAACCGCCTCTTGCATGGAATCCAGCATGGTGGCCAATTCCTGGCGCCGGCGCTCGATCTCGCCAAAAGTTTGCTCCAGACATTCCGCCGCCTTGTTCAGCGCGGCCTCAGGGGCTGAGAAGACTTCTTCTTCGCTATACAGCAGACGGGCGCTCAACTCCCCGCTGGAGACCTTTTGCGCAAATGCGATCACCCGCTCCAGGCGCTTGGAGATACGGCTGGCAATCCAAACCGCCAGCGACAAGGCCACGGCCAGCGCGATCAGGCCGGACCACAGCATCTCGTTCCCGAAAAGAAGAGTGGTTTTGCTGGGAGGCAGCTCTAAGACCTTACCAGCAATCAGCGGGATAAAGACAAACTCCATTGCCGCGGCCTGGAACACCAGCAGCAGCAGGAAGATGCCAAGCAGCCGGGAGAAAATCTTCGACCTCACGCTACGCCTACTCGCCCTTGGGAAGCTCGAAGCGATAGCCGGCGCCGCGAACCGTCTTCAGATAGCGCGGATTTTCCGGATCGATCTCGATCTTCTCGCGAATGCGCCGCACATAAACATCGACGGAGCGAGGCGTGACAAAGCGCGCGTCACCCCAAACGGCATCGAGCAAATGGTCGCGGCTGAAGACCCGCCCCGGATGCCGGGCCAGGTAGTCCAACAGGCGGAACTCGGTGGCTGTGGTGGTAGTCAGCTCGCCGCGCACCTTCAACTGCATGGCATTGGCGTCGATGATCACTTCTTCAAAGCTGATGACCGATGGCGTAGTGGGCCGCTCGAAGCGCCGCAACACGGCCTTGACGCGCGCCACCAGTTCGCGTGTGGCGAAGGGCTTGGTGATGTAGTCGTCGGCTCCCAATTCCAGCCCCAGCACGCGGTCGTTCTCGCCCGCCCTCGCCGTGAGAAAAATGATGGGAATGGTTGAAAGCGCGGGATGACTGCGCAGCCTGCGGCACACGTCGAGGCCGTCGCCGCCGGGGACCATGATGTCCAGCAGAAACAGCGCCGGCGCTTGCCTCTCGGCGTCCGGGATCACGTTGGTAGGGGTGTGGAACAGGCGCGTCTGAAACCCTGCTGCTTCCAGGTGATGCTGCACCAGCCGCGAAATATCCGTGTCGTCTTCCAGTACAAATATTGTTTGGCTCAACCGGTCAGCCCTCTCCCGGCGGCCGTTGAGCTGCATCGACTGGGCCGCACGGAACCATTAACAGACTAATTCAACCAGGCAAAGATATTGCAAACGTTGTGTGAATTTGGCCTTTTGCGCGCCATGAGATGCCGGTTAGCAAGCTTCCTTGGCCACGGACGGCGCCTCGCTAACCGGGATGTCACCGGCCCCGGAACCAGTCTGCAAATTGCGCGTTAGACTCGGCGGTGCGCCAACCGGGGAAGGCCCGGTTCTCGACCCTCCGCCCTGCGGTTTCCCGCGCCCTGCGCGTTTCTTCCTCACCTCGTCGGCGGCCACCAGGATCAATGCGGTAAATGTCACCACCACTAGCGCGGTCGCGGTAAAGCCGTGCAGTTGTTCGATCTCCCCCGGAGTGTCGCCGCCCACGTCCTCATACAGCAGGGCCAGCCCCACAAACACAAAGAAGATATGAGCGCAGAACACGCGCAGCGAGGCCTTGCCCAGCGTCAAGAACGGCTCAATGGCCACCAGTTTCACCAGGTATTGCCGCAGCCAGTACGCCACCAGGGTAAAGGCGATCAGGTTCAAAACGCGCATGGGTCCAAGCTGCCATTTATCCAGTTGCATGCCCAGCGCTTGCTGCGTCAAATGAGCCCCCAGCCAGCCATGGCGCACGCCGATAAAGAAAAGACACACCGCGGTCGAGCCTCCAGCCACCCATCCTGGGAGCTTCACCGGCTCTGTATGCGTTGCAGAGCGGGTCCCGACCCACAAACCAGCCAACCAGATCGCCTGCCAGGCAAACAGATTAAAGGCGCCTGTCTCTTGTAGCGGGATCTGCAAATGGGTCAGATGCACCGTCCAGTTATGCACCACGTCGCGCAAGCCGAACTGCGCCAGCAGCCAAAGCGCCGCGCTGGCGGCCATGATCCTGCTCCACCCAATGCGCAGCGCCGCCGACATCAGCAAAGGGGTGAAGAAAAGAAACGTTACGTACATCGGTAGGATATCGAGCAACGGTGGGCAATAGATCAACAGAATCGATCCCAGAGCCGCCACCACAGGATGCGCCAGGTAAAAACTGAGCAGGTGGTTCAAAGCCGCCTTGTGCGTATGGATGGCGAACGCCGCCGCCACCGTGAACACCAGCGCCAGCATGGCCAGGTGATATGCGTAAATCTTCAGTGAGCGCTTCCAAATCTTTATGCGCGCGCGCGTTGCGTCCTGAATGAGTTCGTGGATCGAGAGCCGCCCGACCAGGAACGCCGAAATAAAAACGAATCCCTCAGCCGAAGAGATGAACCCGATAGGCTGGTTCACAAAATCGCTAAAGCGCGTGGGCAGGTGGGTCAGCGTCATCCAGACCAGAAAAAGCCCGCGCAGAGCGTCGAGTTCGGGGCGGCGTTCCAGATGGGGAAGATGCATGATGGGGGCCCTTATCCGCGAGCGGCGGGAATTTGCGTTACATATTTAGACGCGACCTTTTCTCCGCGGTTGTTCTCTATGCCGAGCGGCAATTTGTGGCCAGAATGCCCGCCAAGAAAACCCAGGAACCGGGTGACGCAAGTCTCGAACTTGATACTTGGGATCCCACCTGCCCCCACCATGGCAGCGTCCCGTCTCCAATGTTCCCACGATGGTTGCCGCTGTCATTCTGAGTGAACGGGGCCCCAAACGTTTTTCAGTTTGGGGGTAGTGAACAAAGAATCTGCTCTTGCCTTCTCATCGTCCGGATGGGAACATCTGGAACACCACACCCGGACCTGCCCACAAGTCTGAGGTGGCCATTTCCAGGGCCGATTGTTTCTGGTCCAAGGAATGAGGAGCAATGCATATTGCTCATCAGGTTTTGCATCTGTATGCTTCATCGTGCGTCCTTCTGCACGTAACTCCTGCGCTATAAATCGAACAGGAAAAGACAAGCCACCTTGCAGATTATTCCTGATAGGATTCTTCGACGTTACTTACATGGGAAACTTTGCATGCACTGCGTGGCCTCGGGACGCGACTCCCGCAGCCCATGATTTAGGCTGGAGACGCGGCCCGGACCCTGCACTCCGGAGCGCTCTTGAGGTGGCCTGGATGACGTGGATGGTACTGCTGATCGGTTTGGTGGTGGGCGTGGTCTCCGGCGTGGTGGGCATTGGCGGCGGCGTCCTGTTCATTCCCGCTCTGATCTGGCTGCTGGGCATGGACCAGCACAAGGCGCAGGGCACATCGCTGGCCGCCTTGCTGGCGCCGGTAGGCATCTTCGCTTTCCTTGAGTACTACCGCAATGGAAATGCCGACCTGCGCGTGGGACTGCTGCTGGCGCTCGGATTCCTGGTGGGCGGATACTTTGGCGCCGTGGGCGCGCAGCATGTCCCCGAGCTCTGGCTGCGCCGAGGCTTTGCAATCATGTTGGTCGCCATCGGCGCGCGCATGTTTTTCAGCCGCTGAAGTGCTTCACGCGGTCGCGATAAACCGCAGGCGTACATAGTCGGCAGTCCAGTTTCCCTCTTCGTCGCGAAGAACAGCCTCCAACAGAGCCGCTGTCTCTTCGACAACCGGCTCCCGCACGGCCCCTGGAAGACATTCCAACACGCCGCGGCGAAAGGTCCGTAGCCAGGCGCTCATGCCACTGGCGGGCAGAGGCGTGGGACGCGGAATCAGCTCCATACGCCGCACGCTGAAGCCATGCCGCTCCAGCCGCCGCGAGTAGCCCTCCACGGTCGGGTAATAATTCACGCCGTCCTCGCGATCACCATATCCATGCCGGGCCAGCACAGACCTCAACGCAACGCGAATCGCAGCAATGTTGCCGTGGCCGCCCATCTCGGCAACGAAACGGCCGCCGGGTTTGAGCACCCGCCGAACCTCGGCCATCATCGCATCCTGGCCGCGAACCCAGTGCAGCGCCGCATTGGAGAAAACGGCGTCGAAGCTCTTCGCCGGGTACGGCAGTTCCTCAGCGCTGCCCACATCGGCGGCAATGCCGCGCAAGCGCGCCGCGGCCGCCATTTCCGGCGAGGCATCCAGGCCAACTACGCTCGCGCCGGTCGCGGCAATGCGCCGGGTCAATTGCCCGTCGCCGCAGCCGAGGTCCAGAATGCTCTCTCCCTCGAGCGCCGCCAGCCATTCAAGCACACCTCCGGCCAGACCTGGTACAAATGCACCGTTCGCCTCATAAGCCTTGGGGTCCCAGGTTTGGGTCATCATCAGCCTCCGGCTTCAGTTTCGCCGATGCAGTGACCATAAGGCGAAGTTATTCTATTTTGACTTGTCATAAAGAATGCTTATGGCAGGAAATGACTGTAAACGAGAACGGAGGCCCTCCCGTCCTGCCTCCGATCTTCCCACCATGGTTGCCGCTGTCATTCTGAGTGAACGGGGCCCCAAACGTTTTTCAGTTTGGGGGTGGTGAGCGAAGAATCTGCTTTTGCCTTCTTGTAGTTTCGATATGAACTTTTGGGAAG
>Ga0181520_10011250_pt1 | contig 11796 bp, 10 predicted proteins | sample PEATcosm2014_Bin_29_FD_132451 | JGI IMG/M metagenome (GOLD analysis project Ga0181520, IMG submission 132451) | Peatland microbial communities from MTU Mesocosm Facility, Houghton, MI, USA - PEATcosm2014_Bin02_30_metaG | ecosystem: Environmental > Terrestrial > Soil > Wetlands > Peat | place...
GAGCACCGCGCCCTTGACGAAATCCTGCGTGTAGTAGGGCACGTTCAGCATGGTGAGCCCGTTGAGGAGCACGCCAACGAAGATCGCTCCGACGACCGCGCCGAAGACGTTCGGCCGGCGCGCCGCCAGCACCGCAAAGCCGATCAGCGAAGCGGCGACCGCGTCGAGCAGCAGCGAGGCGCCGGAGGAAACGTCGCCACGGCCGACGCGAGCGGCGACGATGACGCCGCCGAGCGAAGCGAGCGTGGCGGAGATTGCGTAGGCGAGCGTCTTGATCCGCTCAGTGCGCGCGCCGGCGAGGCGTGCGGCGATCTCGTTGCCGCCGACGGCGAACAGGAGCCGGCCGATCCGCGTGCGCTCGGTCAGCACGAAGGCGAGCGCGCCGATCGCCAGCATCAGTAACACCGGAATCGGCGCAACGTCGGAAAGGCGCGCGCGGCCGATAGCGAGAAAGTCGGGATCGAACGCGCCGTTGGCGGAGACGCCGCTCGGCAGGATCAGCCCGGTGGCGATCGACCGCCCGGCGGTCGGAATGAGTTGCAGGCCGGTGAGGAGGAAATTCATCGCCAGCGTCGCCAGGAGATCGGGCACGCCGACCACGACGATCAGCGCCGCGTTGGCGAGGCCGACGATCAGCCCGAAGGCGAGCGTCAGCGCGACGGTTTCGGCCGCGTCGAGGCGCCACACGACCATCGCGTAGCTCGCCGCCATGACGCTCGACGCGGCGACCGCGCCGACGGAAAGGTCGAACCCGCCGACGGCCATGCTGATCGTCACGCCGACGGCAAGGATCGCGACCACCGAAACCGCCTGCAGCACGCTCATGAAATTGGCGAGGCCGAGAAACGCCGGCTCGGCGGAGGCGAATACGACGATGAGCAGCGCCAACAGCAGGAACACCGAGCCGCGGCGCAGGAAGCCGCCCACACGGCGACGCGCGTCGCCGCTGGCGGCGAGCGGAGCGGGCGAGACCTCGGGGGCGGCGCTCATTGGAAAGCCCCTGTCGCGGCGAGCCCGGCCTCCGCTGCCGGCTCGGAAAACGGCCGCAGACCGCGGTCGTCGAGGAAGAAGATGCGGTCGGCGACTTCGAGCGCCTCTTCCGGGTCGGAGGTGGCGATCAGCGTCGCGACGTTGCTCTGAGCGCGCACCGCGGCGGCGATGTCGGCGCGGGCGCCGACGTCGACGCCCTGGAACGGTTCGTCGAGCAGCATCACGCGCGGCTCGACCGCCTGCCAGCGCGCCAGCACGACCTTCTGCTGGTTGCCGCCGGAGAGCGTGTCGAGGCGCGCGTCGGGACCGCTGGCGCGGATGCCAAGCCGGCGGATCGCCTCCAGCGCGTGCGTTCGCTCGACCCCGGCGCGCAGGAAGCCGCTCGGGAACCAGCGCCTTAGATGCGGCAGCGCGATCGCCGCCGACACCGAGCCGCCCGGCCAGTCGGCCGGCGTCAGCGAAGTTCGCCGCCGATCCGCGCCCGCCATATGGACGCCGGCGGCGATTGCTTCAGCGGGATTGCGCGGTCGCCACGGCCGCCCACCGAGCTGAACCTTGCCGTCGAGGATCGGCAGAGCGCCGAACAGCGTCAGCAGCAGCCGCGACTTGCCGGCGCCAAGCGGACCGGTGACCGCCACCACCTCGCCGGCGCGAACGGCGAGGTCGATCGGCGGTTGGTCGCGCCTGAGCCGCAACGCCGAGACCTGCAATGCGACGTCGCCAGTGACCTCGCGCGTGGCGATACGCGCGCCGGCGAGCGGCCGGCCGATCATCGCCTCGAGCGCGGCGGAGAAATCGACCGGGCGGGCGAACCCGGCGGCGGCGCGGCCGCCGCGCAACACCTGCACGCGGCTGGCGAGGCGGCGAAGATCCTGGGTGCGATGCGAGATGTAGAGAATGGCGAGGCCGCGCGCCGCGAGCTGTTCAAGAATGGCGAACAAGCGCTCGCTCTCCGCGGTCGACAGGCTGGCGGTCGGCTCGTCGAGGATCAGCACCCTCGCCTGCGACGCGAGTGCGCGCGCGATGGCGATCAGTTGCCGCTCAGCGGGGCCAACGTCGGCGAAGTCGCGATCGAGCGGCAAGACGAAGCCCGAGGCTTCGGCGATCGCCGCGGCCTGGCGGCGAATGGAGGCAGGCGAGACAAAGAAGCCGGATCGCCCGTCGGCGAAGCGGTCGATCAGCAGCGTCTCGGCGACTGTCAGCCCGACCGCGCCGGCGCGGTCGGTCGCCTGGTGGATCGCGACGACGCCGGCTAACGCCGCTTCGGCGGGCGTAGCGGGGCGGTAAGGGCGACCGTCGCGGCGCAATTCGCCCGCATCGGCCTGTGCGGCGCCGACGAGGATATTGACCAGCGTCGATTTGCCGGCGCCGTTGGCGCCCATCAGCCCGACGATCTCGCCGCCGGCGATCTCGAAATCGACGCCGGACAACGCCTGGGTCGAGCCGAAGCGCTTGGCGATTGCGTGACCGCTCAACGATGCGCCGCTCATGGCGCGGCGTCCGGATCGAGGCCGGCGCGATCGAACTTCGCTAGAGCGGCAACCAATTCGGCGATGTCGCGATAGCGATCGGGCTCGAGCAGCAGTGAGCGGGCCAGATTCAACGCGCGCGCCTGCGCCAGCGCGCGCGCATTGGCGTCGGCGATGACGAGGAAGTCCTCGATCTGGGCGAAGCCGATGATGCGGCGGACGACCTTCATCGCCAGGAAGCCGATCGCGTCGCGGCACACGTCTTCGAGATACGCCGCCAGCAAGTCGGAGCGTCGCCGGACGCCGGCCGGATCGCCGAAATGGCTCTGCGGCAGGCCGTCGCCGGCGGGCGCGGCGCCTTCGGCGAGTTCGAGGAAGCGGCGGCGGAACGTCCGCCAGAAATCGACGATGTCCTGCTCGATCGCCCCACGGCTTGCCGCGATCTCGGCCTCGGAAGCGCCATGAAACGGCTTGGCGAACCACGCCATCACGAGATGGGCGAGAAAGTCGCCGACGTCGAAGCCGCTCGGCCCGACCCAGGCGAACTCGCCGTCGATCACCCGCGTCTCTTCCGGCGTGACCATGATCGAGCCGGAATGCAGATCGCCATGCAGCAGCGACTGCGCTTTGGTCAGATACGCGAGGCGGAACCGCGCCGCGGCGCTCTTGATCTCGACGTCATCGCGCAATCTCGCCGCCCACGGCTCCAGCGCCGGCGCGATCTTGTTGCGGTCGCTCACCGTGTAGGGATCGAGGAAGATGAGGTCGACCGAGATCCGCTGCAGCGCGAGGTTGCGCGAGAACAGCGCAAGATCCGCCGCGCGCGCTTCAAACGGCGCGGCGATGTCGGAGGTGTGGACGCTCGCTTGTGCGACATATTCGGCGACGTCGGCGGCGAGACGCGGGTAGCGACGTCCCTCGATCAGGCCCTTGCGCAGGATGACGTGCGGCTCGAGCTTTTCCATCACGATCAACAGCAGATCGGGATCGAAGTGATGGATCGTCGGGGCGAGACGGCCGACGAACGGCGCGAGGCGCGCCGAATAGGCCGCCTCGAAGCGCGCGCGGTTGGCGTCGAGCGGCCAGGTCTCCTTCGCCACGCGCACGTACGGCAGCGCCTGCTTGACGCAGACGCCGCCAGCGGGTCCGTCAACCAGATAGACGGCGTTGAGATTGCCGTCGGCGACGTCGCGCACGCGCCAGGCGCGCTGCGCGCCGCCGAGCCCCGCACGGATTTCCGGTAGGCCGGCAAGGACGTCGATGACGCCGGCGGCGTCGAGCACCCGATAGGCGCGCGCCGCCGGCGCCGGTTCGAATGCGAAGAAGGAAGGCGACGCCTGATTCATACGTCAAGCCGATGGTTTCTTGGTGGGAGCGCCGGCCTCATCGCCGCGGGTAGAGGGTGATTTCGGAGAAGTCGCCGACGGCGGGCCAGCGCGGGTCGGGTTTGGCGCCGTCCTTGACGACGTGAGCGATCTTCAGCCCTGCGGCCTCAGCGGCGGCGAGCTCGGCGGGATTGTCGGAGCAGAACAGGATCGCCGCCGGCGCCGCGCCGATGCGGGCGGCCACACGCTCATAGGATGCGGTGTCGGTCTTTGCGCCGACAGTTGTATCGAAGCGCCCGGCGAACAGCGGTCGCAGGTCACCGGCGGCGCTGTGTTGGAAGAACAGCTCCTGCGCCTGCAACGAGCCGGAGGAATAGACGTAGAGGGGCAAGCCATCGCCGCGCCAACGCCGCATCGCCTCCAGGGCGTCCGGGAAGATCGGGCTTGAGAACGCGCCCTGTGCGTAGCCCTCAGCCCAGATCAAGCCCTGCAGCGTCTTCAGCGGCGGCGCTTTGACGTCGTCGCGTTGCCAGGCTTCCAACGCTGCAACGGGATCGGCCCCGCCGGCAAGGCGGCGCGCGTCATCGAGCAGCGCCGCCACGGCCGGCTCGCCGCCATGGCGATGCACGAATGCGCCGAGCCGCGCGGCGGCGAAGGGAAACAGCACGTCGCGGACGTAGGCGAGCGGACTGATCGTCCCCTCGATGTCGAGCAACGCGGCTTCGACCGCAAGGGCCGAAGCCGTGCGGCGCTGCACCGCGACGTCGCGGATCGCCGTCGCCGAGGTCACGCCGCTTTCTCGTAGCGCGGAAAGCCCTCGGCGATCGCGTCGCCGGTGTAATGCGCGACCCAGCCGTCCTGGCTGGTGAAGACACGGATGCAGGTGAAGTCGCCGACGTCGCCGCCGTCGAACCAGTGGCTGGTTCCGTGCGGCACATACAGCAGGTCGCCCGCTTCGCCGACGACTTCGAGCACGCGGTCGCCGATGTGCAAGTAAAAGGCGCCGCTGCCCTCGACGAAGTAGCGCACTTCGTCTTCGTCATGCGTGTGTTCGGCGAGGAACTTTTGCCGTAGCGCCGGCCAATTGGGATTGCCGGGCTTGATCGACACGACGTCGGCCGTGACATAGCCGCGCTCCGCCTTCAGGCGGTCAATTTCGTGCCCGTAGGCGGCGAGGATCTCAGCAGGCGTCGAATCGGGCCTGAGCGGATGCGAGGCCGACCAACGCTCGAGGCCGGCGCCGAGCGCGGAGAGTTCGCGCTGGATCGTCGTCAACTCGTGGGTGTCGAGCTGAACTTTGCTTGAGTCGGCGGCCGAATAGACGATGAGACGAGTCATGGCTGGTAGCTCCTTGCGGTGAGGATCTGGTGGAACAGCGTCTCGAGCGCTTCGAGATGCCGCCAGGCTTCGGCAGGATCGCGACCCCAGGCGTAGAGCCCGTGGCCGGCGAGCAGATAGCCGGGCGCGGGCGTCTCGGCGGCTGACGGCGGTTCGGCGAGACGCAGGGCGATGCGCTCGGCGAGCGCGGCGATGTCCTGGTCGTTGGCGAAGATCGGAGTCTCGATCGTCGCTTCGTGCGTCGTCACGCCGAGCAGCGCCTTCTGCAGCTCCCAGCCGTGGATGCGCAGAGCGTCGTCAGGGAGATGGGCGCGGCTGATGACGCTCGAGGCCGGCGCATGAACATGGAAGATCGCGCCGATTTCCGGCGCGTCGCGGTAGAGGCGGACATGCAGGCCCGCTTCGGCCGAAGAGCCCGGACGCAGCGACTGATCGAGCGGCTGAACGAGGATGTCGTCGGCTGTCAACGCGCCCTTGTCGACGCCGCTGCGGGTGATGGCGATGCGGTCACGGTCGATCCGCGCCGAGAAATTGCCGGACGTGGCGGGCGCCCAGTGGCGCGCCGCCGCCAAGCGTCCGCCGGCGATGACCGCCGATACGGCGGCGGCGACGTTGGCGTCGGGCGGAAGCGGCGCGTTCATCGGCTCAGACCTTTGGCTGGAACGTTTTCGCCGCGCGCGCCGTGGCTTCGAACGAAACGATCCCGGCGTCCGAGCCGAGTCCGGTCGCGACTAGCGCCGCCGCGGCGGAGGCGAAGCGGCCAGCCGACGGCAGGTCGAATCCGTGCGCTAAGCCGGCGATGAATCCGGCGGAATAGGCGTCCCCGCATCCCGTCGTGTCGACGATCGGGACATCGAAGGCGGGCAGCCGGTGGACTTTGCCGCCGCGCGAGGCGATCAGCGATCCGCGCTCGCCGAAGGTCACCGCCACCGTCGCGACCCCCCGATCGAGGAAGAACTGTGCCGCCTCGAGCGGATCGCCACGGCCCGAAAGCGCCGAGGCTTCTTCGTGGCTCGGCAGAAAATAGTCGATGTGCGACAGCAGCGGCGCGACGAGATCGAAGTGCTCCGGGCCGACGGCGATGAGATCGAAGCTGGTGACGCGGCCCGCCGCCTTCGCCGCCGCAAGAAACGCCCGGGTCGGCTCGCCGTCGAATGCGGTGAGCAGGCCCGTGCCGCCGACATGCACGTAGCGCGCGTCGAGCGCCTCGGCGAACTCCGCCGGTCGAAGCCTGAATGCGTCGGACGCGCCGCGGTTGTGCAGAGCCGGACGTTCGCCGTTGGCGCGGATCGGCAGGATCGTCGCCGAAGCCGGTCGCCCGTCGACGGTCGCCAAGAGCTGCGAGTCGACACCGTGGCGCGCACAGACGGCGCGAACGAAATCGCCCTTTTCGTCGCGACCGACCGCCCCGACCAGCCGCGTCTTGAGTCCCAGCTTGGCGGCGTCGATCGCCGTGCCGCCGGCTGGGCCGGCGACGGTCAATCGGATCTCGTCGATGAACGCGACGCCGCCCTTCTCCGGCACCACCGTCACGGGACGGCCGAGGATATCGAGGATCGTCAGGCCGACGACGCTGACGTCAAACTGCGGCATGTTCGACGTCCTCTAGCGGCGCCTCGGCCGATTCTGATCGCGCCGTCTGCGGCGCGCGGCGAAGCTCGGCGAGCGCGCGATCGATCGCGTCGAGCGCCTCGCGCGTCGCGGCGCCCTCGATGAACAAGCGTGTGCGGCGTTGCGCGACATCGGCGGCGGTCGTCGCCATTTCTTCGCACGCGAAGAAGCGGACTTCGCCGACAGTCACGGCGTCGCCGGCGATCGACGTCCGCGCCTCGGGCCCGACGAGATACGCCGCGACGCGGCCGGCGCGCGAGCCGTAGGTCGCGATCAGCCGCTCAGCCAGCGCGTCGTCGACGCCAAAGCGTCTGGCAAGGTCGTCGGCAGCGCGCTGACGTCCGGCTGCGTCGCGCGGGAAGTCGCGCCCGCCGCCGATCGGTCGCCGCCCGGTCGAGGCGCGACGAGCGCGGCCGAGCGCGGTAAGAGCGGCGTCGGCCGCGTCGGCGGCGATTGCATGGAAGGTCGTCCATTTGCCGCCGGCGATCGAAATGAGCATACGGCCGTCTGTGGCGGCGTGGACATGGACGGCGTGATCGCGGCTGCGCCCGGTGAGGTCGCCGTCGTCGGCGGCGACAAGCGGACGAACGCCGTGCAGCCGGCCGACGATGTCTTCGGCGCCAAACGCCCCCGCCGGAAAGAGCCGCCTCAGCGCCGCCAGCAGATATGCGTCCTCCGCCGCCGTCGGACGCGATGCGTCGGGAACGGCGACCGGAATCTCGGTCGCGCCAAGCAGAACGGCGGCGCCGATAGCGTAGACGCAGCACAACCGGCGCTGGCGCGGATCGGAATTGTCGCCCTCGAAGAATAGGAGGTCGTCGCCGAGCGCCGCGGCGACGTCGGGCGCGCGCAGCAGAAGATGGGTTCCAGCGACGCCGTCAACCAGCCGCGTCTCGACGCCGAACAACTTCGCAACCCGATCGACGTTAGCGCCGGCGGCGTTGACGACGACGCCGGCGTCAACGCGCACAGCGGCGCCGGAGACGCCGTCGCTCACGACGAATCCGCCCGCGGTCGGACGAATCTCGGCATAGTTCAGAGCGATCGAGCCGACGCCCTCGGCGACGGCGTCTTCGATCAGCTCGATCGCGACGCGCTCCGGCGACGCGATCAGCGCCTCGTATTCGTAGGCCGCGGCGCGGAAGCGGGGCGAGATCCCAGGATAGCGGCGCCCGAGTTCGGCGCGGGTGAACAGCCCGCCTAACGGCAGAACGCGGCCGCTTCGGCCCAGCGCGTCGTAAAGCGCGACCGCGGCGCGCAGCACGAGCGCGCCAGGCAGCGAATGACCGGCGGCTAGGCCAAGGGCGCGGAGCAGCGCGATCGCCGCGCCGCCGAGCCAGGTTTCGCTCGGCAGCACGACCCGCAGCGGTCGCGTCTGATGCGGTGCAGCGGCGACGAACAGATTGCGCTCTGTCGCTGAACGCCTGACCAGCCGGATTTCGCCCGTTTCGAGATAGCGGAACCCGCCCTGCGCCACTCGCGTCAGCGCGCCGCTCGCGCCGCTGGCGAAGTCGGCGCGCTCGACCAGCAGGCAACGCAAGCCTTGCGCGGAGAGTTCGCGCAGCGTCGCCGCGCCGGCGACGCCCCCACCGACGATCAAAATGTCGAAGTCGGGATCGGCGTCGATCTCGGCGAGGAAGCGCCGGCGGTCTAGGCGCGCAGAATCCGAGGTCACGCCGCTGCCTCCAACAGTTCGACGTCGGCAAACGACGCGACGGCGGGAAAGCGGCCGTCCGCCTCGAGGCTTTCGCGCAAAACCTGGACGACTCGCAGGCCGACGGAGGACGCCGCGACGAGCTCACGCGGATTGTCGGTGAAAAAGAGGATGTCGGACGGCGCCAACCTGAGTGCAGCGGCGATGCGGCCATAGGAGGCGGCCTCGACCTTGGCGCCGATGCGCGTATCGAAATGATGGGCGAACAGATAGCTGACGTCGCCGTCGGGGCAGTTCTGGAAGAACTGGACCTGGCACTGCACCGAGCCCGACGAGAAGACGTGTAGCGGCACGCCCTTGGCCCGCCAGCTTGCGAGCGCGGCGAAAGCGTCGGGATAGATGTGGCCGACGAGTTCGCCGCTCTGATAGCCCTGGGTCCAGACGAGGCCCTGCAGCAGCTTCAGCGGCCGCGCCTTGGCGTCCTCGTCGATCCACTTGTAGAGCGCGTCGAGCGGCGCGACGCCGGGCGGCGCCAGCGTGCGGGTCTCGGCGAGCGCCTGGACGATCGTCGGTTCGCGGCGATGGGCGTCCAGATAGGCGGCGATGTGCTTGCGCGTGTAGGGATAGTGCGTCTCGACGACGTGCGGCAGCGACGAGATCGTCCCCTCGATGTCGAGCAGGATCGCGGCCGGTCGCGTAAAGACGGGCATGGTCATTCTCCGATTCGAGAGGTCGACCTGGAAGCGTCGTCTCATTGGCTTCGACGCGAGCTGAAACTGAGCGCCAGGACCAGGAAGATCAGCGCTCCGTCGCCGACCTGCTGCCAGTAGAAGGACACGCCGACCAGCAGCAGGCCGTTCTTGACGATGCTGAGCAGCAGGACGCCGAGCAGCGTTCCCGCCACATTGGCGCGGCCGTGCGCGCTGAAAGTGGTGCCAAGGAAGGTCGCGCCGATCGCGTCGAGCAGATAGGCGTTTCCCGACAAGGGAGCGTAGGATCGCACCGACGACGAAAGAATAATCCCGGCGACGCCCGCCAGCAGCGCGGCGTTGACCATCACCGCGGCGACGTCGCGGCGCACTGGCAGACCGGAATAGCGCGCGACGGCGGGCCCGACTCCGAGCGCGAGAACCCGGCGACCGAAGATACTCGCGCCGAACAAGAGAAAAGTCGCGAGGATGCCGCCGCCGACCAGCCAAAGCCGAGCGACCTCGACGAGCGAAAAGATGGCGCGCGGCGGGCCGGCGATCAGATAGATGGGGGTGCCGCCGTCGGTGAAGAGTTGCTGCGCGCTTTGGGCAATGAACAACGTGCCGAGGGTGGCGAGGAACGGCGGGACGCGCAGGCCGGCGATCAGGACGCCGTTGAAGGCGCCGACGACGGCCGCGCCGGCGAGGCCCGCGGCGACCGCCAAGGCGGGAGAGCCGTTTTTCGCCAGCACTTCGATGTAGGCGAGACTAGCCATGTCGACCGACGCGCCGATCGACAGATCGATGCCTCCGGTCGCCACGACCAGCGTCATGCCGAGCGAAACGAGCGAGAGAATCGCGAAGTGATTGACGACGACGCTCTTCAAATTGGCGAACGTCAGGAAAGTCGGCGACGCGAGCGAAAAGGCCACGAACAAGACGACGAGCGCCGCGACGACGCCATAGCGAGAAAGCCTGTTCATGCCGCGGCCTCCGGTCGGCCGAGGGTGGTGCAGGCAACCACGAATAGGATCAGGACGCCCTGGACGCCGTTGATCCAATAGCTAGAGATGTTGACGAGCTGAAATCCGTTGGCGAGCAGGCCGATGAACAGGACGGATAGCAGCGTTCCGCCGATCGTCGGGACCAATCGTCTGGAGAACACGACGCTGAGAAGAGCCGCCACGACGACGGAGAGCAAGATGTCCGCCGAGCCCGGCGACGAGCCGGTGAGATAGGCCGCCGACAAGACGCCCGCCAGCGCGCCGAGGACCCCGCTGACGAGATAGCTGCCGGCGATGTACAGCGATAGCGGGAGGCCGGCGGCGCGCGCCGCCTCTGGATGCGCGCCGATCGCGTGCAGCCGCAGCCCACCGGGCGTCGACTGCACGGCGGGCAGCACGACCAAGGTCACGAGGACAAGCGCATAGGCCATAATCGGGACGCCGAACGGCCCGACGTCCGAGAGCCAGGTGAGAAACGGCGAACTCGCGGTGACGACGCTGTTCTGGGTGAGTACGAATTCCAGGCCGTTGACGATCTTCGACACGGCAAGGGTCGCAAGAAGCGGAAGAATTCGGAGCCAGACGACGGCGACGGCGTTCAGTCCGCCGACGGCGAGGCCGGCGGCAAGCGTCGCAGCGACGGCGAGGAGGTCGGACTGCCCGTTCTTGATCAGCGTGGCATAGATCGCCGCCGATAGGCCGAGGTTGGCCGCCAGCGACAGATCGATGCCGCCTTGGATGACGTTGCCGCCGCCGCCGATGACGACGATCGTCAACCCGAAGGCGAGAAGACCGAGAATCGCCGACTGTTGCAGGACGTTGGCGAGATTGCCGAACGACAGAAAGGTCGGCGCCGCCACAGCAAAGACCAAGATGATCAGGCCGAGCGCGCCGTAAGCCCCGACCCGCAGAACCGGGGCGAGCGAATGAGTCTCAAGCCGCAGCGACACGAGCCTCATCCATGTTTTGGCCGGTCGTGGCGAGATTGAGCAGACGATCCTGATCGGTCTCGGCGCTCGGCAGATCGGCGACGATCTTGCCGCGGAAAAAGACCAGAATGCGGTCCGACAGCCCGATCAGCTCAAGCAAGTCGGAAGAGACCAGCAACACCGCGGCCCCTTGTTCGGCGAGGGTGGCGATCTCGCGGTAGATGTCGACTTTCGCGCCGACGTCGACGCCCACCGTCGGCTCGTCGAGAATGACCAGGTCTGACCCCTGCACCAGCCATTTCGACAACACGACCTTCTGCTGATTGCCGCCGCTGAGCGAGCGAACCAGCGTCTCCGTCGACGGCGTACGAATCCCGAGACGGTCGACGAAGCCGCCGACGGTCCTTCTCTCCTGCGACGCGTTGAGGAATCCCCATCGCGAGAAACGGTCCAGCGACGACAGAGAGGCGTTTTCGCGCACAGTAAGATCGAGCGAGACGCCGTTTGCGCGACGGTCCTCGGGCACGAGACCGATCCGGCGCGCGACAGCCGCGACCGGCGAGCCGAGCTTCACCCGCTCGCCGCGTAGCAAGATTTGACCGCCGGTCGGCTTGGCGAGACCGAACAGCGCGCCGCCGAGCGCCTTGGCGCCGGATCCGACGAGACCAGTGACCGCCAGGATTTCGCCGCGACGCAGCGTCAGCGAGACGTCGGAAAAGTCTCCCTCGAGCGTCAGAGCTTCCGTCACTAGGAGAGGCGCGCCGAGCTGGCGATAGCGAGGTGGGAA
>Ga0181520_10011251_pt1 | contig 11796 bp, 6 predicted proteins | sample PEATcosm2014_Bin_29_FD_132451 | JGI IMG/M metagenome (GOLD analysis project Ga0181520, IMG submission 132451) | Peatland microbial communities from MTU Mesocosm Facility, Houghton, MI, USA - PEATcosm2014_Bin02_30_metaG | ecosystem: Environmental > Terrestrial > Soil > Wetlands > Peat | place...
CGCGTGGTCGCACACGCTGGACGACTCACCGGGAGCTTTTCAGGGCCAGACAGCGGCTCTGTATTACAACCCGATGGCCGGCTACGGCAACTCCAGCCAGGACATCCACCAAATCTTCAGCTCATCTATCCTCTACAAGCTGCCTTTCGGCCGCGGCCAGCACTTCGCCGGCGCCGTCTCGCGCCCCGTGGATTGGATAGTTGGCGGATGGCAGACCAACCTGACCGCAATCGTTCAGACTGGAACACCGATTGACCTGTCGGCGTATAACGCCTCGCCAGGAAACCGTCCTGACCTGATTGCACCCATCAAGTACCCCAAGAGCATCACCGGAGAATGGTTCAATCCGACCTCGTTCGCCAACCCTCCAATTGCTACCGGAACGGTGTCAAATGCTGCTACGTTCACACGCCTCGGAACCCTTGGCCGAAACCAGGTATTCGGGCCCGGATACAAGGTGGTCAACTGGAGCGTGCAGAAGAACATCCATCTGACGGATAAGGAAACTCTGGAACTCCATGGGGATGCTTTCAACCTCCTTAATTCGGCGGAATTCACCAACCCGGATGGAAATCTCGGCGACTGCGGTACGATAACCGGCGGTGTGTGCAGCGGCAACTTCGGCAAGATCACCGGAACCCAGGTATACAGCAACCGCGAAATTCAGTTGGCAGCTCGTTTCACCTTCTGATTTTTGCGTTGCACCAACCACTCCCGCGGCGGTTTCACAGGAACTGCCGCGGGCTCTTTCTCTCTCTCTCTGAACTTAGCTCTCCTCCCATACGCAGAAGCGCGTGGCTGGGGAATCATTGTATGCTCGTACGTAACTAATCAGACGGTTCTCGGAGAACGCTGTGCGATTCCGGCCTTATTTCGTTCTGGCTTTTTGGCTTTCATGTGTGCTTGCCGCGTCGTGGGCACAGGCTCCGCGGGCACAGGCTCCACGCATCGATAAGATCGATCCGCCGGGGTGGTGGGCGACCTTTCCCGATCCCATGCTTCTGGTGCACGGCGAGGGATTGAACCACGCGCGAATTACTGTTGACGGCGCGGATGTAACGCTGGACCATACACAAATATCTGACAACGGCCACTGGGCTTTCTTGTGGCTGAAGACCGCGAATGCCGGACCGCAGATTCTTTGGGTGACGGCTGCGAATGACCAGGGCCAGGCGAGACGCGCTTTCCCGCTGGCCGAGCGCTCGAACGATGCAAACGCGCATGCCGGCTTCTCTTCCGCAGATACGCTTTATCTGGTAATGACCGACCGTTTTGCCGATGGAAATCCGGCAAAGGAAACACAGGGCTATGATCGCGCTGCCGTGAAAGGCAGGCACGGAGGAGATTTCGCCGGCATAGAGCAGCATTTGGATTATCTGAGCGAGCTGGGCGTCACCGCGCTGTGGACTACGCCGGTGGCTTCGAACGGCGACATGCCACAGTCTTATCACGGTTATGCAGCTACAGATTTGTACGCCGTGGACTCGCACTTCGGCACGCTCGAGGATTACCAGCACCTCTCCGATGCGCTGCACGACAGGCGAATGAAGCTGGTGATCGACCTGGTGCCGAATCATATTGGCGTGAAGCATCCATGGGTGCTCGATCCGCCCGCTCCCGAGTGGCTGCACGGCACGCTCGCAAATCATCGCCTAACTCAATCCAACTTTTATGCGCTGGTGGATCCACACGCGCCGCACCAAGCATGGAGCGCCATCACCGATGGCTGGTTTACGGACGCCATGCCGGACCTGAACCAGGAGAATCCGCTGGTGGCGCGCTACCTGATCCAGAATGCGCTGTGGTGGGTGGAGACGGCTAATATAGACGGGATTCGCCTCGATACATTTCCGTATGTGGATCGCGCCTTCTGGCACGACTTTCACGCGACACTGCACAGCGTGTATCCGCATCTGACCACCGTGGGAGAGATCTTCAACGGCGATCCCGAGGTGACTGCGTTTTTTGCCGGAGGAGTAGCGCGGCGTGGCATCGACACCGGACTCGACACGCCGTTTGACTTCCCGGTGTACTTTTCGCTACGCGATGTTCTCATCCACGGCAAACCTATGACGGACCTGGCCAGAGTGCTTCGCCAGGACTCTCTTTATCCGCACCCTGAGCGGCTGGTTTCCTTTATCGGTAACCACGATACGTCGCGCTTTATGACCGAAGCCGGCGACTCGGCGGCGAAACTCAAGCTGGCATTGGGACTGTTGAGCACGCTGCGCGGGATGCCGCAGCTTTATTCCGGGGACGAGATCGGCATGACCGGCGGCGACGATCCGGACAATCGTCACGATTTTCCCGGCGGCTTCGCGGGCGATACGCACAACGCGTTCACCAAGGTCGGCCGCACCACTACTGAAGAGGAAATATTTGCCTGGACCTCGGGTTTGCTGAAGATGCGGGCGAATTATCCGGCATTGCAGACAGGGATCGAGCAGAATCTATTTGCCGATGAGAATGTATTTGCGTTTGTGCGATCGCCGGACGCAACAGGCTGCACGCCGGATCAGCACATTGATCGGCTGCTGATTGTGGTAAATAAGGGCGGACAAAGCAAAGTTGTCGATCTGCCGGTGGAAGAGACTGCGCTGGCCGGGTGCACGAAGTTTCAGGCCGAGGAGCCAACCGCGGGAGTTACTCCAGTATTGAGCGGCGGGAAGCTGCATATTGAGGAGCCGGCTGCATCGATGTCTATCTTCGACGTGCATTGAACCGCCGGGGCATTTAACAGTAACGGCAAAGTTTCCGAAGAGATTTTTCAAATCAAGATGAGTGCGAGGGACCGGCGGATAAGTGAGAGCCGGTCCACGCGCTGGTGATGAATTGTGGAAGCGAGGCTATTGTGATGATGAGCGCATGGCAAGTGTTGGCGCGACTCAAGAGCGTGGCACTGATGGGCGCGGCAACGGCGCTGCTGACAGGTTGCGGAGGTGGTGGCGGAAGCACTACTCCTCCGGTAACGACACCACAAGCGGCAACACCCGCGCTTTCAGTAAGCACAGGCGCGTACACGACATTGCAGAGCGTGGCGATCACGGATTCGACCAGCGGAGCGACGATTTATTACACCACCAACGGCAGCGTGCCTACGACATCTTCGGCTGCATACACCGCGCCAATCCCTGTGGCGACTACCACAACCATTGAAGCATTGGCCGTCGCGAACGGGTACACGAACAGCAGTGTTACCTCGGCTACTTACACTATCAACCTTCCCGCTGCGCCTGCCATTACTCCGATAACAGATATTCACCAGGGATTCATTTACCAGATTGTGACGGACCGCTTCTTTGACGGCGATCCGACGAACGACAACCCTTCAGAGAGCCCTGGGCTCTATGACTCGAATGGATTCGCAAACCCCGCGAACGCAGACTGGAATCTGTATTGGGGCGGCGATCTGGCGGGGATTCAACAAAAGCTCAGTTACTTGCAGTCGATGGGCGTGGCGGGCATTTGGATATCGCCGCCGATGAGTAACATTCGCGTGAATGCGGGGACGAGCAACGGCGAAACGGGCTACCACGGCTATTGGACGCGCGACTTTACGCAAATCGACGAGCACTTTGGCGACGACAGCAATAGTTGGACAGCCTTTGACAATCTGGTGACGGCGGCGCACGCAGATGGAATCAGGGTCTATGTGGATTTTCCCGCCAACGACACCAATCCGCTTGACGCCGGCGAATATGGATCGCTCTATAACAACGGAACGCTGATTACCACTTACACTACTGATACGGGAACGACGCCTTACTATCACCACAATCCCAATATTACGAATTACGAAGACCGCTACCAGGTGCAGTACTACACGCTGGAAAGCCTGGCGGACCTGGACCAGACTAATCCATGGGTTGATTCTTATCTCAAGACGGCTGTCACGAATTTAATGGCTCACGGCGTTGATGGCTTTCGCTTCGATGCCGTCATGGAGACTAACTGGGGGTGGGAGTACAGTCTGGAAAACACTATTGCCAACTGGAGCGGACCTTCAAGCTTGTCGAGGATGCCGGGGCAGCCTTTTATCTTCGGCGAATGGGATGAGGGCTCCGGGGACACACTTTATCCGGATTCGGTTAAGTTTTCCAACAACAGCGGAATGAACCTGCTGGACTACACACTTTATTGGCAACTGACTGATGTCTTCGGCAAAGACGGCAGCTTTTACGATATCGACAATGAGCTGACTCTGGAAGATAAAGGCTCGACGACAATTCCGGCGCAGGGCTTTGCGCAGCCCAACGACCTTGTGACTTTCTTTGACAACCACGACAATCCACGCATCATGTCGCAGGGCGCTGACAGAATGGCGGTAAAACAGGCTATCAGCTTTTTGCTTACCTGCCGGGGCGTGCCGGTGGTTTATTACGGCGATGAGCAGTATCTCTACAACGACACGAATAACGGTGGAGTGCCATACAACCGCAACGGCATGACAAGCTTCGGCTCGACCGATGCAACGCTGCTTATTCAGTATCTGGCCGCACTGCGCGCCGCCAATCCGGCAGTGGCTTATGGAACGATGATGCAGCGCTGGATTAACAACGACGTGTACATCTACGAGCGGCAACTGGGCGCGAATGTGGTTTTGGTAGCCATCAACAAGAACCCGTCCACAGACCAGGCTATCTCCGGACTCTTTACTGACCTGGCTCCCGGCAGTTATTCGGACTATCTGGCACAAACTATGGGCGGACTTGGAATTACTGTCACGGGAACCGTGGGTGGGAATAACCCGGTGACGAACTTCACGCTGCCGCATCGCAGCGTTTCCATATGGGTTTCGAGTGGCAGCGTGCCGCCTTCAATTGGCAGCGTGACTCCACGCGTCGCCAATTCCGGAGCAGCGGTGACCATCAGCGGCACAGGGTTCGGCGCGACGCCGGGGACGGTGAACTTTACTGTTGGCACCACGACCCTGGCGGCAGCCGTGACCAACTGGAGCAATGGGCAGATTACCGTCACGGTTCCCGCGCTGGCCGCCGGTGCAGCCACGGTTACTGTGATTCAAGGAACTGCGACCTCAAATGCCGCGCCGTTTACCGTGAACACGGCGACGCTGATTCCAGTCAATTTCAGCGTCAGCAATACACCGACTCTGGCCAGTACAGATGTAATCATGCTCACCGGAAACGTGGCGGAACTGGGCAGCGGGGCCACCACATGGAATAGCGCCATTGGGCCGGTCACGATTCCGATTGCGGGAAGCGCGTTGCAAACCGTCTCGGTTCCGGCGGGAGCGACAGTGCAGTTCTATTTCTTTGTGTTGCACAGCGACGGATCGATCACCGCGGAGAGCGCGGCGCATTCTTACAACGTACCCCCGACCGGGGTGGGTGCGACGGCCGTGAGCTGGTAAGACTGAGAATCGCGCAGTTCGAGTGAGATTGACCGGATCTGTTCCTCCTGGGCTGAAGCTCGCGGTAGCTTTGACGGCTTTATCCGGGGGTTGAAACCCACACCTCCCTTCGGATTGAGTTTCTGCGTGCCATGAGAAGCCGTGCCGTGATGCACGGCTTTTTGAAATAGGCTCTATCGAAGCGAAGTCGCGCCCTCGCAATGCGCGGTTTTTTGAAATGCGTTCTAATAGGGATTGAGGCAATTTCAGACTCAGCGTCCGTTTGCACAAATTTATGCCGGAGATACTGAAGGGTGATGACCATTTTAAAACGCAGTTGTGCGGCACTTGCACTCTTTATGATGTTCGCCGCGTTGGCGGGAGCGCAAAGCCTGTCTGAAACCCATGCGATCGTTTCGCAAACGCATCTTCTGACGAACGGCATCGAAGTTTCCGGGGGCGGGGTGACCGTTCAGGTAACGGCTTTGCGCGACGATGTGCTTCGCGTGAGAGCCATCCGGAGCGGAGATTTTATTGAGGACGAGTCATGGGCTGTGCTGGCAGGGCCGCGCGCGGCAAGCGTTCCAGTTGTGGCGGAGAGTGCGGGCTTCAGCACCAAAGCTTTGCGGGTGAGCATTGACAGCGCCATGAGGCTTACAGTGAGCGATCTTTCCGGCAATGTTCTTCAACAGGATAATCACCCCATTGAATTTCACGGGGCGTCGTTCCGGCTTTACAAGACCATGGCTCCAGCGGAGCACTTCTTCGGACTCGGCGACAAGACCGGTCCTCTGGACAGGCGCAACCAGGCTTTTTCGGATTGGAATACGGACGCATTTGGGTTTCAAGATGGGACCGATCCGATTTACAGAAGTATCCCGTTTTTTCTTTCCTGGAATCAGGGCCGCGTGCTTGGGGTGTTATTCGACAATACGTGGCGGGCAAGTTTTGATTTCGGCAAGGAATTTGCCGATGCATATTCCTTTGGCGCACCCAACGGCCCAGTGGACTATTACCTGATGTACGGACCGAGCCCCAAGAAGGTGGTGGAGGAGTATGCGTGGTTGACTGGCCCGACGCCAATACCGCCTATATGGGCTCTAGGCTTCCAGCAATCACGCTATAGTTATTACCCGGAAGCAAAGGTGCGTGAGATTGCGCATCGCCTGCGCGCGGACAGGATTCCGGCAGATGCAATCTATCTTGACATTGACTATCAGCAGAAATATCGTCCCTTCACGGTAGACCGGGAGAGGTTTCCAGCTTTTGAGCAGATGATCAAGGACCTCGCCAACCAGCATTTTCACGTGGTTGCGATTACCGATCTTCACATTCCCACACTGCCGAATTCAGGGTACGCTCCATATGACTCAGGATTGGCGGGAGATCGTTTCTTAAAGAATCCCGACGGCTCAACCTATGTGGCAAAAGTATGGCCGGGCGACTGCGCATTTCCTGACTTTACTCAGCAGCAGACTCGCGCATGGTTTGGTTCACTCTATAAGGACTTTGTGGCCGCCGGCGTTGCAGGCTTCTGGGACGACATGAACGAGCCGGCCATTTTTGACGCGGCGTCAAAAACCATGCCGGATAACATTCAGCATCGCATCGATGAGCCGGGTTTCAAGAAACGCACAGCAAGCCACCTTGAGATTCACAATGTCTATGGCATGGAAGATACGCGCGCGACTTATGAAGGCGTCAGAGCATTGGAACCTAATGTGCGTCCTTTTGTTTTGACGCGCGCGAGTTATGCTGGCGGGCAGCGATATGCAGCCACCTGGACGGGTGACAATCTCTCAACCTGGGATCATCTGCGGATGACGACTCCGATGATCGAGAATCTTGGCCTTAGCGGGTTCGCGATGAGCGGCGCGGACGTGGGCGGGTTCGGCGGTTCTCCGCAGCCGAATCTATTGACCAAGTGGCTTGAGATCGGCGCATTTCAACCGATTGACCGCGATCACACCGCGGTTGGGACAAACAATCAGGAGCCCTGGGTGAACGGGCCGGAGCAAGAGGCAATCAGCCGCCACTACATTGAAGAACGCTACAGGCTGATGCCCTACCTTTACACCACGGCAGAAGAGATGTCGAGGACGGGGCTCCCTATTGTGCGTACTCTTTTTCTTGAATTTCCGAATGCGGCAAGCGACCTTCATCCCATCGATCTTGACGCGCCCGCAGAGTTTTTATTTGGCCCTGACATTCTGGTGGCGCCGGCGTCGCTTCCTGATCAATTGGACAGATATGAGGTAATGCTGCCTCCCGGCATCTGGTACGACTATTGGACAGGCGACCGAATCGATCGCTCGACCGCCGCCGAAAGCGCTGATGCAGAGCAGAAGAAGGGCACGCAGGCCGAGGGTCGCGCGTTCAAGCCACTTATCGTGGAGCCAAGCGTTGCCGGTCTGCCTGTGTATGCAAGAGGCGGCGCGATTATACCGATTGCGCCACTAACTCAAAGCACGATGGAAACGCCCAATGGTCCACTCACACTGCGCGTATATGTGGGGGAAGCCTGCAAGGGGACACTCTATCAGGATGACGGCAAGTCCTACGATTTCAAGCAGGGAAAGTATTTGCGGATGGAAAGCACTTGCTCTGTGAACGGCAAGACACTTCATGTTCATATAGGTCAGCACGAGGGGAGTTACAAGGCGTGGTGGCGAGAGGTAACAGTTGAAGTGTACGGACGGACGGGGTCCGACGGTCAGGCGAAGCTGGCAGGGAAAACAGTAAAGGCTATCTGGAACAAGGCAAGCCGAAGCTGGCAGATGACCATACCCGACAGCGGAGACGGGATCGAGCTTACTTTGGAGTAGAACAGATGTTATTGTTGCTGTCTGAATGCCGCGAACATTCACAGTGTCCGCGGCCTTTGACTTTATAGATGCATTTCTCGGGCAGTATATAATCGGATTGAGCATGGAATTATTTCTCAATTCCGCCTGGGCGCTGCTGGCAATCGCGAGCGTGTGCCTTTGGATACGTCTAGAACGCAGAATCGGCGCGGAACGACGTTTGCCGCCGATCGCTCTGGCATTGCTCCTAGTGATACTGTTCCCGGTAATCTCGGTAAGCGACGACTTGCAGATGCTGCAGTACCCGGCTGAAAGCGATACGTTTCAGTGTCAGCGCCGGGACTGCCTGGCCTCCTGTCCTCACGCAGTTCATCCGGCAATAGCCGCTCTTCCAGAGTCGGTTTTTGCTGAGGCGGCATGGAGTTTTCAGCGCTTCACAGCAGAGCTGAACTTTTCTTCGAGAGCCGTCGAGAATCCCGCATTCGATACAATCCAAAATCGGCCTCCGCCGGCAGCCTGATCTCTCGCTTCGTTGATTGCATGGTGTGTTTTTTCTCTTTCCGTGATCGCCGCGCAGAACGCGGCGCAAGGCTGTTTATGAATCAGAAAGTTATTTCCTACACTGCACCAGCAGTGTGCGCGCTGTTGCTTTTCAGTGCGGTGCTGTGCCCGGCGCAAGAGAGCCTCAACTGGGACCAGGTGAAGGCAAGATTTCAAGCGGCCAACCCGGCGCTCAGAGCCGACGCGCTTGGCGTGGAGGAGATGAAGGCCGAGGAAATTACGGCTTTTCTGCGGCCCAATCCAACGGCCTCATTCACCATGGACCAGCTCTATCCTTTCGGGCCGCACTACGATCCCAATGTTCCGGGGACGCGCTATCGTCCATTTAGCAATGCGCTCACCACGGGGTCAATCAGTTACCTCTACGAGCGCGAGCACAAGCGGGACTTGCGGCTAAAGAGCGCCAAGGAAGGCACTGAGATTGCGCAGTCAGAGCACATAGACCTGGAGCGAAATCTGATCTTTAATCTGCGTTCGGCTTTTGTTGAGACGCTGGAGGCAAAGGCTGTATTGGAACTGGCCAAGGCCGATCTGGCTTACTACGATCACATCATCCAAATCAGCCGCGACCGTTTGCGCGCAGGAGACATTGCACAGATTGATCTGGATCGCATCGAGCTGCTTCGCGTGCAATATGAAGTAGAGATACAGACCGCAATCGTCAGCCTGCGCACGGCGAAGATTCAGCTCCTGCAAATGCTGAATGAGAGGACACCGGTGGAGCAGTTCGACGTGACCGGCGTTTTCGATTTCACGGACGACCTGAAACCGCTGGAGGATTTTCGCAAAATCGCGCTGGATGAGCGGCCTGATCTGCGCGCCGCGCTGGAGGCCATTCAGCAAGCCCAGACCAACCGGAAGCTTGCCCAGGCCAACGGCAGCGCGGACCCCACTTTCAGCGTAGATTCTGGCGCCAATCCTCCGCTCGATCCGTACGTCGGTTTCAACGTGAGCATTCCGCTGCGCATCTTCGACCGCAACCAGGGCGAAAAGAAACGCACACAGATCGACATTGGCCGCGATACGGAATTGAGCAACGGAGTGCGCGCACAAGTTTTCAGCGATGTGGACTCTGCCTACACAGAGGTGGAAAGCAACATTGCGCTGCTGCGGCCCTACAAGGCGCAATACAAGGGACAGGCGCTGAGGGTGCGTGACACGGTGACTTACTCTTACCAGCACGGCGGCGCTTCTTTGATGGATTTCCTGAACGCGCAGAGCGATTACCGAGCTGTGGAACTGGCTTACCTGCAACTGGTCGGATCTTATCTGACGGCCGCTGGACAACTGAATCTTGCCGTGGGACGCGAGGTAATTCAATGATCTCGAAGTTATCTTTGAAGCAATGGCCTGAGGCTCTTTCAGCTTATTTTCTGACCGCATTATGTTTTCTTGCGCTTGCTGGGAGTCTGGCTCTGAACGGCTGCAAAAGCAAGGATGAGGGCGATGGCGCGCCGCCTCCGGCGCAGGTAATCAAAACCGGCGACGCGAGCCTGGTGACGATCGATAATCCCGGGCAGTTTTCGCTGGTAGCGGCAGACAAGATGGAAGCCGCCGCGCAGTTAAAGGTTACCGGCTCGGTGTTTCCCGACATTGCCCGCGAGATTCCCGTGATTTCGCTGGCCAACGGGCGCGTGGTGGACATCAAGGCGCGCCTCGACGACAACGTGAAGAAAGGGCAGCTGCTGCTGAAGGTGCAGAGCCCCGACATTACAAATGCTTTCGACACGTACCTGAAGGCGGCCAACGACGAGCACACGGCCAACATGGTTTACGCGCGTGCGGAAGATTTGTTCAAGCACGGCGCCATTTCGCAGGCGATGCTGGAACAGGCTGAAGATACGGAGAAAGACGCGCAGGCAGATCTGACCGCTGCCGAAGAGCAATTGAAGACGCTGGGCGTGGACAAGAAACACCCGAGCAGCGTGGTGAATGTTTATGCGCCGATTTCGGGCGTGATTGTAGCGCAGAATGTTACGCAGGCTGCCGCGGCCGGCGTCAGTTTGTCTGGCACAGCAACTGCGTTTACGATTGCCGATCTATCGACTGTGTGGATTATCTGCGACGCGTACGAAAACGATATTCCCAAGATTCAACTGGGCCAGACGGCGCAGATTCATATCAACGCTTATCCCGACAAGCAGCTGACTGGCCGCGTGAGCGATATCGGGCCGGTGCTTGACCCCAGCACACGCACCGCCAAAGTGCGCATCGAGATAGCGAATCCGGGGATTCTCAGGCTGGGCATGTTTGTTACAGCGACATTCGAGAGCAAGACCAAAAATGCGTTTGCGATTGTACCTTCTTCCGCAATTCTGCATCTGCACGACCGCGACTGGGTGTTTGTGCCGGCAGGCGGCAATCAATTCAAGCGCATTGAAGTGAGCGCCGGAGAGACGCTGCCGGGGAACAAGCAGCAGATACTTTCCGGCATCGCGCCCGGCCAGCAGGTGGTTTCGCAAGTGCTTCAACTGGAAGCCGCGCTGGAGGCACAATGATACGGAAGCTTGTTGATTTTGCGCTCCAAAACCGGCTTTTGGTGCTGGCGATCGGTATTCTGCTTTTTGCGTGGGGCGTGATTTCATTTCATCGCCTTCCGGTTGAAGCTTATCCGGACGTGGCGAACAACTACGTGGATGTGATTGCGCAATGGCCGGGAATTTCCGCCGAGCAGATTGAGCAACAGGTTACCATTCCACTGGAAACCGTGATGAACGGTATTCCTGGCGTGATCCATGTTCGCTCATGGTCTATCTTCGGGCTCTCCACGGTGGAAATGGTTTTCGGCGAGGATACGACGAACTTCGAAAACCGCGAGCATGTGCTGGAAAGGCTATCGCAGGTTACGCTGCCGACAGGCGTGGTTCCTCAGATGGGGACGGACTGGAGCCCGGTCGGACAGATTTATTTCTACACGCTGGAAAGCACGAATCCAGAGTACGACGTGATGAACCTGAAGACTCTGGAGACCTGGTCGATAGAAAAGAATCTGAAGTCCGTGCCGGGCGTGGTGGACGTCAACCCATTCGGCGGGCCGACGCGCGAATATCAGGTTCGCCTGGATCCGGACAAGCTGATCTC
>Ga0181520_10011252_pt1 | contig 11795 bp, 8 predicted proteins | sample PEATcosm2014_Bin_29_FD_132451 | JGI IMG/M metagenome (GOLD analysis project Ga0181520, IMG submission 132451) | Peatland microbial communities from MTU Mesocosm Facility, Houghton, MI, USA - PEATcosm2014_Bin02_30_metaG | ecosystem: Environmental > Terrestrial > Soil > Wetlands > Peat | place...
CTTCCATGAGCAAACTGCCCGGCTGGGCTTGCGCTACGGATTCTGATTTACCGGGCGCGGGATAACTTCGCTTCGCGCTGGCTTTGCTCAGCCAAGGCCAGAGCGCCGCAGATCCCGGATTGCTCTCCCAAGCCGGGCGCCACGATGTAGTCATCCCCGTTATTTAGGATGCTGGCGTGCTTGATGTAGCCGTTCAATATGGCCCGCATCTTCTCGCGGATCTTGGGATAGAGCTGCTGGTTCTTGCTGACGCCGCCGCCGAGGATAATCTGCTGCGGCGACAACACGAGGACGCAATTGGCGAAGGCCAGGGCCAGATACTGGGCTTCCAAATCCCATGCGGGGTGCTCCGCGGGCAATTCCGTGGCCTTGCCCACGCCCCAGCGCTTTTCTATGGACGGGCCCGACGCCAAGCCTTCCAAACAATTGCCGTGGAACGGGCAAACGCCGGCGAATTTGTCCCGGGATTGGTCTTGGGGCACGAACATGTGGCCCATTTCCGGATGGATCAAGCCGTGCATCAATTTGCCGGAGACCATCCCCCCGGCTCCGATCCCGGTGCCCACGGTGACGTAGATGAAGGTGTCCAGCCCCCGCGCCGCCCCCCAGCGGTATTCCCCCATGGCGGCGCCGTTGACGTCCGTATCGAACCCTATGGGCAGGTCGAACGCCTTGCGCATGGCGCCGAGGATATTGAAGTTGGCCCAGCCCGGTTTAGGAGGCGTGGTGACATAACCGTAGTGCGCAGACGTCGCATCCAAATCCACGGGGCCGAAGCTCGCCAAGCCTATGGCGGCCAGAGGGGTGGCGCGATGGACGGACTGAAAAAACTCGATGACTTGCGGCATGGTTTCAGCCGGCGCCGCGGTGGGGATGACCGTCTTCTTGCCGATCTTGCCCGTGGCGTCGCCCACGGCGCATATGAATTTGGTGCCGCCTGCCTCGATGCCGCCGAACAAGTCTTGCATGAGCGATGCTCCTTTAGTGCAGCGAAGAGCTGTAGCCCAGGACCAGGATCGAGAGCACGAGAAGCGCCAACCCTCTCCTCATGACAGTCAGGGCTCTAGGGCCGCAGCCATCCCATTCCTTGTGCCGCCAGCCCCAAAAGCTGGAAGTCAAGATAATCAACACCATGAACATCGGCCATCCGACCAGCGGCCCCAGGTCGCCGATCAATTGCGAGGCCTTGCTGTAGAACACCAGAGAGCCGTACCAGCACGCCCCCATGATCAACGCGAAGACGTGATACTTGGCCGTGCCCGCTTCTTTGTAGCGCGCGAAGGAATCGTTCTTGCGATGGAGGCGCAAGGTGTAGAATGCATAGGGGATGAAGCCGCAAAGCAGGAAGCCGGGCCACAGGATGTTCGCCGCCGCGAAGTCGCCCGCTCCCATCTGGACCGCCAATGCCTGCAGGCCGCGGGTCAAGGAAAACGCGACGTTTTGGCCGGCGGAGGAGAGCCCCGCCAATGCCGCCAGGAGCACGCCGAGCGCGTGCCGGCTGGGCGCCTCTGGCGCGGCTTGTTGCGGCTGATTCCGTTGGCGGTCGCGCAGCAAGCCGGCATGATTGGAGACGATGAGGCCGGCGACGGCCAAAGCGGTCCCGAGCAGGGTCAGCAGGCCGAACGGGGTGGGGATTTGATGCGGATGCTGTATCGCCAGGGGCAGCAGAAAGCCCAGGCCGATGCCCAACCCCAGATTGATGACGAAGCCCAATCCGATCCCGATCATGTCGATCGCCAAGGCGAAACAAATCTGCCCGGCGCCGAAGATGAAACCGCCTGCGAGCATGACGCACAGCAAGCCGGAGGGCGCGGCGGCATAGATGCGGAACACTTTCGGCTCCAGGATGAACATCGACGACCAGGGCAGGATCACGAATGCCCATATGGCATATTGCAGCCAGATGTTCTCGAATCTCCATTTGACGATGTACTTGGTGGGCAGGGCAAAGGAGCCGTTTATGACTCCTGCGGCCAAGATCAACAGCAGAGCGGAGAGGATGTCCATGGCTATGCCCCTGATGTTATTGAGGCGATGACCGGGCGGCCTTTATCGGGAAGGCCCGGTTTGGATCACCACATCCGACGCGTCCCCGGTGATCTTCACGCCTTTCTGCGGATCGACTTGCACCGCGTGGCCGTTGACCGTGGCGGACGTTATGTCGTCGCCTTGGCCTGAAAGGTGCAGGGTGATGCCCAGGGCGTTTCCGAAAGCCACGGGAAGATTCATGTTGACGTGGTTCCAGTCGGCATTCAACTCGGGCTTCACGTACGTTCCCTTTCCGGGATAGTAATTGAGCCCCAGTTCTTTCTTCATGACCAACTCGGCATAAAGCGAATTGGCCCAAGCGAACTGGGGCCTGCTGTAGTCCGCGGGGTTGTTGGGATTGACGCCCTCGTGCATGTAATGGGTCCCGTCGTCGAGATTGTCCAATTCCTTGAGCAGCCCCTGGGTTTCCTTGGGATCGTCGGTGGTGAGGGCCTGCATCATCACGGACATGGGCCATACCTTGTTGCCCGGCGTATGCGGGCTGCCCACGCCCGCCCCCTTGGAGCCGGAGGCGTATGTGGGATTGTCGGGGCTCAATATGAACTTGCGCGTGTTCTGGTAGATCGGGTCCGAGATCGCGCAGTACTCCAGATAAGGGGCGGACAACAGACTGGGGATGTTGGCGTCATCCATCAACAATGTGTTCCCGTTGCCGTCGACTTCATAGGCCCATATCGTGCCGTGGAGCGGATGCTTGAACGTGCCATGGCGCTGAATCCCGGCCCTGATGCCGCGGGCGAGGCCGTCGCAGTCGCCAGACTTGGCCGGATCGCGCCAAAGCGCCGAATACATCTCCGCGAGCTTGGGCAGCGTCGCGGCCAGGAACATGTTGGTCGGGACCAAGTACGGGTACTTGGTCCAATCATCGCTCGGGCGATTGGGGCATTGGACCATCCCCGTGGAGCCGGTCTTGGCCTTGAGCATATCCACCGCCCGGTCAAAAGCCTTGCGGGCGTCGAAGTCGCCGGACATATGGGCCCAGGAATCATCGCCGGTGATCTTCCAATAGAGCCAGGTCAAGCGGATGACGTAGGCTATGCCGTCCGGCTCCAATTTGCGTTCCCAGGGCGTGTTGTCATCCTTCCACGAATTGATGAACGGCGCATCCGGATCTGAGGAGTTGAAATGCCGGACATGGCTCAAGATGACTCCCCGGATCACCTTCTGCAAAGCGGGGTTTCCCTTGGCGATGTAGACATAGGGGTTAACCTGAGCGCAAGAATCCCTCACCCACATGGCGGGGATATCCCCCGTGATGACAAAAGTCGTCCCGTCATCCTTCGCTCGGACCGTGGTTTGCAGGGTATTGGGAAGGCACTGTTGGAAGGTCTTCTGCGCGTACGCGTCGGAAACCGCGATGCCGTTTATGTAATTGTCGAGCGGCGAGGCAGCCTCAGAAGCGGAAGCCGGCTTTGCCGGCGCGGCCAGCGGCGTCGCGTCGCCCTGCCGCGCCATGCCCCCGTCGAAGGTCTGCACGGCGGCTCCGTAGCTCCCGGCGGCGCGATGCAACGCTTCGGTCGCGGAATCCGTCTCAAGCCCGTTGGCCCGTCCGGGCGCGGCTATGGCAAGCACAAACGCCACGACGGCCGCGCCCAGATTTGCCGGGAATCTCTTCATTTACGGGGCATCCCAGGCCGGCTCGGCTATGGCCACGTTCACCGTGGTGTCGGCCCCGCCGTAGTACATATACGCTTTCCCGCCCTTTAACACCATCCCTTCCGTAAAAACCACATCGCCGACCTGTCCGTACACTTCCCAGGGCTCCGTCACGGTCAGCCACGGCGAGCCGGACCTGGCGATCAGCTTGGTCGGGTCGTTTTTGTCGAAGAGCGCCCAGCCGGTGCTGTATTGCCGGACCTGGTCCCTGCCCTTCTGCCGCCCCAAGTCGCGAGACCGGCCCTCGGAGAGGTTCCCGTTGTAGATCAGCAGTATGCCCTGCTTGGTCATGATCGGCGGAGGGCCCGACTCGACCAGCGAGTCGTCCCAGGAGCCGTCCCTCGGCTTGAGCACCGGCTCATCGATCTGGGTCCAGTGGATCATGTCCGAGGACGTCGCGGCCCAGATGTTCGTGTCCCCGAAGTACAGCCAATATTTCCCGTTGACCTGGACATTGAGTATGGCGGACGACTTGCGCGGCAGTATCTGCCCATGCTTTTCCCAGTGGATCAGATCCTTGGAAGTGGCGATGCAGGAGGGCGTGCCCGCGGGGCTGTAGCCTGTGTAGGTGACGTAGAACGTGTCCCCTACCTTGACGATTCGAGGATCCTCGCAGCCGCCCGGCTTCTCGTAATCCTGGTCGGGCACGATCACCGGCTCGGGACGCTTGGTGAAGTGCACCCCGTCTTTGCTCACCGCCAGGCCGATCGTGGAGGTCGCGTGCCGATCCTGGGCCCGGTAGAGCATGTTGAAGACGCCGTCCTTCAGGATGACCGCGGGATTGAAAGCCCCATTGGACTCGAAGCTCGTCTCGTCCGTCACCGCCGGCGTGAGGATGGGGTCGCTCGCGCTCTTCTGCACCGACTTGAAGGGGAAAGCCGGCTCTCGCGTCAAGGCCACGGCGGGCTGGGCCGGGGGAACCGCAGCGCTGGGGCTTGCCGTTACATTGGCCGGGACGACGCCCTGCAGGCTCCCGTCAAAATTTTGGTTCGCGATGCTGCTCAATGCCTGCGTGCCGCTGTGGACCTGCTCGCCCGCAAAGGCAAACTGCCGCGCGGCGAACGCAGTCACCAGGACTGCGGCTGTCGACAGGACGCATCTCAGAGTCTTCTTCGACATTTCTACCTCCCAAACGCCAATGGACTCGGCTGTGAATACTCCCCGACCGATGTCCAGATATTACAAGGTTACGCGACAATTATACTATGGTTTCCCGCATAAAAGGTAGGGTCTTTGGGCCTATGACAATATAGGTCTTAAGGCCAGTGCCTATGCGTGTCTGGAAGCCGGATAGCTCACCAACTCGCTTCTAATAATGAGGAACAGATTCATCTATGAATGAAAAAAGAAATATAATTCTTCTGGCATGATTTGCACTTCCTGCAAGAAGACCGAGGCCGTGGTCTTCATCAAGCACATCGTCAACAACCAAGTCTCCCAGGCCGCGCTCTGCTCCTCCTGCGCGGCCAAGGCGCACGTCCCTCTTAACCCCGTCAACCCCATGGCCGTCTTTCTGCAACTGGCGGCCAAGGCCGGCGCGCCCCGCGCCAGGGTCCCGGCCGCGGCGCGCTGCCCTGGCTGCGGCACGACCTGGACGGACTTCCGCGAGACCGGCCGTCTGGGCTGCGCGCGCTGTTACGACCATTTCGCGGCCCTCCTGCGGCCGCTCATCCCCCGGGTACATGCGGGCGCCTACGTCCATCGCGGCAAGTCCCCGCGGATCCCGCCCCCGGCGGACTAGCATGAACCTCCAGGGGATGCTGCGCTGCCGGATGGGATGGGTCCAGGCGGAGGGGCCCAGCCACGATGTAGTGCTCGCCAGCCGCGTGCGCCTGGCGCGCAACCTCGCCACGGCCCAGTTCCCGGGCCGGGCCAAGGCCGCGGCCCTCAAGGCCGTGCGCGAGCAAGTCTTCGCCGCGGCGCGGCAGACCTGCCTCAAGGGCGCGGCCTACCTCGAACTCGACAAGCTCGACGCCGTGGACCTGAGGTTCCTGGCTGAGCGCCACCTCATCAGCCCCGCCCTGGCTGGCCAGCCCGGCCTGGGCGGGGCGGTCGTAGACCCGCGCGAGTGCCTCAACCTCATGATCAACGAGGAGGACCACCTGCGCCTCTTCGCCCTGACGCCGGGGCTGGACCTGCGCCGGGCCGCGCGCGCCGCGGGCGGCCTGGAAGACGAGCTGTCCCGCGGCCTCGACTTCGCTTTCCGGCGGGACTGGGGCTACCTGACCGCCTGCCCGACCAACCTGGGCACGGGCATGCGCGCCTCCGTGCTGGTGCATCTGGTCGGCTTGGGCCTGGGCGGCTATATCAACAAACTGCTCGAGAGCCTGCCCCGCGCCGGCCTCATCACCCGCGGCCTCTACGGCGAAGGCACCAAGGTGATGGGAGACTGCTTCCAGATCTCCAACGCCACGGGCCTGGGCCGCACCGAGGACGAACTGGCGGCCGCGGTGGAGAGCGCTGTGGGGGTCCTGGTGCAGCGCGAGCAGGAGGCCCGGCGCAAGCTCGCCGCGGGGCCCGGCCGCGCCCGCCTGGAGGACACCGTGTACCGGGCCATCGGCGCCCTGACCGGGGCGCGCCTGCTCTCTTTCGAGGAGTCCTGCCACCACCTCTCGGCCTTGCGCCTGGGACTCTCGTTGGGCTGGGAGGTCCCCGGCGACTTCGGGACCGTCAACGAGCTAATGATCATGACCCAGTCCGCGCACCTCGTGATGCTGGCGGGCAAACCCCTCGTCGGAGACGACCAAGCCGTCCTGCGGGCCTCTGTGGTCCGCCGCCGCCTGGCCGGGAAATAACCTTTCCGGGCGGTTACGCTACTTCCTCAAGCCTGATGATGCCTTCGCGGTTGAGCACGATGCGCACGCGCTCGTAGCTGACCTGCAGGCGCCCTGAGGAGTCTTGGGAGGTGTAGCGCACTATCATGTTGACGTGATAGACCCGCGAGCAGTGCAGCGTCTCCAGCCGGTCGCCCTCGTCGTTGAGGTGAAGGTACTCCACCTTGGGGTCGTCCGTCTGGTGCAGGAAATCCTCGATCGAGAAGCGCATGATATCGTTGAGGTCCTTGCGCCGCTCGTGGACCTTTAAGATGGGGTCCGGGTAGAGCGTGACCTCCTTTTCGTACTTCATCACGCGCTCGGGCTTGCCTTCGCCTTCGATCGAGCTGAAATTGTCGACGTTGCGGCGGTTGTGCACCTCCGGAGGCACCTGGTCCGGGCGTATGAAGCTGAAGGCCTCCTTGTAGAAGCCGATCTTTCCGCCGGTCAGAGGGTCGTGGATATCGGCCTTGCGGTCCGCCAGCCACCGGGTCATGCCCTTAGAGAACGCGAGCTTGAGCCAGTCCTTGATGCGGTCCTTGAAGATGTAGCTGATGACGACGATGACGACGAAGGTTATGCTCTTGTTGGTGTAGCGGTTCTGGGCGAAGACGGTCGTGGTGGCGGCGAAAAGCATGGCCACGCCCGCCGCCAGGCCGTAGACGAACTGCTTCCAGCCTTCCCACTCCGTGATCGCCAGCTGCAGGTACAGCACGCTCGATACGAATTTCTTGAGGACGCTGCGGCGGTAGACCATCACCTCATTGGCGCCCCGGCTCTTTATGACCGATGGATAGCCCATGGCCCGGCGATAGGCCCGCTGCGCCAGGATGACCTTGGCAAGCTCGGCGTCGAGAGCCGCGAGCTTGGCGCGGACCTCGGCGCTCTCCCGCAGGCCGTCGAGCAGGGCCGTGAGGTAGTCCTCGAGCATGATGCTCACATACTCGTCGCAGAGCTGGAAGGCGTCGCGCAGCCTGGCCGGGATGACGGGGCTCCCGATTTGGCCGCGCAGCGTGCGCATCGCCGAGATGAAGGCCTTGACCTCCCCCAGGAATTCCGTCCCCTTCTCCTGCGCGGCCGTCAGGCGCGTGTCGTTCTCGGAGGACGCCCTTCGCCTCTGGTCGAGCTCGCCGAGGAGGTAGCGCACGAAGTCGCGCATGGCGCCGCGCGCGATCGCGGCCATGAGCTTCATTTCCTCGAGCACGGCGTCGACCTGGCCCTTGTCGTGCTGGCCCGCCAGAAGCGGGAGCAGCTTGCGATGGACCCCGTGCAGGGGCGATAACCGGTTGGCCGAATCGGCCAGCATCGCCAGCGACATGTGCGGAGTCTTGAAGCGGATGTATTTCTGCGCGCTGTTGTAGAAGTCCTCCTTGGTGTAGGTGCTGGGACTGATGTTGAGAGCCCGCGGCACGAAGAAATAGGTATCGACCCTGTAGACGTTTGCGCGCGCCGGGGCGAGTTCTATGTCGAGCTTGATCTCGAAGCGGTGCTTGTCGTGCAGGGAGATCTTCGAGTCCAGCAGCTCGTGGGTTTCTTCGCGCATGTCACATGACCTTCAGCTCTTCCCGGACGCGGCCGTAGAACCAGGATTCGTTCGCCCGATCTCCGCGGCCAGTCGCGCCATGTCCCGCAGGTAGATCGGAGACTTGTCGAGGTAGAAGGCAAGCGCGGGACCGAAGTTCCGGCCGGCAAGTCCGTCGAGCAGCAACGTGCTGATGAGCTTCTGGCGCTCGAGAAGCCGCAGCGTGCTGAAGACGATCCCCCTTTCGTCGGGCGTGCTCTCTTCCATCATCCGCCTGAAGACCGGCCGGGCGCGGGGCTGAAGCATCCAGAAGTACAGCAGGTCGAGCGAGTTCATTATCTGGTGCCGCACCACGTCGTCACCCTTCTCTCCGGCGACAAGGTTGATGAACTCCTTGGGCGACTCGAGCAACCGGAGCACGTCATGTTTGGGGAGCAATGCCTCAAGTTCCCCGTGCCTGAATAGCAGCCACCGCAGCTTCGTTCCGTAGTCGTACAGGCGCATCCGGATGTTGACGCCGCGATCCGCTGAGCCCTCGATGAAGCCGGCGACCAGGTCGCCTGCCGCCTTGGTGACCACGGCGGCCCAGTTCTGCATCATCGCGTCCGCCGCGGGCCCCGTCATCCCGCCCTTGATCATGAGGAAGCGGATGGCCGCGTTGAGCGCGAAAGCCACGGGGATGGCCAGCACCGAACGGAAGAAGTTGCCTATGGCCGCCGCCCGGGGGAGGCCGCGGACCGTGTTGTGCGAAAAGAGGTAGATGCCGTTGGTCAACTCCAGGACGGTGTAGGCCAGCAGCGGAGCGTTGGCGGTGGTGATGCCCAAGCCCCGCTGGAGCAGGAGGGATTTGACCAGCCAATCCAGGAGCGGCACGGAGAAGCCCGTGTAAAGCAGCGAGTCGGCGACTCGCTCCCAGCTCACCAGATCTTTCCACGAGATCAGTTTGGATCGCGCGAAGCCCCCGCCGCCGACCACCGATTGCAGGACGTTGCGAAGCCCGGTAATCCCGAACCAGATCGGCGCGCCGAGCCAGGCCAGCACCCACCAGTCCTTGGTCAGGTAGAATGTCAGGAAGGCGGGCACGAGACCGAGCAGAATCTTGCCCAAGTTGCGGATCCGGCTGTTGAGCCTCGTGCGCGCGAAGGGAGGGGGCGCCTCCGAAGGAGGATCGAGCAAGAATCCGTTCGTCGGGTCTTTCTCGACGCCGCCCATGGTGAGGATGTTCCCGGGCTGTGCGACGCGGGTCGTGTTGGGCACCAATTCGAATGACTCGCGTCGATCCGTTCCGAACTCGCTCATCCCAGGCAACTTGCGGAGGATCTTGAAGGTCCAAGCCATCGCGAAGAACGGATTGGGCCGCTCCCGGACCACGATGTGTTGCTCGGTCTCGGTGCGCAGCGGCAAGACCTCGCGCGTGTCGCGGGCGCGGTAGTATTCGTGCCGCGCCCGGGCGGGAAGGGTCTCGGCCACCACCAGCCCCATGCCGAACAACGACTGCGTGCGCCCGATCGAGTCGCTGCCGATGGTGGTTCTCAGCGGAACCTTGCTGTAGAGCAATCCGAACTCCAATAGGTGATCGCGGACCTCCTCCAACCCGCGGATGCGCTCCTCCGGGCACGGCCCGTTGCCCGCCGCGATCTCCCGGATGCAATCGCCGACGAGCCGCTTGAGGAGGACCACGTTGCCGGAGTTGAGCGCCTGGCGAATGTGGGCGATGGCCCGCACGTCGGGCGCTTTCTGCAACCGATAGTCCTTCAGATTGAAGAGCTCCAGGTGAGTCACGGCTCCACGCGACTGGTATAAGGCCTCGAGCACGTCGGCCGGGGTGAGATCCGTCAGGTTAAGCACCAGATCGCAACCCGAGCGCACGGCATTGAGCTTCTTGCAGAGTTCGCGAGTCGTTAGCTTGAGCAGGTCGGGAACATTCTCGCCTTCGCGGAATTCGTCCGGGTGGGGAACCTCGGGATAGCACGACCGACGCAGCCATGACTCGGCGATCACGTGCGGCAGCAGGTGATCGAGTTCGCGCAGCCGTTCCTCGGCTTGCGACTTCTCCGCGCCTTGCAGGGACCGGGCTCTTCGCGCCAAATCGGCGACCAACGGCCGGGCGCGCTCGAGGCACTTCTGATGGATGAAGTCCGCCAGGTGCGTGATGGATGCGTGGCCGACGCCGACGGAGGCGCGGAACTCGTCTTCGCTGAGCGGAGCCAGGTCGATGCCGAAACGCTCGCTCAGCGCGCCCCGGTACTTCTGGTTGAAGCAGCGCAGTACCGTGAAGATGTACTCTGCGTGTGTCCTCGCCACGTCGCGGCCGAGGTCCATGAAGGCCTTGGTGCTGTCCTTCTCGACGAACGCCCGGAAGTCTCTCGCGCTATCCAGGCCTAGCGGAACCCAGATGAAATGGATGTACTTGCCGTGGCAGCGGGCCGAGAACTCGAGGCCGGCGCTCACCTTCACGCCCATGATCTCGGCGGCTTCTTTCAGCTCGCCCACTGCCTCGGGGGTCCAGTAGTAGTAGTAGACGACGGTCAGGTCGCGGATGCCCTTGATCCAGGCATCCAGCACCAGGTGCGTCGGCGCTTTGCGGCCCTTGGTGTGGGCGTCATGCACGTGGTGATCGAACGCCACCTGGTTCCACTCCTCGGACATCTCGATAAGGTGGTACTTGCGCAGCTGCCGGCGGATTGCGGCAGGACGGCCGCTCACGGCGCCGTAGAAGTCGTGAGCCAGCTCGACTTGACGCCAGTAGTCGCGCTCCTCCCGGACCAGCTCCTTCATGACCGTCAAGAGCACGCGCGCCGTGTTCCGCTGCATGCCTCCTGCGGAGCTGAAGAACGCTTCGTCGTGCAGCGCGCGCAGGGCGACGAGGCGGTCGTTCGCGTCGTCCTGCTCGAGGTAGTTGAGAAGGCGGATCGCGGCATAGGCGAGGCGCTGCTCGTGCGTGGCGGTGAGCTCCTTTATCCCGCGTGGATGCAGCGCCGGATCGAAGAGGCGGCGCAACATCTCGGGCCGGTCTCGTTGGCCCACCGTGCGGAATTCGGCGATCAGCTCTACCAGCTCGTAGTCTCGCGCATCGAAGAGGAGAATCGGACGTTTTCGCTGGGGGATTGGCTCGATGTGCCCCTCGGTGGGCTCGGAGTCCTCTTCGAGTCTCAGGCCGGGCTCTGTCATCAGTGCGCGCTCGGCGCCGCGGCGCGCGCGGGGGCCGCGGCCGTCGCGTGCCAGATCGTGAGGCACAGGATGAAGCCCGCGAGCGCGAACGGGAACAGGAAGAGCGGCCACCACGGCCAATGGTGAGTGGTGATGGTCCCCAGGCTCACGGCCTGGATCGCCGTGCCGATGTAGACGAAGCCGTCGATGACGCCCGTGGCCGTGGCCTTGGCCTTGCCGCCGAAGTCCATGGCGGCCGTGGCGGTGAGCAGGCCCTGGCTCCCGATGTAGGCGACGGCCATGAAGAAGCAGCTCACGGCGATCCCGTACGGCGAACGGAGCGACAAGTAGAGACCGAGGACGCCCAGCATGAGGATGCCGTAGAAGATGCCGGCCGGCGGCGCGCAGCGCGATTGGAAGACCTTGTCCCTGGCCCAGCCTCCGGCGAACGGCCCGACGATGCCCGCCAGCATCAGTTGGAGGCCCCAATGGGCGTTGAGGTAGTGGTCCGGCCCGAGCGCGAGCCCGCCGGCTGAGAGCGGAGCCCTGGCGTAGATGGGGACCCAGTGCATGATGCCGTCGCGCAGGGCCCCGGTGCACACCCC
>Ga0181520_10011253_pt1 | contig 11795 bp, 9 predicted proteins | sample PEATcosm2014_Bin_29_FD_132451 | JGI IMG/M metagenome (GOLD analysis project Ga0181520, IMG submission 132451) | Peatland microbial communities from MTU Mesocosm Facility, Houghton, MI, USA - PEATcosm2014_Bin02_30_metaG | ecosystem: Environmental > Terrestrial > Soil > Wetlands > Peat | place...
ACAATCCAGAAAATTCTCCTGTTTTTCAGTCAGAGGATAACGCAGTCGAATCTCCTACTCTTCCGGATCAGATGGCACAAACACAGTCACAGTCTCCCCGACAGAATGGACATGAACTCTTCACAACCACTCAGGCTATCCCCTCTTCATTCCCTGGGGAAAAAAATTCTGATACTCTTTCGATGAACTCCTCCGGGAGCACCAACGAGGGTTTACAACCATGAAGATAATTCCGGTTACTGGCCGTTCAAATTCAGGAAAGACCACCTTTATCTGCAAGCTTATTCCCGAACTCAAAATTTATGGAACGGTTGGTGTGATAAAACACCTCGGGGATCATGAATACCGGCTAGAAGAAGGGAAAGATACCACCCTCTTTTTTGAGAACGGTGCAGATCTCACCACAGGAATCGATTCCGGTAAATCGGTCGTAACGTTCCGTTCCAACTCTCTTGATATGATGCTTTATCTGTATAAACAGCAGGGCATCGATTTCGCAGTTATTGAAGGATTCAAAAAGTATCCGTTCCCGAAGATTGTTATTGGGGATCTTCAGGATGATACCGGTATCCTGCGAAACCCGACAGTTGATCAGGTAATCGCTTCCCTATCCTCCTTCGAAGATTATTAAAAGACAAAGACCAGATGGATCTTAACGAAAATGGCAGCAGAAAAAATACAGAAACAGTTGTTCGGGACAAACGGCGTGCGGGGGATAGCAGGAACAGAAATTACTCCGGATCTAGCACTTGCCATCGGAAAGGTACTCGGAACAATGAGACCAGGCAGGATCGCTGTCGGCCGGGACACGCGCACTACCGGGCCTGCACTTGCCGATGCATTAAAGGCCGGCCTTCTTGCCACAGGTTGCAGGGTGATCGATTGTGGTGTACTCCCCACACCAGCCCTTCAGTATATCATAAAAGAACACTATGACGGAGGAGCAATGATCACTGCCTCCCACAATCCCCCGGAATATAACGGGGTAAAAATTATCGAACCCGATGGAACCGAGATGGGGGATGAAGAAACTGTCAGGCTTGAACATCTGCTCTCAAAGAATTCAACACCAGTTAAACTCTGGAGCGAAGTCGGAACAGAAACAGCATCACCAAACCTGATTGAAGAATATGTAGAAGCGGTTGTCAGGCATTTCCCGGGAAAACCCGGGAGTGGGATGACCGTCATCGTGGATCCCGGATCCGGTCCTGCCTGCCAGACCACCCCTGCAATCCTACAAGCCCTGGGATGCAGGGTTCTTACCATTAATGGTGTTATGGACGGAACCTTCCCCGGGCGCCTGCCGGAACCATCACCGGAAGGTCTTGCAAATCTGGCTGCGCTGGTGAAGGCAAACAATGCTGCCTTTGGTGTTGCCCACGATGGCGATGCCGATCGAGCCGTTTTTGTAGATAACAAAGGAAATTTCGTCGAAGAAAATCACGAATTCGCCCTTATTGCACAATATATATGTAGGAATGCAAAGGGTACCATCGTTACACCGGTCAGTACATCGCAGCTGGTTGAACAGGTAGCCAATGCCGAAGGATGCACCGTTCAGTACACCCCTGTGGGTAGCATTTACGTTGCCCGAAAGATGCGGGAGCTCATTGACTCCGGGATTTCCGTTGTTTTCGGTGGGGAAGGCAATGGTGGACTAATCTTTCCCGATCACCAGTTCTGCCGGGACGGGGGGATGACTGCAGCTTCCATGGTTTTTCTTCTTTCCTTATCGAATCAGAATCTTTCCACACTCATTGAACATCTGCCAAAACGGCAGATGATAAAGGAAAAGTTGGCAACCCCACATGGGGTAGAGCTTATCAAAAGGCTCGGGGAGCAGTACTCTGGGGAATCTATAGATTATACCGACGGTCTCAAGATCAATAGGCCTGGTTCTTGGGTATTGATTCGGACTTCGGGCACAGAGCCACTTGTCCGCATCATGGTTGATGCCGATGAAAGTGCAACAGCTATTGCCCTGCTTGCAGAAATTAAAAAATCTGTACTGGAAAATCTTGAAGTATTATCTCATACTCATTAACACAGACTATATCCAATGAAATGCTTTTTTCCGTTAGCTTTACATAAAGGTTTTGAAAAATTCAGTTTTCTTAAAATGGGAAAATCCAAACAAATATCAAATTAAAACAATTTTTTTCGAATAAAAAAGGGGAAAATCAAAAACAGACGCAAAATGAGATTTTTTTAAAACAAAAAATTATATATATTATTTAAGTCAATGTCACATTAACTCACAAGTATCCATTATATCAGTGTCACATAATGTTGTTATCCGGCCTGGTTACTGAACGAATTCGTCAAAGGCTTGCCTCCAAAGACTGGGAGGGCATTGATACTCTTGTTTCCGATTCGGCACATTTTAAAGAGAGGAAAGCCCGGGCGTTGATGTATCAGGCACTGAATGCAACCATCCTTGATTATGCCTTTCAGCACAATTCCCCGGAGGTGCTAGTTGCAATCAGGACGATTCCACCAGATGGAGCTGAGGAGTTCTTCTCGCGGCTTGTAAAACAATATACGAAATCGGGGAATAGACAATGGCTCGACAGCATTTTTATTCTTGCGGAAAAACTGGGGAAAAAAAGTCTGAAATCGAAAATAATAGCCGGCATTGTTCAAAACCTCATTTCAGCAGGTATTGAAGAGGCTAATCCCCTATTTATTGAAACCGGTATTGCAAGCCTCAATAAAATCTCATTTAGAAAATACCGGTCAGAATGTACAACCGAAGCTGCATCCAGACTCACCAGATGGGCCCTCCAGAAGGGGAACAATACCCTGCTCTGTGAAATCTATGATCTTACCAATGAGGTCACCGATATTTCAAAACGAGCAGCACTTCATGCAGAAATAACGGAGGCTCTTGCAACAAATGCCGTGAAAACGGAAGATTTGAACCTTCTTCTGAGGAGCTTACACTTAACTGCCCAGATACACCAGAAGATTCGAAGACGGGCATGCATGGATCATATCATAGGTCTGGGAATGCGATCTTCGCTGGTAAAAGATCTTACCGATGTCCGCCTCCTTATTCCCCGATTTGAGGATCTTTTGCCTGAAATTCAGGGTGAGCTGATTGATTCCCTGACTGAACAATTCCTGGAGCGGATAAAAAATAAAAGTCAAATTCTGGAAAATCTTCTTTTTCTCAGAGCAAAATTCCCTTTTATCCAGGAAAATCTCGTTCAAAATCTTCTTATTAAGGCGGAGCGTTCCGGTGATTCATGGTACCTGACTACTGCAATAGGATTTATCCAAGAATTCCAATCGGAAGAAAAGGTTCCGGTACGAGAGATCATCCGGGCGGGCATAGTTATTGCGCGGCGTACCCGCTCAACCTCAATTATCGGGCAGCTGATTCCATTTGCCAATGAATCCTGCAGCCATAGCGAGCTAACGGAAATCTATCTGCAATTTGTAAGCGTTATGCTCGAACTGGAAGCTTTTGAGCAAGCTGCCGCACTGTTTTCTCAGATCACTCCGGATCATGAGAGGATGCCCCAGTATACATTCTGCCTTGCCCACATGCTCAAAATGGGAATAACACTGGAATTGGGTTCCGCCCAGTTCCGTGAAATCCTGGAAAACAGTACTCCCGATAACGTCTCTCTTGCTGTTTCCCTTGCAATGCGCGAGATGGGACAAAATACCTCGTTTGAGGAGATTGCAAAACACGGTGATTCCTTAAAGCGGCTCCTTGATCTCAATGACAGAACAGATTCTGTGATCACTGATTTTATCATGACTCTGACATCCAGAGGCTTCCTTGATTCGTTTGATGCATTATTTCTCGTGGATCTCGCAAAAAGGATCCGGACTACGTCTGCCCGTGAAGAAGCAATGTCAACAGTGGTCATGAAATTGGCAGAAATCGGAGTGAGAACCAAAAACCGCGATATTCTCCAGCAGGCCGTTGGCATCACCTGCATGATAGAAGGGGAAAATATCCGGTCATCGACACTGAGCAGTATTATTGACGATGCAGCCCTTCTTGCAGCAACACAAGGAGATCTTGATCTTCTCTTACGAATGAGGATCTGGAGTTCCGCATTTTTGGACAGCAGCATCGTCACATACGCGATAAAAAATATCGTTGACGGAGTAATAAAATATGCTCTCAGCAAACGGGACCCCGATGCCCTCGACGAAGCATATCGTATTGCGCAGGATATTGAGGACCCGGCATTAAGGATACAAATAAGCGAGCGGATTGCAGAATCATTTGTCAGGATTGGGTGCATCCGCATACAGAACGCCACCGAGGGGCAGAAAAACCATGCAGATCACGATGCTCTGTTACATCCCTTCAGGAAAAGTCTGCAGCTTTTGAAAGCCGAAGTGAAAAAACCCCGTATATCACTAAAAATTGCAGGGATGATCGATATCATCCTCTCCTTTTCGAAAAAAAATACCGATCGGGACTTTGTCCTTCCCTTAGCTTTGTATGCCCTCGAGATTGACGATCCCTTAGAGCGCAATGCCATGATGCTGCGGATAATTGCCAAACTGGGAGAAGATATCGTGTATCCGGATTCGGCAGATCCCTACGAAATACTGGCATATATTCTCCAGAATCGGTACAACGTGCGATCAACCCCTTCAATCATTATCCTGATACACCACCTTCTCGATCTCATTCAAAACCCCTTTATCCGTTTGAAAGGATTGTGTGCACTTGCCGAATCGACTCTTATAATACACGACGAGCAGGGGTGCCAAAGAATGTTCTCCGAGGTAACCGACGGAATAAGCAGTCTTCCCACGGAGCATGAGAAGATCCTGATACTTGCAGAACTGACTGTCGGGTACCACGATATTGATCCGGAGATGGCGCAAAAATGTCTACAGGAAGGATTAGATCGCCTGCACAATGTGGGACCTGATCAAAGTACCCTCGTCCACCGGAAGATGGTAGCAGCAATAGTCCGGGCAGGCGATCTTCTTCCGGAGAAGACCCGCCTGAGTCTGATTCTGGAAATTATTGCCGATATCTCTGATCCCATAGAGTATGTAACTGCACTCATTTCCGCCTACACCCTTGATGGAGAGGATCAGGGAAGAAGTACATTGCGTCATATTTCAGAATCACTTGAAAAAATCGATTCACCCTATAATCAGGCACTGCTCACTCTCAAACTGATACCACTTGCTGTAAGGAAGGGGGAGATCGCATTTGCACTTGATCTTCTTAACCGCGCAGAACAATTGTCAGAAACGATAAATGTTCAGCATGTAGCCGATTCCATCCGTGACGAAGTTGCACGTATCCTGGAAGATCTCTTCCGAATGCAGGGAGATGAACGATATCTGAAAAAATCTGCAGAGATCCTTGCATTGATAGAAGATGATCAGCTTCGGCAGGATAGCCTGGCCCGGATTGGATGCGAAGATACAACGGAAAAGAATCTGCCCTATACAAAGATCATGGCAACTATGACCCGGCTTATTGACACCGGTGCCCCGCCGGGCCAGATTGCATCACTCGAACAGACAGTTCATGCAGTTCCTGATCGAGGGAAACGGGCCCTTATATACTGCCGTCTCTCCATTCTCTTCCGTGAAAACGGTGAGATTAAAACAGCGAGACGAATGTTGCAGAACGCGATAAATGAGTCGGAGATCATCAGGCCACTCTCAAAAAGAGCATATATACGATGCGACATGGCAATAAAAATGTTCACTGCGGGATACGAGAGTGTTGCGCAGGATATTCTCGACCAGGCAATTGATGCCGCCACAAATATCCGGCAATCGATCTTAAGAGACGAAGTCTTCAATGAGCTGGGAATGGCCATACGAATACTCCAGGGAGGTGAACCGGAATGAAAACCGTAGAGATTCTCATTACGGGCCGGGTGCAGAAAGTGGGGTTTCGCGCCTGTGCCAGAAAGATTGCCAGCGATCTGAACGTAACCGGTACTGTCATGAATCTTTCCGATGGAAAAGTTCAGATATTTGCTACAGCAGAGCCGATCATTCTGGAAAAATTCATCTCAATGCTCTATAGTTGTCCACGGGCAGTGATACGGGATATGCATACTACAGATATTCCGATCAGGACCTACACCGAGTTCTCCATTATCAAGATCAGCGGGCCGGTCAGTACAGTATTGTGAGATCTTCCTTGTTCAAAAGAGCCTGCAGGAAATTATGTACCTGGCAATCCAGTTTTTGATTATCAATGGATTTCCGAAACGAAGACATTAAATTCTGAATCAGGTTGTCCGAAAGTATACACCGGTTTGATGTTATCTCAAAATCCCCGACATTCAATGAATCCCGGGCAATGCTCCATATAACCCCGTCAATCATCTGGGCTTTAAATGAGGCCATAAGATCCTGAACAAGAGCTCCCGATCCCTCATAAAGGATCCCGAGATCAGGATCGAGGCGGGCTCCGATAACGGGGACACAACAGTTCCCAAAAAGCATGGCATAGCCAAAAGAGAGCATAGCGTTGATGGGATCGCACTGCGGCCTGACTGTGCGTCTCCGGAAATCGAACTCACGGGGAATATCACGCGAAAGAATCTCATAATACATATTTGCAGTCAGATCGGAAAGACGCCGGATCTCGTCCAGTTTGACCATATATTCGAGATCATGAAGTGCATTGTGAAGTATTTGCAGCTCTCCCTCATAGAAAAGGGATGACCCCTGCTGATCCTGAATGTGTTCAATTGCAATCAAACGGGACTTAAGAGCGGCTTGGGCGAATGCGGTAGCATAACGATCCCTGGGGGCCCCTTCCTGAAGAGCCCGGATGGTGGTATTGCAGGTACTCCCCCAGGGCTTTAGGATTCCCAAGGGGGAGCCATCCGGCTCAAAAAAGGAGATGTACGATCCATTTCTGAGCAGGTGAGAGAAAGTGGTAGAATTAAGGTGATGCCCACCAACAATGAGGAGATTTTGTATCTCTTCAAGCGGGTACTCCTCGACCTTTCCTTTGGCAAGGATACTAAGTTTTTTTTGTGTGGACTTGATATGAGCGCCAAACCCATACACTGCCACCCAGGGAATCGCTCGTGTCATAGAAGCCCGCAGGAAAGCGCTTGGTGTAATTTACATAGTGCCCTTTTCCTCCTGATTAAGGCATCGTTTTGGTCAAATGGCGCCATAAAGAGGGCATGACCAAGAAAATCCGGCTGTGGTGCATGCAAGGGGGGGGAATGAAGTATAAAGAATATAACGTCGCATACGTACAATGTCATGCAATAGCATAACAGGTGCTACGGATGTTCTGGGATAAAAAAATGGAAACTCTGAAACCCGCAGATCTCAAGGCGCTCCAGTTTAAACGGCTGAAAAAAACCCTTCGCGCTGTACAGCATGTGGATTTTTACCGGCAACAGTTTGAAAAGGCCGGGGTTTCTGCTACGGATATCAAAACCCTTGAAGACATCCCGAAGTTGCCCTTCACCAGAAAACAGGATCTCCGTGACGGGTATCCCTTTGGATTTTTTGCAGTTCCCATGCAAAAGATTGTTCGGATCCACACAACTTCAGGTACCACCGGCAAACCTACCGTTGTCGGTTATACCCGCACGGATCTGGAGACGTGGGCCAGCCTCATCGCACGGAATATGACCATGATCGGTATCGGGAAGAATGATGTTTTCCAGAACATGGTCAATTATGGAATGTTTACCGGTGGGCTGGGGTTCCATTACGGTGCAGAACTCATAGGAATGACGGTGATCCCCAGCGCTACCGGAAATACCCGACGCCAGATAGAGATGATCCGTGATTTCGGTGTGACTGCCATCCACTGCACCCCCAGTTATGCCATGCATCTGTCAGAAGTCGCGGAGGAGATGGGTGAACCTCTGGAAAGCCTGAAAACCGGCATTTTTGGTGCCGAACCCTGGTCAGATACCATGCGCCATACTCTCGAAGAGCGTCTGGGTGTCACGGCATTTGATTCGTACGGTATGAGCGAGCTCTTCGGACCGGGAGTTGCTTTCGAGTGCCCCGAACGGGACGGACTGCACATCTGGCACGACAGTTATCTGGTAGAGATCATCGATCCGGTCAGTGGGGAAAATCTCTCTGATGGGGAACGGGGAGAACTGGTGGTGACGCCGCTTGTCAAGGAGGCGATGCCACTCATCCGTTACCGGACTGGTGATGTCACCATGCTCATGGAAGACGGATGCCTCTGCAGGCGGGGAAAAAAGATCGCCCGGTTAACCGGCAGGAGCGACGATATGCTCATTATCCGCGGCATCAATGTGTTCCCCTCCCAGATTGAACATGTACTTCTCAGGATCCCGGAGGTAGGCAATCAGTTTATGGTATATATCGACAGAATCAATCATCTGGACGAGATGACCGTGGAAGTCGAGATCAATCGCAGCCATTTTTCCGGGGAACTTGCGGATCTTGCCAAGATCCAAAAAAAGGTAGTAAAAGAACTGCACGACACACTTGAACTGCGGACTACAGTAAAACTGGTGGAACCCGGCTCCCTGCCACGATTTGAGGGAAAAGCCAAGCGGGTCATCGACCGCAGAGGTGAGATCTGATGCAGTATTGGGATCCCCGAATAGAAGAGATGCCCGTTGAGGATCTCCGGAAAACCCAGTATAAACTGTTAAAAAGTCTTGTCTGCCGGCTCTATAGTTTTTCGTCTTTTTACCATGACCGTATGAAGGAGCAGAAGGTCCACCCGGATGATATCAAGAAATTATCTGATATCAGGAAACTGCCCTTCATGTTCAAGCGCGATCTCAGGGACAATTATCCTAACCGGATCTTCACTGCTTCGCAGGAAGAACTGGTACGGTATCATGTCTCTTCAGGCACTACGGGGAAGCCGACAGTAGTCGGTTATACACAGCGGGATCTCGACCTCTGGACCACCTCACTTGCCCGGGGACTCACTTCCTTTGGTCTTGGCAGGGGGGATGTCATTCAGGTAAGCTATGGTTATGGCCTGTTTACCGGGGGACTTGGGATGCATTACGGGGCAGAAAGGATCGGTGCAACCGTGCTCCCCACCAGTGTCGGGAATACCGAACGCCAGCTCGAACTGATGCAGGATCTCGATGTCACGGCAATTGCCTGCACTCCCTCATATCTCCTCCACATCGGCGAAGTTGCAGAAAAGATGGGAATCGATATTAAAAAGGACACCCGGCTCAGGACCGGCATTCTTGGAGCAGAGCCCTGGACCGAAAATATGCGGGCCAGAATCGAAAACTGGCTGGGGATCAAGGCATATGACATATACGGGACAAGCGAACTCTCCGGTCCCATGTTTACAGAATGTTCTGAGCAGAACGGGTTCCATATCTGGTCCGATATCGCTTATGTGGAAATCGTTGATCCCAAAACCGGTGAACCTTTGGATACAGGCGAAAAGGGTGAACTGACGATCACGATGCTCCAGAAAGAGGCGCTCCCTATGATCCGATACCGGATCGGAGATGTCTCCTCGATCGAGGATGAAGTGTGCCCCTGCGGCAGAACAAGCCCAAGGATAAAACGGATCCAAGGAAGGGTGGATGATATGTTGATCATCCGCGGCATTAACGTCTTCCCGTCACAGGTTGAGTATACGTTGATGTCGATTCCCGAGATAGGAGAGCACTTCCAGATCGTAGTCGAGCGTTCGGGTGCACTTGATGATATGCTGGTCAGGGTGGAGCTGACCAAAGAATCCTTCAGCGACAAGATCAACGATCTCATGAGGATCCGGCAGAATGTAGAACACCGGCTCAGAAACACACTGAATGTCGCTGTGGATGTCGAACTTGTGGAACCGGGATCCCTTCCGAGGTTTGAAGGGAAGTCAAAAAAAGTGATTGACAAGAGGGTGTTGTAAGATGGACAGGAAAAAGTACGTCATCAAACAGATCTCGATATTTTCGGAAAACCGACCGGGCAGGCTCGCTTCCGTCGCCCACGCTCTGGGAGAGGAGAGGATCAATATCCTTGCCTTCAGCATAGCCGAAGCAAGTGGTTTTGGTGTAATCCGGGCTCTGGTGGATCACCCGGAGAAAGCATTTGAAAAACTCTCATCACTTGGTTTTAATGTGGCCTTTACCGAGGTGATCGCCGTCCAGATGAAAGATCAGCCGGGGGGCCTCTACGAGATTGCAAAGATCCTTGGCGATGCTGGCATCAACATCGAATATTCCTATGCGTATTCCGGGAAAAAAGCCGCAGTGCTTATTCTCCGCGTGGATCAGGTAGAAGAAGCGATCGATAAGGTTCTGGCATCCGGGGCAACCTTGCTTGAGTACTCCGTATTCCATTAGCATCTCTCATTTTTTCTCCCATTTTATCAGATCTGCAACGGTAGAGAGCGTACTTCCCCGGCGGATCTCCTCGCGTATCCTCGCTTCAGTCTTTTTGACTTCAAGCGCCCGTCGTGCCACTTCGTATCCCCGCTCACCGGGAATTGCCACAACGCCGCTCTCGTCCCCAACAATCCAGTCACCGGGCCGGATAGACTGCCCGCAGCACTGGATCTCCGTATTAATTTCGCCATACCCTTTGGGTTCACCGGCATTGGGTACAACAGCACGTGCAAAGAGAGGAAATTTCATAGCCCGTATATCATCAATATCACGGGCCGCACCATCAATCACGACACCTGCGATGCCCCGCTGGAGGCAGCTCAATGTAGCAAGTTCTCCCCAGGGAGCTACATGGACTCCTCCATCGTTGTTAATGACAAGAACGCTTCCCGGGGCTGCACCATCGATAGCCTCCACCGGTTTAGCCCAGTCACCGGCTATCGTCCACACAGTGACAGCCCTGCCGGCCATCTTTACATTTCCACAAAGTGAAACCAGGCCAGGGAGCGCACCTTTCCGGTGCATTGCATCACTGATATTGGGAGTGGAGACCTGAATCAGGAGCGATCGGATCTCTTCGTCCCTGCTCTTTTTTTCCGGGGCTGCAGGGGTGGGTGAATCCAAAGATGTCCGTATCTGACGGGCAGATCCCTCGACATCGGCAGAGCGGGCGATCCAACCACCGACAATCACGATATCGGCGCCAATATTTGCTGCCTCCCCGGAGGTGACAGGATCCAACCCTCCTGCAACGGCAACCGGGATATGGATCTCTTTCCTTATCATCTGGAGAAGATCGAGAGAATCTTTCCCTATCATCTGCTGATCGATGCCAACATGTGCTGCAATGATATCCACCCCCAGTGTCTCAAGCTGTCGGGCACGCCCCACCGGATCCCTAACATTGATAAGATCCGCCATCAGCTTGACTCCATACAATCGGCCGGCCCGTACTGCTTCGGCAATCACTGCATCGTCCGCGTCAGCAAGGATGCAGACAATGTTTGCCCCGGCTTTTGCGGCCATCTCGACTTCGAGAGTACCGGTATCAGCGACTTTCATGTCAGCAACGATTACAGCATCCGGGAACTTCTCACGCAACGTACGGATCGCCCGCATTCCCTCGCTTTTGATAAGCGGGGTCCCGGCCTCGATCCAGTCAGCTCCACCGGTCAGCGCCTCCTGTGCAATCTGTACGGCCCGGTTAAGCTCAAGGAGGTCCAGCGCAACCTGCAGGACAATCTTTTCCATAATCTATTGATGGGACGCACCGGGAGTTTAAGGATTGTGGGAATGCCTGGTTCGGATTTTTATTGAAGTAAATACCTCTGCGCTGTCGAAAGCCTCGGGGTACAGATAATGCAAGAGAGCACGGGATCTGCTGATTGCCGGTACCGTGGAGAGTAACCGGGTTGATGTGACGAAAAAATACGGCAAAAAAATTTTTGCGCGAAAAAAAGGTGTTAG
>Ga0181520_10011256_pt1 | contig 11791 bp, 9 predicted proteins | sample PEATcosm2014_Bin_29_FD_132451 | JGI IMG/M metagenome (GOLD analysis project Ga0181520, IMG submission 132451) | Peatland microbial communities from MTU Mesocosm Facility, Houghton, MI, USA - PEATcosm2014_Bin02_30_metaG | ecosystem: Environmental > Terrestrial > Soil > Wetlands > Peat | place...
GGCGCGAGCTTCGTCGAATACGGCATCATCACTGTCATTCTTGGGGCCTCCGGAAAAGATCACGATGCGATGGCCATCAAAGGTGGCCTGCACCACATGGCGGACGCGTTCGGCCAGGGTGGCTCGCGGAACGTTCGCTTTTTCGTAGGCCTTCTTCGCCTCGGCCTGTTCGATGTAATCGGTAGGCAGTTTCACCTTGATCACATGCGCGCCAAGTTCGGCGGCAATGTGAGCGGCGTAGGCGGCCACGTCGAGCGCCGTCTCGCCTTCCTTGGAAAGACTCGACCCCCGAGGGTAAGACCACACTACCACGGCCAACCCGCAGGCCTTGGCTTCCTCCGCCGCCTCGCGCACTTGCTCGTACATCGTCTGGGCGTGCGCGGAGCCTGGATAGATGGTAAAGCCGATGGCTACGCAGCCCAGGCGCAAGGCATCGGACACACTGGCGGTCACGGCGGGAAGAGGGTCCTTCTCGTCGTGCAAGACGTCGTGGTTGTTCATCTTCAGGATCAGGGGAATCTCCCCGGCGTGCCGGGCGGCCGCGGCCTCAAGGAATCCCAGGGGCGCGGCGTAGGCGTTGCAGCCCGCTGCCAGCGCCAGTTCGAAATGATAGTTAGGATTGTACGCGGGAGGGTTCACAGCGAAGCTCCGCGCCGGCCCGTGCTCAAAGCCTTGGTCCACAGGAAGAATCACGAACTTTCCCGTGCCCGCCAGTCTTCCGGCATTGAGTAGTCGCGCCAGGTTGGTCTTGACGCCGGGATTATCGCTTTCGTACCAGCTCAAGATTTCGCGCACCCGGCTGGTATTGCCCGCTGTATACCCACCCGGAGTCGTGACAGTTGTCCCTGAAGCCATATCCAAATACCTCCAATACTGTTTGCAATCGTTGACGTCTCACGTTTAATTATGGGTTCGGGTCAGAGGCCGCGCAAGCAGAAATTTGACAGCCAGGGTCCGGGACGTCACGAAGTAGGGCGATCAGGTCATTTAAAGGCTGCCCCTTGTCATTGGTTCGTTGTCACTGGCAAAGGACACGGGACCAATGACAATTGACAGCAATTGCAGACCCATAATGCCGCTCGCCCCTCCAATCCAAAATCGAAAATCCAAAATCCAAAATGGTCGGCCCTTTTACTTCCTTTGGCCTTTAGGCCGCAGCAAAGGTATAATCGCCGCGCAAACTTTGAGAGGAGTTTCTTTATGCCTAAGGATTCTGAAATCAACCGCCGGGATTTTATAAAGACTACGGCACGAACCGGAGCCGGTCTTGCGGCCCTCGGGGGAATCAGTTTTTTCAGCAAGCCGGAAAGGATTTTCGGGGCGAACGACCGCGTGCGTGTTGCCGTCGTGGGTCTGCACGGACAGGGTTGGTCGCACGTCGAGGAGTATTCGAAAATGCCTGACGTTGAAATCGCCGCCGTCTGCGATGTGGATGAAAACGTCACCAATCAGCGCCTGGGTCAGATGGAAATGATGGGGATCAGGAAACCCGCCACCTTCGTCGACCTGCGCAAGCTTTTGGAAGACAAATCGATTGACGCGATCTCCATTGCTACTCCTAACTTCTGGCATTCCTTGCAAGCCATATGGGGTTGCCAGGCGGGCAAGGACGTTTACTGCGAAAAACCCATGTGCCACAACGTGTGGGAAGGCCAGCAATTGTTGCGCGCGGTGGAGAAATACGACCGCATTGCGCAGCACGGCACCAACAGCCGGTCCGGCCAAGCCATTATTGAAGGTGTCCAGAAGATGCGAGACGGGCTGATTGGCGAAGTTTATCTTTCGCGCGGCCTCTGCTACAAGTGGCGAAACACCATCGGCCACGCTCCGGAAGAATCCGTACCTTCGGGCGTCCACTACGATCTTTGGACAGGTCCCGCCCCTCTCAAGCCTTTCACCAAGAATCGATTCCACTACAACTGGCATTGGGTCTGGGACACCGGCAACGGCGACTTCGGCAACCAGGGAATCCACGAGCTGGACCTCGCGCGGTGGGGGTTAGGCGTGAAGTATCCCACCCGGGTTGCGGCCATCGGCGCCCACGTGATGTTTGAGGATGACCAGACCACTCCCAACGTCCTGAACGTCTCGTATGAATTCACCATGCCGGACGGGAAAAAGTGTCTCTTGGAATTTGAGGTTCGCCACTGGATGACGAACCACGAAGCCGACATCGGCACCCCCTCTTTCGGCGGAGGCGATGTGCCCGCCGCGCTCGGCAACGCGTCGGAGGCCAAGAAGAAGGGGCCGCAAAACACCATCGGCAACATTTTCTACGGCTCCAAGGGCTACGTGGCGATGAACGGCTACGACAGCTACAAGTCGTGGATGGGAGAAGAACAGGAGCCCGGACCTCACGCCAGCGCAGCCGGCAACAACTGGGCCAATTTTATTGCCTGCGTGCGCAGCCGGAAGAAAGAAGAATTGAACGCGCCCATCGAGGAGGGCCTTATGTCCTGCACCCTCTTGCACCTGGGCAATGCATCATACCGCGTGGGCCGCGCCTTGCAGTTCGATCCGGAGAAAAGGGAAGTGATCGGCGACGAAGAAGCTGCTCGAATTCTCCGTGACGAAGACCGCGGTTACCGCGCGCCTTACGTGATACCGGAACAGGTCTAGTCACCCCAGAGGTGTCATCCAACATGTAGCGCGGGCGTCTCGCCCGCTGGGAAGCTGTGAAATAATTGAAAAACCGCGTTTTTCCGCGCGCAAGTCATTGAAAGTACGCGGGCGAAAATCGAAAAGATCAATAAATTCACAGCTTCTGGGGCGTGGGCATCCTGCCCGCGCCAGCCGCGAGAGCGGGACGCCCGCACTACAAAACTCCCTTCCCGTCTCCGGGAAAGCCCGGAAACTTCAACCTTTACCTACCGTCGTCAACATATTTCCAATTCAGCCAATGGGAACTTTGGGGGCTCGTGCGGTGTCTAAGTGTCAAGGCAGCCTACAAGTCAACGTCGACGGCAAAGGCGGCATCCGATTACGGAAGGAGGAGTTCCGTGCGCTGGGCCAAGGCGATTCTCGCGCTGGTGGTCCTTGCTTCATCAGCCGCTGGGCAGGAATCGGTTGCGCCGCCGTTAACAAAGCCGAATCAGAACGAGCCGTGTACCTTGGAGGGCGCGGTCGTCAAGTCTACCACTGGCGAAGGACTCAAGAAAATTGCAGTCAACCTCATGTCTTTGCAGGGGGAGCATAATTTCTTCACCTCCGTTACGGATGGCAGCGGGCGCTTCACGTTTAACGGCGTAGCGCCGGGCCGGTACGCACTGGCGGCGGGAGGCAACGGATACGCCCAACAGGATTTTGGAAGCAGGCGGGGGCGCAGCGCCGGGAAGATCCTGACCCTCACTCCCGGCTGTCATGAGAAGGAGCTGGTCTTTCGTCTGACACCACCCGGCGTCATCACGGGGACGATCCGCGATGAAGACGGCGATCCAGTGACGGGGGGACAGGTGCAGGCCTTGCGGCTTGTCCGCGTTGGCGGGCGGCAGCAAGCTTCTCCGGGCGGTTTCGCACAAACGAACGATCTTGGCCAGTACCGCATCTATGGCCTCGATCCCGGCCAGTACCTCATTGGCGCCAGCTATCAACGTCAGGAAGCCGGTAACGTTCCGGACCAGGACGTTTACCTTCCGACATACTACCCGTCTACATCGGATACGGGCCAGGCGATGCCCATTCAAGTTGCGCCCGGCGACGAGGTCTCGGGGATCGACGTGGATCTGACGTTTGCGCACAGTGTCACCGTTCGCGGCCGCGTCGTGAGTGAGGTTCCCGTAAAAGCGGCGTTGCGGGGAAGCTATGTTTCCCTCATGCCACGCGACTCGTTTCAAGGGGGAGTCGTGGGTGGCAACTTTGGGGCTTCGGTTCAGGATGATCTGGGTAACTTTGAAATCCGCGGGGTTCCGCCAGGGTCTTACGTCGCCTTTGCCAACCTGAGTGACTGCGCGCGCACATACTCCGGCCGCGCACTCGTGGATACGGCGAGCAGCAATATCGAGGGCGTGACCGTTACGGTGGGACCTGGCCTTGCCCTTCGCGGGCGCGTCCACCTTTCGCCCGGTGCGAGCCTGGATCTTAATCACCTCGGCGTTTCCTTGCAGCCTGCGGAAAACTACGTGGGTGGTTCGGGCGCGCAAGTCGCGACGGACGGAACATTCGTTCTCGAGAATGTCACGGACGGATCGTACCGGTTGAACGTGGGCGGGTATCCCGAGGAGTTCTACGTGCAATCGGCGCGGGTTGGCGGCGTCGATATCCTGGAACCCGGCCTGACCGTGGGCCACAACGACCTTCCGGGCAGCCTCGATATTGTGCTTTCAGCCGATGGCGGGCGGGTGGACGGAGCGGTGCTCAATAACCAGCAACCGAGCGGCGACGCTATCGTGGTTCTCATCCCCGACCCGCCCAACCGTATCCGCAATGAGCTTTATAGCTTCAAGAAAACTGATCTTCTGGGCAGGTTTTCGCTTCTCGGGCTGCCGCCGGGGGACTTCAAGCTTTTTGCGTGGGAGCAGAGGGACGGCCTGCCCTATACCGACCCGGATTTCATAAAGGATTACGAAGATCGCGGGACGCGCGTCCATATCGAGGATAAAACGCAGCAGTCCGTTCAACTTCAAGTTATCCCCGACGACGAGCCGTAGCCTTACACAGCCCCACCGCAATGGGGATGTAGACTCTCGTCACTCGGGTCTTGTCTCCATAGACACGGCTTACCTGGGCGTGTAACCCCACCAGCCAAAACTTGCGCGATCGCGTTCCTTACTTCGTCAAGTTGTAAATCAAGCCGAAGGGATCTTTGACGTAGGTTCTCGGAAAATCCGGCTCCTCCTTGACGATCTCGCACCCATTCTTCACCAGCCGCTTTTTGGCCTCTTCGACATTCGCGACGGTAACCTCCAACACGGGGCCGAGCGCCGGACCGCGCTCGATGAATAAGTTGATGTGCTTCCCATGGAGGCTGATCATGTTCGACGTCTCTTCTGTGATCTCAAACCCAAGATGTTTGACATAGAACAAAGCGGCGTTTTTCGGATCTTCCGCCTGAATGAGAATATCTGTTCCAAACTTGTTTGCCATATGTGGCTCCTTCGCTTGTCAGGTCTTGGATATGCCTCGACTCGTGGCCGCGTCAGTGCGCTGTTGCCAGTTTATTAACCACAGTCCTTGACATCTGCCCGCAGCCGTCTTAACCTTTGCCTTTCAGGGTCGCTCAATAACCGATCAGTTTAATTTTAAAATCCACTTTGACTAGAGGCCGCGATGAGTCTCCTCAAGATTGCCAGTGTTCCTCCTGCTTCAATTGCCCCCAGCGCGACGGTGCTGGAGGCCGTAGAACTGATGGCTGAGCACGCCGTGGGCGCGGTAGCCGTGGTCGATGAGGGCCAGTTGGTCGGCATCTTCACGGAACGTGATGTGATGCTGCGTGTTGTTCTACGCCATCGTCATCCCAAGGACACGCGCGTGGGGGATGTTATGACTTCTCCCGCCGAGACCATCACCGACGAAAGCCACGAAGAAGATGCCCTGGTGCATATGGTGGAGCGCCACGTGCGGCACCTGCCCATCGTCAACGCCAAGGGTCAGCTTTCGGGCATGCTTTCGATTCGCAATCTGCTAGAGCACCGCGTCGACGAACTTGCGCGCGAGCTCCATTCCCTCGATCAATATCTTTCCAACGACGGCCCGGGCGGTTGATCTCAGCCGGCGGCGCGGTAGGCTGCCAGGATTTCAGGGAGCCCTACCGCACCTTCCAATCGATGAAAGTTCGCCCGGTTAACTACGGGTAAGAGGGGCCAATCACCCAACCGCCGGAGAGCCTCTTGCAAGTCATGGTCGGGATGAAGATGGGGCAGGGGCTCAGGCGGAAGCAAGTTGCGCAAGCCCATTCCCGGCCGAATGGGCATGGCCAAGCGGCGCAGATCCTCCTTTTTCATTCCGAACCATCTCCCTCCACCATCCTCAACGAACACAAAGCCCTCTGGAGAAGCCTCGGCGCGCTCAAGGGCCCACCGGAGAGGATCTTCGATATCGAACACCGTACCTTGATACGGCCGCATGGCGTCCTCAACATGCACGGTTACTTCTTCGCGCCGCTCCTCCATTGATGGCAAGTCCATGCCATCCTGCCGGGAGAGCAAATCAAAGAGCGAGGTGTGCTGATATTGCCGGGAGATCAGGTAGGCAATGGTGTTGGAAATGATCACGGGAAGGATAATCGAGTAGTTGCCGCTTACTTCGAGGACCATAAACACCGAGGTCATGGGCACGCGGAGAAATCCGGCGAACAAAGTCCCCATGCCGACCAGAGCGTAAGCGCCCACCCCACCGGTTAGCCAGGGAAAGAAGTGATGTTCGACGCTACCCACCGCGCCACCGATCATGGCGCCAATGAAAAGGGCAGGCGCGAACATACCGCCTGGCGTGCCACTGACAAAAGAAAGACCACTGGAAACAATTTTGAATGCCGCGAGCAGCGCCAACATTCGCCAAGTAAAGTCGTCATGCATCGCCTGGTCGATAAAATCGTATCCGGCGCCCATCACCTGCGGAAGCCCCAAGCCGATCACTCCGATCAGCAATCCTGCCGCAGCCGGCTGAATATATTGCGTCCATCGTGGCAGAGCCTTGAGCCGGGGCCGAACCGAACCGATGACCTTCATTAGGACCAGCGATGAGAGACCTCCGATAACGCCTAGGATCGCATATGCCAGCAACTCAGCGGGATGTACCAGGTGGTATTCGGGAATGCGGAACATCGGTTGTTCGCCAAGAAACAGGCGCAGCACCACAACGCTCGAGACAGCAGCAAGCACGATCGCTCCCAATACGCCCGCCGTCCATTGCCCAATTACTTCTTCGATGACGAACAGGACTGCGGATATGGGTGCGTTAAAGGCCGCCGCCAAGCCCGCCGCCGCACCCACCGGCGCGATCAAACGGACCTTTTCGCGTGAAAGCCGCAACCGGCGGCCGAGCGCCGAGGCGATTCCAGCTCCCATCTGCAGCGAGGGGTCCTCAGGCCCCAATGACTGTCCTGTCCCGATGGCCAGCGCACAGCAGATGAATTTGCCGATCACGGTGTTGAAGGGAATGAAACCGTCGTAAATATACACTGCCGCTTTGGTCTGGTTCACACCGCTGCCCCGGGCGCGGGGAAAGAATTTGATCACCAGGAAAGCGACAATCAAGCCGCCGAATGTGGGTACCAATAGCGTGCGGGCGGGAGAAGGCGTGAGGGAGGAACCGAAGACGGTAAGGCGCGTCCAATCAATGGCGATCCGAAACAAAACGACCGCCGAGCCAGAGATCAGGCCGATGATGACCGCCAGCATGAAGAAAAGCTGGGGTTCGCGCAGCCGCTCGCGCTCGGGCAGCCAGCCAATTCGATGTCGCAGATTCGCCCATGCAGACCTTGTGCCGGAAGGATGGGCAACCGTGGTTGTTGCCGGTGGTTCGCTCACGGGCGCGGTCCTTCCTGCGCGCGCTCAAGCAGCAGCAGCGCCAAGTCCGGGCCCTTGGGTTCACCACACTCCCGAGAGGCCGCCTTTTCTATTTCGAAAACCAGATCCATCGTGTTCGAAACCCACTCAGTATCGCGGCTGAAAACTTGTTGCTGAATGCTGGGTTGGAGTGCAGTGGCCCGGGCGTAAAGCGTTTGGAGCGGATCGCTGGGCGCGGCATTCAAATCGATTCCCCTCCGCGCCGCGCAGCCTTCGAGACGCGTCATCGCCAGGTCGAAGGCCCGGCGCTCGCGCTTCGCGCGCTCTTGCTCGCCCAGACGGCGCACGAAAGGATCCAATTCCAGCACGGCGCGGGCCGTGTCCCGCATCGCGGCAGCCTGCGATAATCTCGGGTCTTGTAATAATGCCCGGTCCAGGTAGGCTTCGGCCGTCGAATATTGGCGGGTATAAAAGTAACACTCGCCGGCCCCGACCAGTGCCGGCGGCGAGTATGGTTCTGTGGCGAGCGCATCGCGAAAAAGTCTCAGGGCATCGTCATACCCGCCCGCTTTCGTGAGAAGGGAGCCGACCTGAATTTGCAGCCCCGCATCGGGAGGTAGGTTGGCAGCCACGGCAATCAGCTCCGCGCGCGCCGCATCCTTCTGATCCGAGTCGAGAAGAAACCGCGCCAACTCCAGCCTCACTGCCCTACGCTGGACCACCGGATCGCCGCTCCACTCGCTATAAACCGCGTCATGGTAATACTGCACGGCCTCCGGAAGATCATGTTCGCCCGCCGCGAGCCTCGCCAACTCCATATTCACAGGACCATTGCCGGAGTCACGTTCCCGGAGGCTCATCAGGTAAGTACGTGCTTCCTCCACTCGTCCCGTGGCCGCGAGCGCCTGGGCCAGCCGCAATTGATAAAAGGCATTGTCGCGTGAGTAAGCCAATGCGTTGCGGAAGTCTACCAGCGCAGTCCTCGCGTCCCCGGCCCTGAGAGCTGGCTCGCCTCGGCTGAACCAATCCTCCGCCAGTCGGCGCTCCACTCGATGAAAGCGTCTGACGATAAATCCGGTGAAGATGAACAGTACGATCAAAGATGCAATGACGACGGCCAAAAAAGTATCACGCCGGAGCGACCAGAAATGTCCGCCATTGCCGGGGCAGAAAGGGCATGTGACCTGCCCCCAAGGGATCTTGCGCCCACAATGCGGACATAGTCGCTCAGGTTCCATACGATGTTGACCTTATAATCCCGGCCATCCCTGATCTTATAAAGAATAGCGCAACTCATTCGCCTTTAGGTTGCAATTCGGGGGTAGCGCCGAGCCTTTAATATAATATATCGCAATATGAGCTAATCGGATTGCATTCGATGAATGGCAACAGAGCCTCTATGGGCGTGCAGCGGACAAACCAGCGCTAAATTTCCATTATCGCGAGCGGGGGATGATGTCTACGATTGGCCGCAACGCCGCCGCTGCTCATTTTGGGGGATGGGCATTTTCGGGTTTTCCTGCATGGGTTGCGTGGTTGGGCGTACACCTGGTCAAACTCATCGGTTTCCGCGATCGTCTTTTTGTATTGATCGATTGGGCATGGGACTATTTCTTCTTTGACCGGATGGTGCGATTGATCATTCCCGCTGCCTCTTGCCGCGAAGGTGTTTCTCCTCAACGGTCGCCGCTCTCAGAATAAAGACGACGCTCGTTAGATCTTCGCGTAGTGTTGGATTATGGCCGCGCCCTCCCCCAGAAGCCACTGCATTTCCCGTCAAAAGCCTCGTGCCGGAGTGTCTTAGATGGCGCTCAAAATGGAGAGTAAGTTCCTAGAAATCTGACACTTGTCAATTTTCCCGCATGTCGAATTTCGACCTTTTTGTAATGGCGTACGACTAAAAAAAGTGCTATGGTCAACCGCGCAGTTTGTTGTAGTAATTTCCGGCAGATCGCAAACATGAGCAGCGCACAGATCGCGACTTCAGAATTTGCGAGAAAGGGTATTACGAAGGCCGTGGGGTGTTCCCGCCGCGGCCAATTCGACAAATTGCCAAAATCACACTAATCAGGTGCTTTCAGTATGAAGGAACAAGGAACGGTAAAGTGGTTCAACGCCGCAAAAGGGTACGGATTCATCCAACGAGAGAGCGGCGAAGACGTATTTGTACACTTCTCAGCAATCCAGGGCGATGGATATCGCACGCTCGAAGAGGGCGCCCGGGTGACCTTTGAAGTTAAGAAGGGCCCCAAGGGTTTGCAGGCCGCAAACGTCGAACGCGCGTAACACCCGCGAGGCCAGGATAATCAACTGCCAAGCGGGTCGTAGTCTTCGCATCTAAGAAGAGATGTCGTCGAATTATGTGCAGGCTTGCCCGCATAGAGGTATAATCTTCTCTGATGCCAAGCGGATCGCTTCGCATAAGGGCGTAGGGTAGGTCTCCGTTAGCCCTCCCTCCTTAGTGTTTGAATCCACCAGGGCACTCGAACAACGTATCGAATACCGCCAGCTTGGGGCTCTTACCTGGGCAGGCGCTCGAGGTCTCACTATGGCTCAGATTAGTGTGGCGCTGCCGCCCACTCCGGCCGTCCCGGTCCGCGACCAGTTCAAGCCGATCAAGGCAGCATTTATTATTGCAATGCATCTAGGCGTCATCGCCGTTTTTTGGCAGACCACCTGGGCGGCCGTGGGCGTCTGCATCCTCTTGCACGCGATATTCGGAGGGTTGGGAATCTGCGTTGGCTATCATCGTCTTCTCACTCATCGCTCCTTCAAGTGTTCTAAATTCGTAGAGTACACCCTTGCCTTGCTGGGAACTTTAACCCTGGAAGGCGGCCCCATCGATTGGGTCGCCCACCATCGGCAGCATCACCAATACTCCGACGAAGCCGGGGACCCTCATAGCGCGCGCGATGGGTTCTTTTGGAGCCACGTCCTGTGGATGTTTTGGACGGCCAATGACAAGGATTTCAAAGAGCTCACCGAACGGTACACGCCGGACCTGCTTCGCCAGCCCTTTTATCGCTTTCTGGGCCGCTATTACCTGGAGCTCTCTGCGGCCCTGGCCATCGTGCTTTATCTCCTGGGCGGCTGGCCTTTTGTCGTGTGGGGAATGTGCGTCCGGCTCGTCATCACCTACCACAGCACTTGGCTTGTGAACTCCGCCAGCCACACGTTCGGATATCGAAATTTCGACGTCCCGGACCTCTCCACCAATTGTTGGTGGGTGGCCCTAGTGACCTATGGTGAGGGCTGGCACAACAATCACCACGCCTTCCCGACCTCGGCACGCCATGGACTTCGCGGCTGGGAAGTCGACCTCTCCTATGGATTTATCCGCCTGCTGGAATCAGTGGGGCTCGCCTGGGACGTTCGTACACCCCCTGCCGAAAAACTCAAGTTCGAGCAGCCTCGGGCGGCGTGAATCTCCCGCGCCCTAAATGCTGTCTTTCAGTCGAACCTCTTGCCGCCGAGTGTCGACGGCGGGCTTACCACTGAGAAAACTCGTCGGTGTGGGTCATGAATTCCGGATAAGCGCCAGCGCCCAGTTCATAGAGGTCGGCGCCGTGCCGCTCCTCCTCCGGGGGGATCCGCTGAGGGATGAAACGATTGAGGAGCCAGTTCAGGGAGTAGGTGAAGGGAAGGACGAAGCCAACCAAAGTGGCTATACCTACGATTTGGGCGAGCATCTGCCCGCTTTGGACTGCCCCGGGTGCGGCCGGATATTGGACCAAAGCCGTTGCCGTCCGCGGGAAGAGGCCTACCGCCAGGATTCCCCAAATTCCCCCGATGGCGTGAACAGAAACTGATCCCGCAGGGTCGTCCAACCCAAGGTGTGCTTCCATCCATGCAACCGTGCCGGTTACCAGAGCCCCGGCGACGAGCCCAATCAAGAGCGCGGCGGCTGGCGGAACGAATGCACAACCGGCGCTAGAAGCTGCCAAACCGCACATCCAACCATTGGCGCTAAGCGAGGCATCGGGCTTTCCAAATCGATAGCGAGTAATTGCGGCCGCCGCAAGCACCCCACCGCCAGCAGACAGCAGCGTATTGATCGCCACCAAGACGGTTTGCTCCAGTTGTATCCCGGCAAATAGGATCGAGCCGGCGGCGTTCAACCCCATCCAACCCACTAAGGCGAGAATGCAGCCGAAAAGCACATATACCGTATTATGACCAGGCAGTGCGGCAGGGATCCCTTCCAGGTTGTATTTCCCTCGGCGGGGGCCGAGCAGCCACACCAGACTAAGGGCGGTCAATCCCCCCACTGTCTGAATGGCAGCGCTACCACCTGCATCTAAAAAGCCTAGGCCCAGGCCGTAGCTCGGGCCGAGTTGCTCAAGCCA
>Ga0181520_10011257_pt1 | contig 11791 bp, 12 predicted proteins | sample PEATcosm2014_Bin_29_FD_132451 | JGI IMG/M metagenome (GOLD analysis project Ga0181520, IMG submission 132451) | Peatland microbial communities from MTU Mesocosm Facility, Houghton, MI, USA - PEATcosm2014_Bin02_30_metaG | ecosystem: Environmental > Terrestrial > Soil > Wetlands > Peat | place...
ATCTTTCGGGGAAAGAGCGCGGCGTCCTTATCATCAAGACCCGGCGGCGAAATCAAAACTGGATTGGTCCAGTTCCATTTCTTTGAAGCGAGATCCGCCGCGGCGATTGAAGTAAATGCCACGCGTGGCGAATCTTTGCCGTCGAACGCCGTATAGCACATATAAACTCGATCACCAAACCTCGTGAGGCGCGGATCCTCGCAACCAGAATTGCCGCCAGGAACGAGCTTCCGCTCAAAGTCGGCTCGCGGCACATATGCAGGGCCCGGGCTGCGCTCGGTGAAATGAACCCCGTCAAGCGAAGCCGCATAACCGAAAACCGAAGTATTATCGTCTGACATCGCGCGGTAAAATAGATGAACTTTTCCTCCTTCGTATACTGCTCCGGGATTGAACGTCGCTCGCGATTCCCACGGATGTTCCGCAATCGGCGCGATGATTGGGTTCCCCTCAAACCGCGCGAGCTGCCGTCCGGCGACAAAAACCAGCTCTTCGAGAAGGTCTTTCAATCTGAAAACGGCAAGACAGGACGTGGTGTCCACGGCACCGTAGTATAGATAAACATTCGAACGCCGCAGGAGCGCGCCTGAAGGGAAAACGATGCGTGGCACGCGGCCATATTGTTCATATTCTTCCTCGGGTACGACGAACGGCCGCTTTACCTCGCCCACAATTTTCCGCGGATCGGCAATATCAAGTAGTAATGCCTGTACGCCAAAGATCGCTGGCGGGACAAAATAGTTATAAATATAGGAATAAAAAAGCAGCCATCCTTTTGCGGTCTTTAGGGGTGCTGAACCGACCTCAATCTGATCTTTCTCGTTCACGTCGACCGGAACGACATGATCATCGAGGTGCGCGTACCATTCCTTCCAATATGCTTCTGACCAGATATCTTCAGTACGATCAAAAAGAGCGAGTGCTATTTTCGCAGGAGGCCGATCGGTATTCACGGTGAGAATCGCCGCGATTTTACCTTGGATACGCTCCGGAAAAAGCGCCATGGCTTTCGCATTAAAGGGGGTCACCAGGTGCTTTTCCGTGACCGTGACGAGATCATCGCTCACCGCAACGGCGACTTTGATGCCATCGGCGGAAAACGTCTCGACCGCCGTATAAAAAATATAGAAACGTCCCTCGAACTCCGTCACGCGCGGATCCTCGCAACCGAACTGTTCCCAAGGATGGTCCGGCGCAATAAGCTGACGGCGGTCCTTAAAGTGAACTCCGTCCGTCCCCGAGGCGACGCCGATTGAGGACGTTTGCGGTTTGCCGTCGGCCGCTTTTCCCGTGGCACGATACAATAAGCGAATCGCATCCTTACAAACAGCAGGTGACGGATTATACACCGCTTCCGATTCCCACGCTGATGCGGGATCGGGCAACAAGATCGGATTTTCCGACGATCGTTTTCCCTCAAGCATGGAACGATACCGATATGCGAATTTTATAAAAAATACCAGTCATGCCAATTTATTTTTTCACCTTTACGCCTTCTTTTTTAGTGAGACGAGGCGTTCCATAACGAACAATTTCCTCCAAAAAATGATCGAGGTCCGCCATCGCGACACAGACCACCGAATCGGCGCCGCCGTAATATACATAGAGCTCCCCGTCTTTCACTACGGCTCCACAGGAATAGATCACGCCCGACTTCCAGCCGGTATTTTCATACCATTCTTCCGGTGCGAGGACCGGCACACGCGAACGGTACACTATCTTCGTGGGATCATGCGCGTCGAGGATCATGGCGCCAAGCTTATAGCGATTCGGATCGCGCGCGTCCATCGCATGATAGAAGAGAAGCCAGCCAAGGCGGGTGCGCAGAGGCGGAGGTCCTGCGCCGCGAACCCAGCTATCCCACTCGTCGACATTCGAAAAACGGCTGTAGCTGCTTTTAATATTCTTTTCATCATCTTCGAATTCCGACAGATCATCCACGTAGTCGACCAGAACTTCCGGGGATATGCTATGCAATATCGCGAATTTACCGTTGATCTTCTCCGGAAACAAAACCCAATTTTTATGCACCTCGCCCGGAGGTGAAAGAAAAATCGGACGGCTCCATTGCCAGCGCCGGTTAATAAAATCATCCTTGGCGATTGATGAAAGCGCAATCCGAACCGATCCCCACCCATCGAATGCAGTATAAGTAAGATAGACCCTGTCGTTTTCCATGAGGACAAGACGCGGATCTTCCGAGCCGCCCGCACATCCGCCACCCGACAGATAATTTATCTTGGGGACCGTCGTAAGCGGGCCTGCTCCCTGATTCCTATGTTCGAATGCGAATGTTTCCGGACGTTCGGCGATCGTCACACCATCGTCGCTCACGGCATAACCCAAGGTCGACATATCGTCGCCACCGATCGCACGATAGAGAAGATGTACGCGTCCGTCCACGTTGATGGCGGCCGGATTGAAAGTCGCTTTTATCTCCCAAAAATTTTCGCCACGCGGTTCGATAATCGGATTAGCTTCATGCCTTTGGATCGTCACAAACCGCTGACGTCGAAGGACGCGCGGGCTACGAAGCGCGGATTTCGCTCGCAACCGTCGTCCTGTCGCGCCAGAGGAACGTTTCGAACGCGGAGTAACGGTTTTTTTTCTCGTGCGGGCGGCTGACGCGCGCCCTTTCGAGGTTTCGGCGGAACGGGTTCGTCTCGCCTGCTTCTTGCGTGTTATCACAACGCTATGTTTCCGAGGTAGTGTCATTGATTTATATCAAAATCGGAATCCGATTTTTTATGGAGAATACCCCTGAGTAATAAGTATAACACTTTAGAAAAAGATTTCGTGGATCAACGGCGCCTCAAGGCGCCGTTTGGTTTTCCTGATCTACTGCGCACCGGCTGCCGATCCACCGCCAGCCTGCCTGTTTCCCGGAGCACTGCCCACTCCTCCGGAAAAACCATTTCCCGTCTGAACCTGAATAGACTGCGCCGTCAGACTCCCGTCGGAGTTCGCCGTTCCACCGATCATAACCCGCGTCCCTGCCGTAAGATTGCTCGCTGGAACGATCGTCGGTTTCATGACCTGGGTCGAGCTCGAGTAGAACACGACCTGCGAATTTCCGTTTGCAAGCGAAACTGTCATGCTGTTGCTGTCGACGGAAATGATCTGTCCTGAGACGAATCCGCCACCGGCGCGGCCAGCCGCACTGCGCGTCGAGCTCGCATAAGAACCCTTTGCTGTCGTCGAACTCGTGCCGCTCTTGCCATAGAGGATGCCTCCTATTAACGCAATGATAGCGATGATCGCCCAGATAATATGCACCTTATATTTTTTCATAGTTATTTTTAAGTTATTTTCGACTTTTTTATTTGGTCGCCCTCGCGGAGGCAGAGGTCCGTGCTTTTTCACAAGTGGAAGCACGGATCGTCCGCCTCCGCGGACGATGACAATAACGATGTTTATTCATATCTTAACGCTTCGATCGGATTCAGTTTCGCCGCCCGGCGCGCGGGATAGTAACCAAACGCGATGCCAATCAGAGCCGAAACGCCGAATGCGAGAAGGACAGAGCTCAAGGAAACGTCCGTGGTGGTGCCTGCAAAGAAGGATATGCCCCATGCGATCGCCCATCCAAGAAGAATCCCTATCGTTCCGCCACTGAAGGTCAGCGCGATCGATTCACCGAGAAACTGCAAAGTGACATCGCGTTCTTTTGCGCCGATCGCCTTACGGAGGCCGATCTCGCGCGTCCGCTCCGTGACCGTCGTAAGCATCATGTTCATAATGCCGATGCCGCCGACAAGGAGCGATATCGCGGCGATCGAAGCAAGGAGCGTCGTAAACGTTCCCGTCGTCGCGGACACCGCTGATACGACATCGGCCTGGTTCAGAATACTGAAATCCGCCTGCGTGGAATCCGAAATGTTATGGCGCTGGAGCAAGAGACTGGTCGCTGCCTGCTGAACCGTTGACATGGACCCCTGGTCCTGCACCTCCATATCGACCTCCGTCAGATAGGTGAGATTCCCCAAAAGATAATGCTGTGCGGCCGTATAGGGCACGTAGATATAATTGTCCTGGCTCGCAAAACCGCTGCCGCCCTTCGCCACCGTAACGCCCACCACCGTAAAATCGTTGCCCTTAATTCTGATCACTTGGCCGATCGCCATGTCGTCCGTGGCACTCGCGTTCGCCGAGGGCGCAAAAAGAGTCTGAAGCACGGTCGGCCCGATGACCGCGATACGATTTGCACTTGAAACATCGGAATCGGTGACAAACGAGCCCTGGTCCAACTGCACATTCCTGACCTGCAGATAGGACGGCACCGTTCCCATGACTGTCGTATTCGTATTCTCTCCTTTGTAGACCACCTGATATCGCCCCGAGATCTCCTGAGCCACCGCAGCAACGCCCGGTAACGCCGCCAGTGCCGTGGCATCGTCGGGTGTCAACGTTTCGGCGCTTCCGTAACCGGAGCTCACGGTCGTTCCGATCGTCCTTTGGGAAAGCGGCGTCACCATTAAAAGATTCGCGCCGAGCGATTGGATGCTCGCCTGAACCGACGCCTGCGTTCCCGCACCGATTGCCACCATTGCGATCACTGACGCGATGCCGATCACGATGCCAAGCATCGTGAGGCCTGAACGCACCTTATTCACGGTGATCGCGTTATAAACTTCCTCAATAAGATCGCTGAATTGCATTTTTTTATTACTGAATCATGAATCTCGATTCATGATTCAAGAATCATTTTATGGCTGCTTCTTTTCCCGCAACCCGCTTATGATGGTTTGCCTCATCTTTCAAAATATTACCGTCGAGAATATGGATGATCCGGTCGGCGTGCTCCGCGACATACTGCTCGTGCGTGATAAGCACGACGGTTTTCCCGTGTTCCATATTGAGCGATTGGAACGTATGGAGTACAACATCGCCCGTCTTTGAATCAAGATTGCCGGTCGGCTCGTCAGCGAGAATCATCGCCGGATCGTTCACGAGCGACCGCGCGATCGCAACCCGCTGCATCATGCCGCCCGAGATCTGGTTTGAATGGTATTGCCACGCATCCTCCGGAAACGCAGAATCGCGAAGCGCCTTCTCGGCGGTTTTCGCGCGCACCTCCTTGGGAACGCCGGCATAGATCAGCGGCAATTCGACGTTCCGCAAAACCGTCGTGCGCGGAAGCAGATTGAACGACTGGAACACAAATCCAATCTTCTCCATACGGATATCAGCAAGTTCGTTCTCCGAGAGCTTCGCCACGTTTTTGCCGTCAAGAAAGTAATCGCCGCTCGTCGGCGTATCGAGTGCTCCTAAAATATGCATCAGGGTCGACTTGCCGGAACCCGACGGCCCCATGATCGCGACAAACTCGCCCTCGTCCACGGAGAATGTTATTCCCTTCAAGACCTGGGTAGTCATCTCCCCGTTCGCATAAGACTTTGTGATATTCCGGCAATCGATGATTTTTTTCATAGGATTTTTCCTGATGATTGGAGTTCGACTTCGAAGCAAAGTCGAACTTCGGCTTTATGGCACGGCCACCCTCGCGCCACCGCCACCACCACCGCCGCCGAAACCACCACCGCCGCCAAGCGTCCGAAGCGCACTCGTGTTTAGTGTCGAACCGGCCGATGCTGATGCTCCCGTGGTACCCGTCGTTGATTTTATGGTCTGTGCGATGATCTGATCGCCTACTTGCATACCGGATGTTATTTCCGTCTCGGTGTCGTTCGCGATGCCGACCGTTACCGGAACGAGGCGCGGCGCTTCCAGAAGCACAATCCCACCAGCGCTCGACGAAGCGATCTCGGCGTCAGAAACCGGAGATGACGGCTCGAGAACGTAACTCGAACTTCCCTGCGTGGTCACCGCCGCATTCGGCACCGTGATGACATCCTGATCGGCTTGCGTCACGATATTTGCCGTCACGCTCATGCCGGGTTTTACCTGATCATTCGATTGTGCAAGCGCCACCTGCGCATTGTAATCGACGACGCCCTGACTCACCGTCCCCACCGGATCAAGCTCGACGACCTGGCCAGCAACTGAGAGGTTAGGTAACGCATCAAAGGTCATCGTCGCCTTGTCGCCAACCTGCACCTTGGCAGCATCAATCTCGTTCAGCGTCACTTCGGCAACCTGGCTCTGTCCGACAATGGTAACCGCAGGCGACGGCACGTCTTCGCCCACTACGGCGCCAATCGCCGAAACGACGCCGTCAATCGGGGCACGGATATAACAATCGTCGAGATTCGTCTGTGCCGTCTGTAGAGAAAGTTCTTGTTGCTGAATCGATAATTGACTTGACTGAACGTCGATCGGATCAGGGCCAGAAAGAAGCGTGGCAAGCGACGAACTTGCCTCGTTCAGAGAAAGGCTGGCATTCGTGAGGCTCGTCTTGTCATTGCTGATTGTATTTACCGTGTTCGCGAGCGACGAAACATCACTGCTCACCGTATTGGTGTAACCGCTCATGTTGGTCTGGAACGTATTTGTGATGGTGGGCAATTGAAAACCATTTCCCGTCGGATAATTGTTAACGATATAGTTCAGAAGATCTTTTATCGATTTCACGGATTCACTCACGGTTTGCGAGGTATGGTACGTTTCCGCAAAGAGGGCGTCGAGTGTCGCCGGATCGGACGTCCGGCTAGCCGCATAGTAATCCGCGAGGTTCTGTTCATATGCCGCAGAGGCGGCGGTATAGGATGCGAGAACGGCGTCCCGGTAGGGCAATGCTGACGTGGTGAGATAGCTTGGCATGAGGTTAACGTATGCATCGGGATCGTTCTGCGATTTGGAAATGTCATTTCCCGTCACAAACGATTTTAACCCGGCCATCACGGTCTGAAAATCAACGAATGCACTTGACACCGAATCAAATCCTGACTGGTAATCCTTCTCGAGCGTCGAGGATGCCGCAACGACATTCTGCTCGTCCTGCGTAACCCCGTTTTGATCCTGAAGAAGCGTCGTGGTCGCCGGCGCCTCGGTCAATTTCGAAAGTGAAAGTTCAGATGATTGCAGTGAAAGCTTTGCTTGTGCGAGCGCACGAGCTTCGTTCGTTGTGTCAAGCGTGACGAGCAGCTGACCCGCCGTAACCTGATCGCCCACCTTCACGGAAATCCCTGTCACGGTTTCTGTGACCTGGGGCTTTACGCCGATCGTCGTCAGTGCCTGCATCTGGCCGCTTCCCGAAACCGACGCAATGACGGTTCCGGTCGTCGCCTTTTCCACGACATACTTCGTGACCGCGCCGCTGGGTCGGGAAGAGGCGTACCACCAATATCCGCCGCCGACAAGGACAATTGCGCCGACGATGCTGATTATTTTATGGCCAGTGATGAAAGATAAAATTTTTTTGAACATAGATGAGGTGATGTACGGTTGACCGGATCCAACCTTGAATATATTTTGTAAACCCGGAATGGAAAACTCCCACGCAGCTAAGGCTGGACCATACTTCCGCTACCCGGCCCGGGCGCAGGGAATACCCTTATAAAATGCGCTTCGACCTGACCTTCCGTATTCGGTGCGCCAATGACAACCACACGGTCGCCGACCATGAGGGCACCGAGAGGGATGACTTCGTCCATCTTTTTAATGATGGTATCGGGCGCCACCACAATCGACTGTTCATCATTGTCACCGTCGTTTACGGAAAACGTCGAGCTCGCAACGCCAATGACCGTTCCCACGGCACCATGCATGCTTCCGCCCCCCGTTTGCGGAATCATCCCGCGGGGATACGGACCCGAAAAATTAACCTCATAATTCCTCCCCCATTCCGACGCGAAAATGGCCTTCTGATAGCCTACCGAAACACCCAATCCAAATCCCAGAAAAAAAATGACAATAACCGAGAGAATCCCTCCTGCCCATCGTACCCATCGCGACTTCAGGATATCTTTCATGAAAATGAGGGAGCGGTAAATTTACTATGGCGTACGACCAGCGCTTTACTTATAAGACGCGCAGCAAAACAGATCGCAAAACCAATACTCGCGAGACAGAACGCCGCGGATATCGCCGGAAACGATTCAGCGAGAGATAAGAATACCTCGTGGATATTCGCAATGGCAAACGAGAAGTCGGAGCGGAAGAGGGATATAAAAGAAAGAAAACCTGACCGCGAAAGTTCGTTATCAAAATCCATCGTGCTCATGATGGTTGCCCCAAGAGATATAAAAAGGAACATACCCGAAACAACAACCTGTCGAAAGGCTTTTTTTCGTTCCTCTTTTTCGATCGAACGCAAAATCCTCGCCGTGAGGTTCACGGGAGGCTCGGGAGCATTGCAAAGAATTTTGTTACTGCGATCGTTCTGCGTATTCTGCATGATAATAGTAGAACCCGCCCCGGGTAAAAACCGTCCGAAAACGTCTCCGGGGCAAGTTCTGTCACATAATACGGCCCCCTTGATCCTTTTGGTGCAATGGACGGCGTCAATGGTTGATCGCAAATTCCTCTCCGTCCACCATATTCTTCAAGAGTGCGAGGCCTCGGCGATGACGGCTTTTCACCGTATCAACCGGTTCGTGAAGGCGCTCAGCGATCTCCCTGAATTTCAGATTGTCGGTATACCGCATGACCATAACATCACGGTATCGCTCCGGCAATTCAGCGAGCACCCGATCAAAATTTTTTTTGAGAAGACCCCTGTCAAACGCGGCATCCGAAGTGTCTGCGATAGCGACATATGGCGCAAGAATGGCTTCAATAGCATCATCCTCTTCTCCTAACAACGAAAACGGCAGGGTTTTCTTTTTCTTTAAGAAATCAAGCGAGGCATTTTTCGCGATGGCAAAAAGCCACGTCTTAAAATTCTTGGACTGATCAAACTTTTTTAAATTCTTCCAAACGCGGAGGAAGGTCTCCTGAGCGATATCCTCGGCATCCGGTCCGTTCCGCACATAACGGTAAGAAAACTTGTAAATAGGGCTCACGTAGCGTTCGACGAGGAGCGAAAAAGCACCGTGGTCCTCGGCGAGCGCGGCAATAACGAGATCAAGGTCCGTTTTTCCAGATGATGGCATATCTTCCATAGAGTATAGTATAGCATAAATCTATGAATCAAGATTTATGCATCATTTTCTTTCATACGTTCCCACTAATTCCGCTTCGGCGAGAATGTGTCCGGCAATGGCTGCTTCCATATTGAGCAACTCTGCTCCAGGCAACAGGTCGAGCATACTATCGAGCGCATAAAGTTTGAAATAGTAATGGTGAACACCGTGACCGAGAGGAGGACAGGGTCCGACATACTGGGTCGAGTGACTTCCGTTTGCTCCCTCAACAGCACCGGGCGGAACACTCTCTTCTTTGATGAGCGTTGTCTTAGGGTCAATGTTCCAGACCAGCCAATGCGTGAAACCGCCCGATCGCGGCGCATCGGGATCATGCATAACGAGCGCTAAGCTCACGGCACCCTCCGGCACATTCTGGATTTGAAGTTCGGGATTGATGTCGCCGCCGTCACAGGTAAACTTCTTGGGAACCTGTGCGCCATTTTGGAATGAAGGACTGGTGATGAACATGTTTAGTGTTGTAGTGTTGTAAGACTATAATGGTTTTAATCCTCCAATATTATATCCATTACAACCCTACAACACTACGACACAATATCTCTTTTCAATTTTTTCCTTTGAGAAACTCCCTGTATTCCCTCCGTAACGCATCCATCGCAGTGTCGCTCTTCGGCCGCGTCATGCCGGGATATCGCCATGCGCTGATGATCTTCCGCTGTTTCCCGAGATCCTGCACCATGACCCATATTTCCTGAGACCAGGATTCCTTTGGTTTCATATTGTTTCCTTCCAATGGCACGGCCGACTTGAAACGCAGAGGCATCCTCCGATTCCGCTCCGCATTTCGTTGCGGAGCCTCACTCAGGACAGTTTCCGTGCGGGTACGTACGGAAACCGGCTGCATCATGGCGACGGTTTTCGGTGCGACGCCTTCTTCGATCCGTTTCGGCGAGTGGATCACACGCATGACCCGCTGTTCGGACAGCCGGTAAAATGCCATCTTCGCCTGCGCGTGGCGCGTCCAGGAAATCTGCTTCGATCTGGAAATAAACGGCATGAAATGATTATATCATCGATTCGCCCCTAAAACCTTTTCAATAATATCCAGATATTCTTCGCGTAACGCCTCTGCGGTGCCGACCTCAAGAACCTCATCGTTCAATGTGGTTGCCGATTCGGTCCAGTTGTAACTGCCCAGAGCATAGGCATTGTCCGTAACAAGCATTTTAAGGTGCATAATCCCCGGTGCGTGTTTTTGGAATTCAACAGAAATGCCGGCTTGTTCCAATTCTTGTACAATGCGTGCCTGGGCTCCATCCCGCGACTGGCCGGCATCCATGATCCCCTGAACCTCAAGCCCGCGTTCTTTTGCTTGGATTAAAGCGTTCGCAATATTCTCCTTGGTAAACTCATAGATCGCAAAATATACATACTTATTCGCGTTATCAATGAGATTTACAACCGCCTGATCGTTCTGTTTTTCGTCCAAACTATAGAGAACGGTAAAATCCCGCAGGGTGACTGGTCCGGCTGTTTCATAACCAACAAGAACACCCGCAACGCCGACCATGCCGAAGAGAAAAAGCTTTTTTACCATACCCATCCTGCCATCTTAAAACACGGCGCGATAACCGCAAGATTCTTTTAAGAGAAATTTAATGAGCCGCTACAACTCATTATTTTTGCTCCTTGCTTATAATCAGTTTCTTGAATTCTTCCACCATCGGAACCTGTTCGGGATCGACGCCATAGAGCATAGCAGTATGATACGCCGTCCAGTCGGCGAGGATCAGTGCGTTAAAAATTTTTTGGATTTCGTTTTTGCCCTGCAGAAGAACAATCTCCACTTTGAAACCGCGATCATGATACAGCTTTTCGAGAACGCTCATGCGCTTTAGAATGCGGCGGTCATCCATGCCGTCCTTCAAAAAAATAAATCGGAACCCACGGGAAAGCGAGACGGCTTTTTCCTTGGCATCAAATCCCGTCATCTCGTTATGATTCAGTTCCGGCACCACATTCGCAAAAGCAGGAATCTTTCCGGTTTCATTGAACTTTATCTTCCAGTTATGGGCAACCGCGGCATTTTTCGCGGACGCATAAATAACGGGCACCGATCCGTAGAGCCGCTTTGCGAGGTCCTGTCCACGGCGATCTTCGCGCGCCGGATGAAGCTGTTTCGCGAGTTCGCGCGCCTCAAGCATCCACGTTTTTTCGCCGATCACGGCAAGCATCGCCATTAAGCTGAATCCAAGCGCCATACGCGGCTGGATATTTTCATGCGGCATTTTGATGTACGGCACGTTCGCCTTCTGAGCTAAGCGAATAAGTTTGCCGTCCGCCGCGACGACCGCCACGGGATAGCGCTTCGCAGTTGCAACGGCAAATGCGTCGAGCGTCTCCTCGGTGTTACCGGAATACGAGCTCAAAATGATCAAGCTTTCTTTAAGCGTTTTTTCATTTAATCTGGGGAGTCCGTAGTTTGACCAAACGATCAAATCCAGCTCCGGATGCCACGCTTTCAGGATATCGGCAGCCAAATGCGACCCGCCCATGCCGACAACGATGAATTTACTGAACTTTTTCCTCAGTTTTCCGGCATTCTCCAAAACCGGAGTCCACGCAAACTGCGATGCATAGTTTTTAATGTCTTGTGGAAGCATACTTTCATTATACTCCTGTTTTGGGAAAACTGGTTCAAACTTGCGGAAGATGAGATACATCGGTGACACTCTGGTGTTACCCGATGACCTACAAATTTCGACTCAATAATCGGAGCAAAACGAGGTATGCTGGGCACAACATGC
>Ga0181520_10011260_pt1 | contig 11788 bp, 10 predicted proteins | sample PEATcosm2014_Bin_29_FD_132451 | JGI IMG/M metagenome (GOLD analysis project Ga0181520, IMG submission 132451) | Peatland microbial communities from MTU Mesocosm Facility, Houghton, MI, USA - PEATcosm2014_Bin02_30_metaG | ecosystem: Environmental > Terrestrial > Soil > Wetlands > Peat | place...
GTTCCCGTATTTCGCCGAGGTGATGACCGGTTTTGAATACACGGCCGCCGTCGGCATGATGTACGAGGGCGACGTGGCCGCCGGCTTGAAGGTGGTCGCGGCGATTCGCGCCCGCTACACCGGCGGAAACCGAAACCCGTTCAACGAGGCCGAGTGCGGAAACCACTACGCCCGCGCGATGGCCAGTTGGGCCGCTGTGCTCGCGATGACAGGCTTCCAATACGACGGCGTGACGCAAACGATGGCCTTCGCCGCGTCGAAGAAACCGGCCCAGTGGTTCTGGTCCAATGGCCACGCGTGGGGCACCGTGCGGCAGAAGAAGGTCAAGGGCGGTGTCGAGGTGAGCCTGGAAGTCAGCGAAGGAACGCTCAAGCTGCGGAAACTGTGCCTGAGCGGCGCGGGGGAAATCGAACTTCCCCAGGCCCTGGCGCTGACCGCCGGGAAAACGGCGAAGTGGTGTTTGTAGTGGCTCCGTAAGGAGCTTCTGGTCGTTTGTAGGGTCGCCGTAAGGAGCTTCTGCTCGTTTGCAGTGGCTCCGTAAGGAGCTTCTTGAAGAATCGCCTCACGGCGACACTACAAGCCAAGAATTGCCTCACGGCGACACTACGAGCGAATCCTGGAACTTCCGGCGGATTCTTTCGTCCAACCGGGTAAGGATAAGTGCATACACAAGGAGCCACCATGTCGGACGATGATAAGACCGTGCCGGTTCGGTCCTGGGCGCCCCAGGAGATGCCCGCCGTGAAGATGACCATCGTGGGCGGGCGACCGCCCGGATGCGGCAGGGAACTGGGCGCGATCCCGCGCGGCGTCGAGGTGCTGGTCAAGAAGGCCAGCGTCGATCCGTGGTTCAAGGCGCTGCTGATGAGTCAGCGGGCCGGCGCCGCCGGGGCGATCGGCCTGACGCTGGCCCCTGCCGAGGTGACGCTGTTGAATTTCATCCCGGCAGCGCAGTTGGACGCGGTCATCGCCCGCACGAAGGTTGAGCCCGGCAAGATGCCCGCGTTCCTGGGCAAGGCGGCCGCGGTCATGCTCGTGGCCCTGGGCGCCTCCACGGCCCCGGCGCAGATTGCGCCCACCAAGGGCGCCAGCCCCGGCCCGGCCGGCCCCGTTGTCCCCATGCCGCCCAATCCGAACATTGTGGTCGTCGCGGGCCTCCTCGTGCGGTCCAACGTCTATAACCTTGTCATGCTCATCGACCGGGGCACCCTGAAGCAGAGCCTGGACGCTCAGAAGCAACTGCTGGACATGGACAAATCCGCCATCCCCGAGATGCAGCAAATTATCTCGCGGGGACAGTGCAAGCCCGAGACGAACAAGACGGTCCAGGCCATCATCGACGCGATCAACGGCGGGCCCGCGACCCAGCCGGCGGGGCCGGATTATCGCCAGGTGCATACGCTGCTCTCGCAGATCGAATACGGTGACGAGCAGGCCATCCAGAACGCGATGAAAAAACTTCAGGACATGGGCAAGGTCATCGTCCCGCACCTCAAGCGGTCGCTGGCCGAGGATAAGTGGAAGGCCGCAACCACCGACAACATCAAGCTCCTGATCGCGACCCTTGCCAAGCTGCCCGACACTCAGCCGGCGACCGAGCCCGCGCAACCCAAGGCGGTCCCCGTGGAAGGCGTGCCCGCCGAGGTGACCGACCTGGTGGCGCTGCTGGATTCCAAGGATTTCCGCGCCTGCCGCGACGCGCAGGCCAAGCTGCTGGACATGGGCGCGCCGGTTGTGCCGCAACTGCAAAAGGTCATCAAAGAGGGCAAGCCCAACGCGACGGCGCAGACGCGAATGGAACAGGTGATCACGGCCCTGACGCCCCCACAGGTCCCGGACCAGGTTCGCCCCATGAGGGGAGCCCGCGCGGACGCCCAGCCGCCGCCCCCGGACCAGATTCGCGCCATGCAGGGAGTCCGTGCGGACACCACGCCGCCGCCCCCGCCCAACGTCCCGGCGCCGGGGTAGGAAGCCGCATATCGACAGGAAACGGTGAGATTTGGAATGTCAACCCGCTGTCATTTTTCCGCAAGCAGGCGGTCCACGGCTTGCCGCAGGACGGGAAGGTTCACAACGATGACGTTCCACACTTCTTTTGCGTCCACGCCCATATAGTTGTGAATGAGGATGTCACGGAACCCGGCAACCCTGCGCCAAGGCACATCCGGGCAGCGCGCCTTGGTGGAATCGCCAAGATGTTTCGCGGCCTCGCCGATGATCTCGAAATTGCGGACCACGGCATCTTGCACCAATGTGTTGACAAGAAAGTTTTCCCGGCCTTGGGCGATGTAGGAAAGAATCTTCTCTATCGCTTGTTGGATATGCGTGAGGTAGAGTTGGTCGTCACTCATAAAGGGATCGCTTCCGCCAGGATTTGGTCTCGAATCAGGCGGTGCATGGCGCGGTCGTTCATCACTTCCACGCGGCAGCCCAGCAAATCTTCCAGGTCCTGCATCAAGGCGACATGGTCCAGAAGCGAGCGATCTTCCTGCAATTGAACCAGGAGGTCCAGGTCGCTTCCCTCGCGGGCCTGTCCACGGGCGACCGAGCCGAAAATCCGCACGTTGCTCGCGCCGTGCCTGGCGGCTATCTGAAGAATCGCCTCTCGCCGCTCATGGATGTCGCTCAAAGTCACCACAGGTCACCGGTTCTTCGATTATGATTTCCGTTTATGTTATCATCGTGAGAACCTTTTTGGGTAAAGCCTCAGGGCGACACGACGAACCGCATTCTTCAATCGTAAATTGTCAATCTCCCGAGGCCGCCGCGAGGGCGTCTTCGGAAATGTCGAAGTTGGCGTAGACGTTCTGGACGTCCTCGTGCTCTTCGAGGGCCTCCATGAGGTGGACGACCTGCTTGGCCTTTCCGGCCTCGACGGGGACGGTCGTCTTTGGAACCATGGCGATCTGCGCGGAGACGGTCTCGATCTTGGCCGCCGCCAGGGCGGACTTGACCTTGTGGAATTCGTGCGGGGCGCAGGTGACCTCGAAAAGGTCGCCGTCGTGGGTGACATCCTCGGCGCCCGCGTCCAAGGCGATCTCCATGAGCTGGTCCTCGACGATGTTCTCGCCCGTGATGGCGAAGGTGCCTTTCTGCTCGAACATCCAGGCGACGCAGTTGCCCGTTCCGAGCTGGCCTCCGCCTCGCTCGAAGATTTTGCGCATTTCGGGCGCGGTTCGGGCGCGGTTGTTGGTCAGGCAATCCACCAGGAACGCCACGCCTCCGGGCCCGTAGCCCTCGTACATGATCGATTCGTAACTCTCCGCGCCCAGTTCGCCCGCGCCCTTCTTGATGGCGTTGGTGATGGTGTCCTTGGGCATGTTGGCGGCCTTGGCCTCGTCGATGGCGTATCGCAGCGTGAGGTTCTCGTCGGGGTTTCCCCCGCCGCTCTTGGCGGCCACGATAATGCGCCGCGCCAGCTTGCTCCACACCACTCCGCGCTTGGCGTCGTTGGAGCCCTTGGCACGCTTGATCTTCGCCCAATGTGAATGACCTGACATAACTCTTTACTCCACTATCATTGACGGTTACGAATCGTAGCACGGGCGTCTCGCCCGTGAGTCGCATGGGCATCCTGCCCATGCTTTTGCTTCTTCAGCTTCTTTTTCTAACAAAAACAACAACGGCAAAGACACGGGCGGGACGCCCGTGATACTCATGGGCAGGATGCCCATGCTACACAGGGCTACACAGTTACTTTCCCGCTGGTTTGGTCGCCGGGTTCACGCCCTGGCCCAACGGGGCGACGGCGGGCGGTCGGCCTTTCTTTACGGCCTCGATCTTGGCGGCGGCCGAGACGATCATCTTGCGGGTGTCGGAATCGGGCGACTTTTCCTTGCGGCCTTTTTCCAGGGCCGTGGTCCACAACTCGACGGCCCTGGCGGAATTGCCCTGGCGGAACGTCACGTCGCCCGCATGGTCCCAGATCACTCCGACGGTCTCGCCGGTCCTCATGGATTCGAGCGCCAGGATATTGTTGAAGGTCACGGCGGCGGCGTCGAATTTGCCCTGCTTGTAGAGCACCCAGCCCAGGCTGTCCTGGATCGAAGGCGAGTTGTCGGTGGCCTGTGCCTCGCGGATCATCCGCTCGGCCTTGTCGAGGTTGATGCCTTGTTCGGCATAGAGATAGCCCAGGTCGTTGTTGAGCAGCGAGTCGCTGGGATACTGGGCGATGAGTTTTTCCAGCAAGGCCATTTGCCGGTCCTTATGTCCCAGTTCGCCCAGGCTGTTGCCCTTGTAGATTTGCAGTTCGATAGCGGGGTTTCGCTGGATCCTTGCAGACTGCACGCCCGGGGGCGGCGGGGCGGGTTTCCAGTCCTTGTAGAGGGGCAGGTACGTGTCGATGCGCTGGATCGCGTCGGCATACTTTTCCTGGGCGATCAGCAGTTGCACCGCGTTGATGCGGCACCAGTCCAGCAGTTCGGGCGACGGGGCGGCGGCCGGAACCTTGACCGGGGCCATCCAGGAATCGATCATCGCCAGCGCCTGATCGTACTTGGCCGCCCGGCTGTACATGGCCACGACCGCCTCGCGGGCGACCATGTCGGTGGGGTCCTTGGCGATCACGTCGATCGCCACCTGCCGTCCCTTGTCCAGTTGTCCCGCCTCGCCCAGCAGCAGAATCTGCTCGGTCTGCCACTGGGTCTGGAATTCCGTGTCCTTCTTGATGAAGTCGGCCACCAGTTCCAGGGCCTTGTCGTACTGCTTGGCGTCGTCGAGCAATCCCAGGAGCAGCCCCCGAGGCCGGCGGGCCGCCTGCTGGTCGACGCGGGCCTCGTCAATCCACGCCTTGCCGTACTCGATCATCTTGTCGTACTGCTTGGCCTTGGAATACAGCGTCAGCTTGCTCTCCCGGAGGGTCTCGATCATCTGGGAATCGGCCTCCAGAAGGATCCAGTCGTCCAGCAACTTCTGCGCCTTGTCGTACTGCTTGGTGTCCTCGTAGAACTTCACGAGGACCTGTCGGTATTGCGTGCGTTCGCGCTCGTCCTGGGCTTCCTTGAGCCAACCCTCGGCCAGTTGGGCGGCCTGGTCGTCTTTCTTGAGTTTCTCCAGGGCCGCCAGCAGCAACTTTCGGATTTCGTTGTCGCGCGGGTTGGTCTGGTAGAGGGACTGGGCGATTTCCAGGCACTTGTCGTACTTGGCGGCCTCGTAGAGCACCTGGCCGTAAATCTTGGCGATCAGCAGTGGCTTGCGGGTCTCGTCGTAGACCTTGCCCCAGAGCTCGGGCGCCTGGGCCTTATGATTGGGCGCGCTCAAGAGGGCCAGCAGGAACCGCAGCGCCTGGGACTGGGAGGGGTCGGCCTTGAGAATGCCGCGCAGGCGGTCCACCGCCTCCTGCCATTCCTTGTCGGTGAACTGGGCGACCTGCTTTCCGGAGTAGGCCAACTGGAAGTCCAGCAACTGCACCTCGGGATTGTTCGGGGCGGCCTTCTTGAGCTGCTCGAGCATCTTGAGGGCCTCGGCCTTCTGACTGGCCTTCAGGAGCAATTCCACCTGCACGATCTTGCCGACGATGCTGTCGGGATGGCGCTCGAACAACTGGTTCAGCAGTTGCTGGACGTCGCCCACCTGGCCCTTCTGCATCAGGAGCCCCATGAGCGATCCGTAGAGGTCCTCGTTGTCGGAATCGGCGCGGATGGCCTCCATGAGCACTCGGGCGGCCTCGTCGGAGCGGTCCGCGGTCGGGCTGCTGGCGGCCAGGTAGGCCCGGGCCAGCAGGCGAAGGGCGGGCACGAAGTCGCCTTTGGCTTCCTGGGCGGCCGTGAGCTCTTTGATCGCCGCTTCCACGTTGCGCGCGGCCAGAAGCACCTTTCCGCGAAGGTAGGCCTTGAAGTAGGCGAACTTGGCGTCGTCGAGTTTGGCGACGCGGCCGAGGGTTTTCTTCACGTCGGCCTGCTGCCCCTGGTCCAGCCCCAGATCGACCAGGGCATCGTAGGAGGGCAGGAAGTTTGCATTTCGCGCGATGGCCAGATCGAACTGTTTGGAGGCCAGGGCCTGGTCGCCCCGCGCCCTGGCCAGTTGCCCGGACAGGTAGCATTGGGCGGCGGTGGAGGAAGCGTCGGCGGCGAACTTGTCGGCCAGGCGGCGGTGATAGTCCGCGGGCGCTGCCGCGGAAATCCGCTGGATCGTGCGCTCGGCGGAGAGAACCTGGTTGGGTTCGCGGGAGATCACGTCGGCCAGTTGAACGACGGCGGAGTCGTATTGCCCGCCGGAGACCAGCAACTCCACCATGGCCTTGCTGACCGGAACGGAGCCCGGCTGCTGCTCCATGGCCGAGGCCAGGATCTTCTGGGCCTCCGCGGGGGCGCCGACTTTTCGCGAAACCTCCGCCATCGCCAGGGCCAGCGCGGTGTCTTTCTTTCCGCTTTGGAGGTACGCCTGCCAGATCTTCAGCGGCAATTCCTTGTTCCCAGAGCCCAGGGTCAGCGACTGGGCCAAAGGCACGAGCTGCGCCTGCTGGGCGGGTTGCGAGGCCATCTCCAGGATCAGCGTGCCGGCCCGGTCATACTTTTTGTCCTCAATGAGCGATTCGGTGAGCATTCGCGAGATTTCGGGGTTTCCGCGGTCGCCGTTGTAGGCCTTGGTGAGCACTTCGACGGCCTGGGCGGGCTTGTGCAGACGGAGCATCAGCCAGCCTCGGCGGGTGAGCAGTTCCTCCGGCCTCAGCAGGAACGGTTGAAGGGCGGCGTTGGCGGTGTAGTCGTCACCGTGCGCCTGGATCCAGGAATCGAGTTGGTTGTACGCCTCCAGCGAGGCGGTGAAGCAGCCCGTTTTTCCCAGCAGGACGGCCAGGTGCAGCAGCGCCTCGGCGGTCAGGGGGTTTTCCGGTTTGGCCTGCGTGGTCAGCAGCGCGGTGCGGAAGGCCACGATCGCCTGGTCGGGCAGGTCCTGGAGCAGCCGGCCCCGCAGGACCTGGACCTCCAGGTCGTCGGGCATGGCGGCGGCGCTTTTCTGGAGGTACTTGACGGCCAGTCCGGCATTGTCCAGGCCGACGTAGGTCATGCCCATGTCGCGCAGGGTTCGCGGATTACTCGGGTCGAAGCCGATGGCCCGGTCCAGCGACTGCTTGGCGGAGAAGAAATCTTTCTTGGCCATGTCCTTTTCAGCTTCGGCAAGGAACTTGCTGACATCCTCCCCGCTGGCGGCGGTGGTGGGGGCGGGGTTGACCGGTTTGGCGACGGGCGGCTGAAGCGCCGCCAGGGTGACGAACGCCTTGGCATCCAGCGGGGGCGCGGTGACGGCGGCGGGCTCGGTGGTCGCGGTCGCGGTGGCTTTTCCAGGTCCCGTGGAGGCGGTGGGGCAACCGAACAACAAAGCCGCCGCCAGGGTCAAGGAAATGCGTACGGCGAAGTTCTGGATGGTCTTCACGGGATCACCTTATTCAAGGGGTAAGTGATGATACCGGTGGCCCCGGCCCGTTTGAGTTGGGGCACCAGGTCGCGCTCGACTCGTTCGGAGACGATGACCTCGACGGCCACCCAGTCGGCGTCGGCCAGCGCCGAGATGGTCGGGCTTTTTTCCGCCGGAAGGATGGCGGTGATGGCCTGGAGGTCTTTTCGCGGGACGTTCATCTTGAGCCCGACCTTCTCCCGGGCCGAGATGGCGCCCCCGAGCAACAGGGCCATGTTCTCGATCTTCTGGCGCTTCCAGGGCGTGTTCATGGCGTTCTTGTTGGCGATGAACCGCGTGGTGGACGTCATCAGCGTGTCCAGGACGCGGAGCTTGTTGGCCTTGAGCGAACTGCCGGTCTCGGTGACGTCGACGATGGCGTCCAGCAGGCGGGCCTTGACCTCGGTGGCGCCCCAACTGAACTCGACCTTGACGTTCAGGCCCTTGTCCGCGAAATACTTTCGCGTGACGTTGACCAGCTCGGTGGCGACGATGCCTCCGTCCAGGTCCGCCACCTCGCGCACGGGGCTTTCCTCGGCCACGGCCAGCACCCAGCGAACCGGGCGAAGGTTCTGCTTGGCGTAGACCAGTTCGGCCACCTCGATCACGTCGGAACCGTTTTCCTGGATCCAGTCGTGCCCGGTCAGCCCGGCGTCGATGACGCCGTCTTCGACGTAGCGGCTCATTTCCTGCGCGCGGAACATGATGGCGGAGATCTGCTCGTCGTCCACCACGGGGACGTAGCTTCGGGAGGAGATCTGGATGTTGTATCCGGCCCGGGCGAAGAGGTCGAGCGTGCTGTCCTGGAGCGAGCCCTTGGGAATCCCAAGGACGAGTTTGTCTTCGGCGGTCTTATGCACCATGAAATCAATCCTGTTCTGAAGCATCAATCTCGGGCGGCCCCTTAGGGGTCCGGTGGCACCCCCAAGTCCGCTTGGGGGTGTCTTGCAAGGTGCGGACGATCCGGAACACCCCCAAGCAGACTTGGGGGTGCCACATCGCATGGCGACAAACAACGTCGCCATGCCACCCTTATATCTAACGTTTCCGATCGGGCTTTTTGGTCGGCTTTTTTCCGCCCTTGCCGGCGGGCGACTTGGCGGGCTTGCTCTTTCCGGCCTCCGGGCCCGGCAGCGGGGGCGGACCTTCCTCGTCCACCGGCGCCTCGAACTCCTCGACTTCCACCTCGGCGCCTTCCTCGGGGGCGTCCTCGGCCGTCTCTTCGATGTCCACCTCGGCGATCACCGCGGGCAGCTCTTCTTCGCCCTCGAAACCGGGTTCGCCCTTCATGGGCGGCAACGGCTGGCTCTTGGCGATCATCTTGAACTTGGGCGGCGGGAGGATTTCGGGCGGCTTGGACAGCAGGTCCGGGTTGGCCTTTCGCCAGGCGGCCAGCGCCTTGGTTTCCTTGTCGATCAGGTTGCGGAAGAACTCGTGGGCGGCCGGGGAATCCTTGGCGCCGATCGCGCGCTCCAGGAACCCCTGGGCGTCCTCGATCTCGCTGTTGGGGTGGACGACTTCCTTCATCTTCAGCACGTCCAGCAGCGTCATGTCCAAGGGAACGGCGTGCGTTCCGAAGCCCATCAGCATCACGTAGGCGACCGAGTAGGGCGACAGGCCGACCTCGGCCAGGTGACGGCGGAGATCCCTCTTGGACATGTCCTTCATGTATTCCATGGTCATGCTGCTGGTCTTGTCGAAGACGGCGTTGAGCACGCGCGCGAGCGTCTCGCCCTTCTCGCGGGCCTGCGGGAAGTTCTTGCCCATGCGGTCGCCGATTTCCTTGGCCGGCGAGACGCGCAGCTCGTTGTAATCGACGAACTCGGACTCAAAGGCCTCCAGGGCCTTCTGCGCGAGCTTTCGCGGCGCCTCGGCCGTCAGGACCGACATGATGAGGATCGGCACCAACTCTTCGTCGGGCGCCGCCTGCGGGGGCTTGGCCTTGGGCATGGAGCTAAGGAGCTTTCGGACTAATTTTTCATATTGACCGGCATTCTTCATACAGGCATCCTCAATGACCTTTGTCCAATGACGAATGGCGAATGACGAATGACGAATACTGAAAAGAGCCGCGGCCAGAACCGTGATTTCTCATAACGGTTTCGTCCGGTTCGCGTTCAGTAATCGACATTCGACATTCGTCATTCGTCATTGATTGGCCGTTCGTCCTTCGTCATTTTCTTGCTTGGGCTCTGATTCCGCGGTCTGGTCGGGCGATTCGTTCTTGGCCTTCTCTTCCTTTTCGCGAATTTCCTGCATCGCTTTCTGGATGAGGGTGTACGTCTCGAGCGTCTTCTTGAACGTCTTGTCCTCGACGAACTCCAGATGCGGCGTGTTCCGCAGGGAGATCTGCCGCATCATCAGTTCCTGGATTCGCCCTGCCGCGTGCTGAAGCGCCCGCAAGGCGTTCCGCTGCTGCGGCTCGGTTCCCATGACCGAAATGAAGATCCGGGCCGTCATCAGGTCCTCGGGCATCTCCACGCGCGTCACCGACACCAAGGCCGGATCGATCCGCGGATCGGAGATCTTGCTCAGGAGAATCTCGCCGATCGTGTCTCGAATCAAACTGCTGACTCGTTCTGTTCGTCTTTTCATAAGAATCACCGCATACCGGATACCGGATGCCGGAAGACCGCAAACAGCCCGGAAGAAGGTTTTGCTTTCTTCCGGTCTCACGGTATCCGGCCTCACGGCCTCACGGTTCCTTACAGCCACTCCGTCTGTTCGTCCGTCAGGACCATGTCCCGGTGGGACTGGGCCAACTGGACGATCTTCCGCAGCGCGCCTTCGACGTAGGCGTGGTCGTTTCCGACCATCGCCACGGCCAGGACGCATCGCCGGTGGCTTTCCAGGCCGTCCACTTCGGCCACCGACACGTTGAACTCGTTTCCGATCTTCGTCTTGAAGCTCTTGACCGCGCGGCGCTTGTCCTTGAGGCTCTGCGCCTGCACGACGTCAAGTTCCAAGTGCAATAGAGCTAACACCGTTGCCATTCAGTTCACGCTAAGTATGTCTCCCAAAAAGTTGGGGGCAAAAAGACAACCTTCTGGTTGTCGCTGTTTCTTCGCTGTGTCCTTGCTTTTTCCTTGCCCCGTAGGGGCGGAAGATTTGTAGCCCACCGCGTCAGCGGTGGGGACCATGGCGCGAACAATCAAGCCCCGATAGGGGCGACAGAAAGCCGCCCGGCCCAGGGGTGTCGCCCCGCTGCGGGGCTGGTTTATCCGTACGCAGGCATACCCACCGCTTACGCGGTGGGCTACAAATCTACCGCCCCATCCGGGGCGAAGAGACGACACCTCGTTTTCAGCCTTGCGCTTCTCCCAATTTCCGTCCGTTCTCATGGCCATTTTTTCAGTCTTTTTCTTAATGAACCTTTGACTTCCGGGTCATTTCCTCAGCAAAAAGGCTCACAATTCAATCGCGTCCGCCCAATCGCCCCACTTGGGCGGGAGCTTGAACTTGCCGAATTCGTCGGGGCGAATCAATATGACGGCCGATGGCAGCGGCAGGTTGTCTTTGGGCGACGCAGGGAAGTAAAACGGGTACAATTCTTCTTCCGGGTATGCTGGAACCTGCTCCGTGAGTTCCAACAGCCTGACCACATGGTCGTCGGGGAACCAGTAGACTTTAACGATGTCCGGGTCTCCCTGACGATTCTCCATCGCCAACAGTTTGGCCTCCTGCTCCACGGCCGGATTCACGGGTTGGACAGTCATAGTATTCACTCCTGAAACAACAGGTCGCTTTGGAACCTCCTACAGTTTCCGCGCGACCTCGACCTTCTGGTAGAACTCCAGCACGTCGCCTTCCTTGATGTCGTCGTATCCGGCGACCTTCAGGCCGCATTCCATTCCCGCCCGCACCTCGCGGGCATCGTCCTTGAAGCGTTTGAGGCTTTCGAGGGTCCGCTCGTCCTCGACGACGATGTTGTTGCGGGTGATTCGGACCTTGGAGTTGCGGTTGACGACGCCGTCGGTGACGTAGCATCCGGCGACGGAGCCCACGCGGGAAACCTTGAACACCTGGCGGATGTCGGCGTGTCCGAGCACTTGCAGGCGGATTTCGGGGGCCAGGCCCTCTTCCAGGGCCTTGCGGATGTCGTCGATGATTTCGTAGATGATCCGGTAATGCCGGATGTCCACACCGGCTCGCTCGGCCAGTTGGCGGGCGTTGGCGTCGGGAACGGCGTTGAACCCGATGATGATCGCGTCGGAGGCCTCGGCGAGCTGCACGTCGCCGGTGGTGATCCCGCCGACGGTCGCGTGAAGGATGTCCACGCGGACTTCGGGTGTGCTGAGCTTGTTGAGGGAGTTGACGATGGCCTCGATGGAGCCCTGCACGTCGGCCTTGATGATCAGCGAGATCACGTCGGCCTTTCCGGCCTCGATGCGGCCCA
>Ga0181520_10011261_pt1 | contig 11787 bp, 19 predicted proteins | sample PEATcosm2014_Bin_29_FD_132451 | JGI IMG/M metagenome (GOLD analysis project Ga0181520, IMG submission 132451) | Peatland microbial communities from MTU Mesocosm Facility, Houghton, MI, USA - PEATcosm2014_Bin02_30_metaG | ecosystem: Environmental > Terrestrial > Soil > Wetlands > Peat | place...
ACAATTTCGGCAGATGTTCCCGCTTGCCCGAATGCCGGGATGGCGGAACTAGGCAGACGCAACGGACTCAAAATCCGTCGGGGTTCACTCCCCATGAGGGTTCGATTCCCTCTCCCGGCACCAAATCACGCCCTCGTATCTAATTGATAACACGATACTTTTCAGTTGATGACAGGCCCGTTTTCTTCGTGTACCAAATATGTACCAGGATAAACCGCCTCGAATAGCCGCGTAATGCGCTGTTGCCGGGCTTGGCTCCACTTGGCGTAGTGCTTCCGAACGATAGTCGCGCTTATCCCGAGAATGTCGGCCGCGTCCTGTTCACTCCCACCCCGCGCCAGGATCTCAGTCGCCAGGGTATGCCGGAATCGATGCGCGTGACCGCCATTGACTTCAGACTTGGTAAAAACCGCGCTCAATGTCCGGTCTGCTATTCCTACCATGGCCCGCTTGGAACTAACGCCGTTCCAGAAGAAATAGCGCGCCTCAGGCCCCGCATTGCGGGGCATGGGCAGTTTGTCGAGCGCGTCCTGAAGTTCGCCAGGAATGGGCAGGAAAACGGTTCCGCCGGTCTTTTGGGTGTGGAGTAGGATTTGGCCGCCCTGAACGCGGACGCGCTCTAATGTCGCCATGTCGGAGATTCGCAAGCCCGTGTATCGCAGCAACAGTATCATAGCCCGCGCCCGCAGCCGTTCATACGGCCCGCGTCCGATTGCTTCGCACGCTGCTAGGATCTTCGAGACCTCGGCCGGCGTGTACGGTACTACCTCTTCGGGCCGGATGTTTCGCGGCATCTTGATTCTCTTCGCGGGGTTGTCTGGAATCCATCGCCGTTCCTGACAAAACGCGAGGAATTGCCGAAGCGTTTGGAGTTCTTTCAGGGACGTGATAGGCGAAAGCCCACGGCCGGCGCGGTACGCGTCCAAGCGCTCCACGGTCAACTCCATCAGATCGTGAAGGCCCGCGCCCTTGCAGTACTTTCCGAGCTTCGCCAGGACATTCTTGTACTTCCGGCGCGAGGACTCCGCAAGGGGTTGAATATGGTTCTCGAATGCCGTGATTGCTTCCGTGATGGGCTTTACCAGGGGCGCGTTCGGATCTTCCATGGCTGCGAGCTTCCGTATAGCCCGCTGCCAGTCCCGCGTCTCAAGGGATTTTCGCGTCCGCTGGCCGTTCAGCGTGCCATCGCACCAGATAGGGCAATTGCAGCCCGTGTAGGCCGCGCCCTTTTTCTTCCCCGGCTTGCAGTCCGATAGATGCCGCCGATAGAGGTTCAGCACGTTAAGCCTTCCGTTCCTTCGCGGCCTTGCTCCGCACCTTCGCCGATGCCGCCGCCGCCTTCTTGGCCCGCGCCGTGCGTTCCTCGGGCGTCATGGTTTCCAGGCTGCGCTTGCCGCCCAGAGGGCCGCCGAGTTTACCGCCCTTTCGGCCGATCCGGCTGAAGTATTCGGAAAGTTCAACCGGGATTTTTCGTTTTGCCATTTTCGCAAGCTCAAACCAGCTTTAAGCTAACCTATTATGAACCCGCCGCAAGCCGAAAGCAAGGGGAGTCGGGGAAGGGCTTGCCGCGACGCCGGCCGCCGCAACCGAAGAACCGAACCAGCGCCCGGCTATTGGCGTTCCGTGGTGTCCGCTGCCGGTTGCGGAGTGGCCTTGAGCCGGAAGGTGATTTTGGGGCCGCTCCTGCGCAAGTCCCGAAGATCGCGGATGTACTCAAAGATCGGATTCTTGTTCATCGCGGAGTACTGCTCGTTCGCGGAATACTCCGCGAAATACCGGGTGTCGCAACCTGGAGACGGACACTTTGAGGGACACCGCGAAGGGTCAAGAAACGCGCCGCTCTCAATATCTAGAACGAGCTGTGAATGGCACTTCAAGCATTCAATCGAAATGGTGCTCAGTTCCTTAGCGTCTAAAACGATCTGATGTTCCATTTGCGCCATGCTACCACTTCGAGGGGAGTCCAGGCGTTCTACAGCCCTCGCAACGGCGCGCCGCTCCCACCGCCGGCATTCCCCCCGGCCTCGGAAGCGCACCAGCAGCCCCAGGGCGCGAAATAGCGGGCATACTGGCCCGGCATAGAGGGGATGGCCGTCTTGCGGGACTTCTCCCGCGTAAGCCGCGCGCTGGGGGATTCGACAGTCTACGCCCTATTTCTTGGGCGGTGGGGGCGGAGGCGGCGGTGGAGGCGGAGGCGGCGGTGGAGGCGGCAACCGCTCAGGAATCGGCGGCCAATTAAAGCGCTCTTCTGATAGTCTGCTCTCTACCATTGTCTAGGCTGCGTTGGGCAGGCGGTGTGCTATTACGTGCCGTTCCCACTTCAACATATTCCGCTTATGGTAGCCAAACGCAGTCCCGACTTTCGATATCTCAGAAGCCTGATTGTCGAGCGAGTCTAAGCGTTCCATTGCGTCCTGAGCATACACATTCTCCCAGATATGCTCGTATTCCTTCGCCAATCGATTCCAGCGCGCGTGAAGTTCCGCAGCATCAACTGCAAACTTCTGGTTTTGCATCGCGATTGAGTACGCGCTCATCCCCACCGTCGCAACCGTAAGCACTGCTCGAATCCAGGAGAGCCCTACCGGTATGGAGGCAAGCACCGATGTGGCCGCGCTGGAGGAAAGCACAAGGGTAGCCCATGTGGCCCGCTTTTGCCGCACCTGAAGCCTTCCGGACAGATCGGCGAAATAGTTCGCCCGGATCTCAGCCCCGAGCATACCTTCCCACACCCGTTTCTGTTGAGCCTCAGAGAGCATTCTCATCTCCATTATACGATTCCCTCTCTTACCAAAACTCGGGCCTCCGTTCACGTGGTTTAGCGCTCCCAAAACGCCCCGTATCACTGTTCGAAAGGCCAGTTAAACCCGCTGCCTTTCGCGCCCACGCTGGCCAGGACCGCGCCGCCGGCCTCGGCTGGTAGTTTGCTACCTGTCACCAGAGGCGGCCTTACAGGGCCGCTTGTGGCCTTCGCTGGGGGATTGCAGCACGGGCAATGCTCCCCGCAATACCAGCCATGCAACCGCATCGGCACATGCAAAACCTCGGGTGTCTCGCCGCATGTGTCGCACTGGCCTTTGAGTGTGCGGGATCTGAGGCAACTTCGCGGCCCCGTTGCCGCCGTTCTTCCTTGCTTCGTCTTCATGTGCTTCGCCCTCCATTCGGATGCTTCAGGGCCAGCCGCAAGGCGTCCGCTTGCCGGGCGGCCAGGGCGCGGACTTCCAGCAGCACGGAGGTATCCGCCGCCGCAATGGCCCGGTCCAGGCACGGAATCAGGTTCCGCAAGGCGTCTCGGGCATCGGCACACGCCCCGGCCAGGCGCGCCCATTGTGGCCCCGGTCGCTTCACAGCACCACCATGTCCGTGGCGTACTCTCTGCCACATGGAATCGTAACCGTCCCGAACTCCACGCGCGCGCCGGGTTGAATAGGGCGGCCGTCGCCCTTCAGTTCATCGAGTCGGAATAAAAGATCGCCGCCGTCTTCCCGCCGGATAGTGCCAAGGCTCAGCGTGCGGAAAACACCTTCAACAATTCCAACCTGCCGCATAAGAACCTCACCGCTCAGACACCACCTCGACATTAGCCGCGCACAAACCTTTTTGGCCCTTTACAGTCTCGAACGAAACATGATCGCGCTCGCTCAACGTCCTGTAACCGTTAGCCTGAATCGCCGAAAAATGGACGAAGATATCCTCTCCGTTTTCCCGCTGGATAAAGCCGTAGCCCTTGGCTGCGTTAAACCACTTCACCGTACCTGTTTCTTTCATACTCACACCTCAGAATTGACTTACTCACTAAGTTCCTTCAGAAATACTTGAGGGGCGGAAGGAAAATAGGACCGCCCCCCTGGTCGCAAACTGCGCGCCGGGAGCGACGCGCCAGCGACAATCCAAAAGGCCCGGAGGGTCGGAGAAGCCCTCCGGGCATAGCGGGCGGACACCAAAAGGCAAAGGGTGAACCGCGCGCCCCGGCTTCAACCGCGCTATGTGGGATGCCACCAGCGCGGGCCGCCGGAAAACCTGTCATCTGTAACGCGAGTTCTCCCAGATGCGACGCTGAATGTCATCCCTCGGAATTGCCGCAAAATCAGGATCGTACGCGCACAAGTCGCGCTTCGAAATCTCCAAAACAGCCACCTGCCCAATTTCGCGCGGGGCCAGCAGTGGTTCAGGCGCGGCATAACCGGCCGCACGCGCAAGCTCTCCTAGCCGATACTCACTCGCAAGCGTTTGATTGGCAAGTTCAAGATGCGCCTTTAGCGCCGTGATAAGCGTCGCCCGCGCCGCCGCGTGCTCCGCATCCCAGCGCCGCCGCTCTAGGGCGCGGAGTCGCCCGGTTAAGTCCTTCGCCGGGCCACTCGCGTAGGTCTCCACATGGAGCTTCGCTTGCGCAGCCGCGCGCTGTAGGCTTCGCATGGTCTTCGTTGCCGCGAGTATCTCTTCGTCGCTCGCCGACACCAGACCTTCGGGCGTGGCGAACCGCGCGCATACTTCCGCTTGAGAGTCCACCTTCCGCGTGGCGTCTTCCGCCGCGTCTTCCAGTTCCTTCAACCGCACCCCGATTGCCTCTAGGTCGCGCCGCTCGCATTCGATAACTTCCAACTCAGTTTCTTTCGCCATGATGCTTTTCTCCTTTTCACTTAATCGCTACCGCTGCATAACTGCAAGGGCGGACGCTTACACGCCCGCCCCACAGGTTCCACTTCAACGCGGGGGTAACGCCCCACGCTGTTATCAGCCGCGAAGGGCTGACTCCTAGCTGTGCATCGTGAGGTACTTCACCGGGTTGCCAGCACTCAGTAAATTGCCATCCCAGCGAACCCATCCAATGAACCCTATCTGCCCATAAGTGACATAGGTTTCCGTGAGTCTCGACACCCACATTTGTTTGACCTGCCGAATCACATACTTATCCAGCGCGCCAAAAAGCACAGGTTTTTTGCCGGCTTCAAGCTGATCCATCGCATTATTGAGGTAGAGCGGGTGATCCAGGAGCATTCCAAGCGAGCCCTCGGTCAGACTCGACTTGTAAATCGGCCTGCCGTTGTGGTCCTTGAGCGTTTTGATATAGCCCAGCGTGTTATCGTGCATCATAAACGCGCCCCGGCGTCGATACAGTGGGTCAACGGATTGTTCGAGTCCGACAAGATCATTCCAGCCGATCTGGGTCGTGGGATCAGGAGGCGATGCGTTTTCGTCCCCGGTCACGGTAACGCCGGAGTCAACCGCCGCTGTGATAATCCCCATTGGCTGCCCAACGCCGGTTCCGCTGGTGAACTTCGCGTTAGCCGCGCGAGCGAGACGGATTCCGAACTGCTCGGCAAGATAAGCGTCGAAGTCATAGTATGCGTCCTGCGCTAACTCCTGTGACACCTTGAGGAGTCGGCTCGAATACTTGTAAGAGTTCAAAACGACTTGCCCGACACTAGCGATATCTTGCGAGGTAACCTGCGCGCCTTCGGAAACCTGCTCGCCTGATACCGACGTATCATCGCTGTTCGGATAGGGATAAGGCGTCCCGGTTCCGGTTTTCTGAATGGTAGAACTCAAGAACATATCGCCGTAGAACTTCAATGCGGCCTCGGTCTTGTTTGCGAACTCCATCGGTGCGAAGAAGCCCGCCGTGGCTCCCGGATACGCCGCCTCGCCTCCGGTTCCGATGTCACGGGTTTCGGCCGGAAGGGCGGGCATGAGTAAGTCTCGGTCTTCGGTAGAGATACCGAAGGTTCCGCGCTCGGGACTCGCATGTAGCCCATAGCGAAGATACCGGGAAAATGCCCGGTTCCGCGCGCTCCGGGTTTGCGCCGGGCTATCAGGCTCGATGGTCTGGATCTTCTGCCGTAATTGTTCGGCCGCGAGATTGAGCACTTCGAAAGTGGCTGCCGATGCCGCTGTGAATTTGTTACGCAACATGGCGGTCATTTGATGCGCGATGGTTTTGCGTCTCGCGCGAAGCTCTTTGAGTTCGGCGGACGTGGTTTTGTCCAACATAGTATTTACCTCTTTTGTTTGTGAGATAGCCCTTGAATGGGCAAATGGTTATTACACGGCTGTGGGCCGCTGATAGTTACTCGGTCGTATTCGGACAAAGTAATGGGTTAGACTTCAACGAGAGCGAGACGCGCCCGGCAACGGGCACCTTCGCTCCATTCGGAACCTTGGTCGTCAATCTCGGTGTCGATTGGAAGGACCCGGCCTCCCCGCGCGCGAACTTCGGCGCGATGGGCAAGGTATACGTCTTTCGGACTACGGCAAAGACCGCCCTGGAAGGGCCGAAACTCGATCGAGGAAGCGGTTATTCGCGGGCGTTTCATAGAATACCCCCATGCAGTTGTGTGGTTTATGTCATGCAGCGGAGCCATCCGGCGCGATTGTAACTGATTCCCCCGCGAAAGCGCCGCATTCATGCGCTTTGTAGGGGCATAAAGTCGAGTAAGTGTTTATAAGTGGCTTGTTAGTGCGCCTTGATGCCGCATTCATCGGCATTTTGAAGCACATGCTTACATGCCGCCGCCCGGCGTGCATAACTCTTTGCAAGCTCAGGCCGCGAGCGCCATTCGTGCCATTTCGCCGCAAGCTCAAACTGTTGTTGGCAATGCGCAACTACTGACGCGCTTAGGGCCAAAGTTCGGACACCGGCGGGCGTGTCGAAGCTGGCGTATGCTGCCGGGCTTTCAGTCAAGGCGACGTAACATCTTTCGATTGCGAAAGCATCTTCGCGCGCTAACAGGTCGCGCTCTAACAGCATCGCAAGCTCTTGCCACCAATGGGCTGGCGGAACCACCCCCACGTCGAACCTCCAGAACGCCGATGGCCTTCGCCCCGGCGATAAGCTCGAATCGGTCATTAGCTCGGTTCTGTATTTGGTCCACGTTTGACGCGCGCCCTCGGGAAAGTCGCGGGCCTCGCGTTCGGCCAGGATATTCTTGAGTTCCAAATCGCTTAGGCGGCCCACGTTCAGCATCAATTCGGGTTCAAAAGGATCTTCGCCGAAAAGCAGGAGCGAGCGTTGATGATCGCTCAAGGCGGTTGCCCTCAGACGCGCCCGGCGTGGCTTCCGTGGCATTACCTCACCTCCGTGGGTGGTTGTTGGTCGAAGCCCAATAAGCGCCACGCACGCATCATGGACGCGAGCGAGTCCCGCTCAATCGCGCAAGCCGGGTTCGCTCTGCTCTTCGCGTCGCCGTGCGCGGTACGCTCGACTAAAACCAAACCGTCTCGCTCGATAAGCGCGTGCGCCGCTTGAGCACGGTCCCAGGACCGACAGAGGGAGTCGAGCAGCAGTTGGGCCGGTTCGTCCATGGCCGCCGCGTCATAAATGCGATTCCAGAGCTTCTTTGCGGCGGTTGTGAGATCCGCTGGCGGTTTCGTTTTTTGCATGTTAATTGCCTCGGTTTAGGGCGTTTTTGCCCAAAAATGACTTGAAAATCGGTACTCGGCGATTGCGCGCTTGCCCCCAAAGGTCTAGAACGCATAGTACCTATGCTTGAAGAGGGCCATCCCCGTCCACTTTGTCCACTATGCCGCTGCTCGAAATAGCGGCCCCGCTTCCCGGTCTTCCGGCGGCGCTTCAACCCGTGCGATGAATAACGGCGCCCAAACCGCCGGTAGGCTGCCCTCGGGGTACTTCACCTTGTCGCCCAGGATGATATCCGCCGCCTCCAAGTTGCCGCGTTGGTAGGCGTCCACCGCCCGCTTCACCATGCTCATGTTCTTCTCGATTTCCAAATAAGAGCCAAGTCTAAACCGCCAGTTCGCCACTCTAAAGAGTGGCTGAACACTGGCGTTTTGACTTTTGGGCTTAAAACGCCGAAATGCCAAACACCCCTCGGCGGTTTGGCAAGCTGTGAAGTTTCAGAGACTTGCGGGAAATTCTCAAGCTCAAAACGCCGCCCATTTCCAAAACGCCGGCGGTTTGAAAAACAGGTGTTTCTGATGTAGCCCTTGGCGTTTTGGAATTTGGCCTCAAAGTAGCCCCTCCGTATCCGTTCCGACCCACGTGTGAAACCGCATATTGCGCTGGCCTTTGTCCACGCGAATCGTGCCGGCCACAATGCCACTCGCCAGAAAATCGCGGGCTTTATTCCGCGCCACACCCTTTTCGGCCGCCATGTCTTCAAATCGTTTCCCCAGAGCACGAGCGTTATCCATCAGGAGTTGCTGTAAAATCTCCTGATTCGTTCGCATGGCCCCGCGCTGGTCAATCTCGAAGCGCCCGGCGCGGTAGTTGAGGATGATTTCTGGCTGAACGCTAAACCGCGCCTTGAACGCCTTTAGTCGGAGCGTCCCAAGCTGCGATGAATCACCCAGGTTCGCCAAGTGGTAGCCCACATCAATCGACGCCTTGATATCCGAAGATCCCCGGTACTCTTTGGCGCTATCGGCCTTGCCGCTGTTATGCAGAACTATGATGGTTGCGCCCAAGTCCGCCAGTCGGCGGAAGCCCTGCATATAGGCGCGGGTCTCGGTGGCGTCATTCTCGTTTCCGCCGTGGAACGATACCAGCGAGTCCACCACAATCAACGGTTTGGGTTCGCAACCTGTTACCCATTCGATGATGATGGGCGAAAAGGGCGCGGGCGGTTCTTCGAGCACCCAGCCGCCCCACACCTTGAAGTTCGGCCCGTCTTGAATCCCGAGCCTATCGAAGCGCTCTACAACTACCGGCAGGGGATTCTCTTTATCGAGCATCAGAACCGGCCGCCGCTGTGTTTCAAGCCCGGCGAATGGCACGCCGCGCTCCACCGCCGAACACATGGCGCTTACCACCGAAGTCTTCCCGGCCCCGGACTCGCCCGTGATTGCGGTAACCGTTCCCGCTGCGATGATGCCTTCCACCATGAAATCAATTTTCTGTGCGGCATATTCCCGGATGGAAGCAACCTCGGAGATGGAGCGAATCTTCGGAGCGCCGCCCGGTGCGCTCCGTTCGCCGTATTCCGGCGGTACTTGCCATTCCCCGGCCATAGCGTCCAGGTCCGCTAGCTCGTTTTCTGTGTGGAGTTCAAACGACATTGACACCCTCCAGCATGGCGATCAGTTCGCACTCGGAATGCCCAGCCGCGAACCAATCGAAGATATCTTTTGTTTCACGCGGAAGGTCCAAAACGCGGATACGTGCCGCATGGCCCAGTAGCGCGCGGGCGATCACCTTCACGCGCTCCCAGCCCGGCCGGTCATTGTCAGGAATGAGGATCGTTTCCCTGCCGGCCAGTGCCTCCGTGTATTGGGGCAGCCATGGAGCCTTAGCGCCGCCAGCGTTCGTGGTCGCGACGAAGCCCCAATCCCGCAGGGTCTCAACATCCTTTTCGCCTTCCACCACGAAAACGATGGGAGCCTCCAGGACTTCGCGCAGATGGTAAAGAACCTGGTGCGGGTGTTTCTTCCAGATCCATCCATTGCGCCCATCCGGGTAGCGCGGCCGAAAATCCTTCGGTTCGAAACGCACCACCTGGTACAGCAGGTTCCCGGTCGCGTCGGTGTAATCGTAGGTGGCGACAATTCGGCTCATATTATTCTGAGTTACTCCATAGCGCGCTCCCAGAAACGCGAGCACATCTTTAAACGGCTCTTGCCGGACCCGCTCTAAGAACTCGATCACGTCCAAGTTCAGCCCACACGCGAAGCAATGAAACCGCCCGCGATAGATCGAAGCCGATGGGTGTTCATCGTGGTGGAAGGGACAAAACAGAGCCTTTTTCTTGCGCCGGCCCCCGTGCTCTTGAAACAGCGCGACGAAATCAGCCTCGGCTCGCCGCTTGGCCTCATCGCGGTCGTGGTGAGAGCGGATCATGCCATTACCCCGCCGCCCCGCGCCCGCCACACGCGCAACGCTACGCCCTCGGGAATCCGCAGCGTGCAATAGCTCCGCTTGCGTTTTGGGTTGCTCTGCCCCAACACAAACACCCCGGCCTGATCCTGAAACAGTCGCCGGATACTGTTCTCGGATAGCTGCCATTCGCGCGCCAATTCGGCAACCGAGAACACGCGGCCCCAAGGGGCGGGCGCACCTCCGGCCGCCGCATTTTCGCGGGGCGTGATAGCGTGCATTTCGATTGAAAGGGAATGAAGAACGGAGAGCAGGAACTACATAAGGACCGCAGAACACTTGGCCGATGGCGTTGTCAAGGCAACCAATACGCGCTTGAGTTTCGCTAGTTCGAGTCCTTGGATCGCCCCCAGTGTGGCGTCAGCTTTAGATAGGTCAGAAGTGCTTTGCTCGGCCTCGATGAGAGCAGCCTCCGCCGCCACCGACAGAAGTTCCCGATCCTTAATCGTTGCAACGATGAGCGGACGCCCGCCCGCCGGCCTGTAGGTTATCGCTAAATTAAACATCGGTTCGGATTTCTTCCCTCTATATAGCAAGTAGTGGCCTTTTTGCATTTTGGACGCTCCAGGCGAAGATTTATATTTCCCTTAGTTTTCATTACCTTCCGGGTCGCGATGCTGCCAGATGGCCCCGCCGCTATGCTTACCCTTGCCTTTTTCGCCGTCAAAAAGTAGTTCGCGGTAAACCGTGCAACTGCCCTGCGACACGGGAAGGGATGCGGACCAGCGGACGCCCATTCCGACGCCCTGCTGGCGCAGTTTATCCCTCAGGCGTCGAAACTGCCCCCGGACCTGCTCCGTCTTGCGTTCGTCCCATCCGAGCTTCCGGCGGATCGCTCCGGGCCTGTTGCCCTTCGCCCGCAGAGATACGTATTGGTGCAAATCGTTGTCTGATAGGGCAGCCGTCTCCAGTTCCTTGATCGATTGGTAGGTGAAGCACCTGGTGGCGATGGCTTCATTCGGCGTTTCGGCTGCTTCGTCCAATTCTATGGCGCTAGGATCGGGGTCATCTTCTCGCTGCTCCTTTTCAATCACCGCGCGGGCGACTTTTCCAATCCATGCCGCCGGATCGTTGGCATTGCGCCAGTCCCGCCAACCTTTGAGGTGGTTTTCCACCAGGGCCTTGGACATAGCTGGATATTGTTTCGCATCGCCCAGGACCGCTTTGGAAAACTCCTGCAATGCCTCAATGTCCTGGTCGTAAAGCGCAAGGCCCGCGTGGGCAAATATGCAGTCTCGCAGGCAGCGCCGTTGGAGCCTGAGAAACTCGATTTCCACTGATTGTGCAGAAAGAAGCGTCACGCCATGGAAGAGCATTTCCATAAGCCCGGTCACCTGCTCGCGATCATGGTCGGGCAATGCCTTCGATGGAAGGATGCGGATTCTGGCGTACTCAAGGACAAGCGCAAAGTGGCTCGTGGCATAATGGAGGCGGCCCCAAAACTGATTCAGCCATTCAGGCGGATCATTCGCCGGATGGAGTTCTTGAGATTCTTTCATCAGCCCTACCCCCTTCGACTTGCCTGTTCCCCCACCGCGCCGCCGCCGCCTTTCGCGCCGATTCTATGCGTTGCTCCGGCGTTAGGTTCCTCGCCGTGGCTTTGCCGCCCTTACGCCCCAGCCGCGCCGCCGCCGGGTCCTTCTTTTGTGTTTTGCGCGCCATAATTGAATCGTACCACAGATGCGCAGCGCTGCGCACGCTCCCGCCACTTGCGCCCTCCCATAGACGTTCGATGCCCGTGTACCATCCGTGTACCACGCTTTGTTTTTCTTGGCATTCTGGGAAGTGTCGGCAATTGAAAACACGTAACTTACGGATTCCACGTAGGCCCTTGAGGTTCGATTCCCTCTCCCGGCACCAGCCGCTACCGCGCCTCCGCGAACGGTTCCGCTGCGCATCCGTAGCGGCCGAGGGCGCGGTCCCTCAGGAAGCGGGCCGCTTCCGGGCGCCGCCCTTCC